>Ga0209210_1001841_pt1 | contig 16747 bp, 24 predicted proteins | sample RifGroA1_FD_183991 | JGI IMG/M metagenome (GOLD analysis project Ga0209210, IMG submission 183991) | Contaminated groundwater microbial communities from Rifle, Colorado, USA - Rifle Groundwater A1 (SPAdes) (version 2) | ecosystem: Environmental > Aquatic > Deep subsurface > Groundwater >...
TAAAGAGGCAGAATTTTTCCGAGTGAAGCTTGCCAGCCAACTCTTACTTCATCTGCATGAAATCCATACGGAAAAGTCCCGAGCTTTATAACTCTCAAAAAAAGAGCCAGGACAAATATCCAAAAAAGAGGGTGTCTGAAGATTTTCACTCGGTCGGGGATCTGGGAATTGAACCCAGGCCGGACGCACCCCATGCGCCCATTCTACCGTTAAACTAATCCCCGATTAACCCTTGTATTTTACTTTAGGGAGTGTTAAAAGAAAAGCGACATGGCGAAGAAGAAAAAGGAAGTAGAGACTCCACAGAAACAAGAAGGGGGAAGTGCAAAACTTCAGGCAATTAAACTTGCGATGGATCAAATTGAAAAGCAGTACGGCAGGGGTTCCATTATGCGCCTAGGGGAAAAGATGGGGGGTCAGTTTAAAATAGATGTTATTTCGACGGGTTCAATTGCGGTTGATTTAGCTCTGGGGGTTGGTGGACTTCCGAGAGGAAGAATTACTGAAATTTACGGGCCTGAAGCATCGGGGAAAACAACACTTGCCTTGGCAGTTATTGCTGAAGCCCAAAAACACGGAGGTCAGGCAGCATTTGTTGATGCCGAACATGCTCTTGATCCTGCCCGTGCAGAAATTTTAGGGGTTGATTTAGATAATCTTCTAATGAGCCAGCCCGATACTGGTGAACAGGCTTTGGAAATTACAGAGACTTTAATTCGTTCCGGAGCACTCGATGTTATTGTTATTGACTCGGTTGCCGCTCTTGTCCCGAGAGCTGAGCTTGAAGGAGAAATGGGAGATGCTGTTATGGGAATGCAAGCCCGTTTAATGAGTCAGGCTCTTAGAAAATTAACGGGTGCGATTTCAAAATCAAAGACGGTTCTAATATTCACTAACCAACTTCGTCAGAAAATTGGAGTAATGTTTGGCAATCCCGAGACAACTCCCGGGGGTTTGGCTCTTAAGTTTTACGCATCAGTTCGAATCGATTTAAGAAGAATTGAAGTTCTTAAAGACGGAGAAAGAGTAATAGGATCCCGCCACAGAGCCAGAATTGTCAAGAATAAAGTTGCGCCTCCATTAAGAGTTGCCGAATTTGACATAATGGAAACCGAAGGCATCAGTAAAACCGGAGGAATTTTGGATGTTGCCCTGGAACTTGGACTTATTACCAAAAGCGGGTCATTTTTCAATTATGAAGGCAAACCTCTTGCTCAAGGAAGAGAAGGGGCAAAGGCATATCTGATGGAGCATATGAAATTTGCGGAAGAGATGGAAAAGAAAATCCGCGACCTTGCCGCCTCCGGAAAGAAATTACCTAAGGAAATAGGAGAATCAGAGGAAAAAGAATAATTTCTTTCCAAATCCGAAATTCTAAATCCGAAATCCGAAACAAATTTAAAGGTTTAAAATTTTAAATTTAGAATTTTGAGATTGTTTCGAGTTTCGATATTCGTGCTTCGAATTTATGTCAATTATTACTTCAATAAAGCAACAAAAAAATAAGCGAAGCTTGGCCGGCTACGCCGGTAAAAACAGGGTGAATGTTTATTTGGATGATAAGTTTGGTTTTGGAATTGACTTGGAGAATTTCGTTATTTTAGGACTTAAGGTTAATCAGGAATTGTCTGAGAAAGAAGTTGAGGATATTGTAAGAAAGGCCGAGTTTCAAAAAACTCTGGATAAACTTTTGAGGTTTGCAACTTTTCGGCCTCGCTCTGAAAAAGAAGTAAATGATTATTTCAGAAGAAAAAAAGTTCATGATTCTCTGTACCCCGATCTTCTTAAGAAACTTAAGCACTTTAATCTCATTAACGATGAGGAGTTTGCAAAGTGGTGGGTGAAACAGAGACTTTTAAAGAAAAAGTCTCTAAGAAGTATGATTTATGAATTAAGATTTAAGGGAGTAAAAAAAGAAATAATAGATCAAGTTTTGGGCGAGGAAAAAGTTGATGAGGAAAAGATGGCAAGAGATTTACTGGAGAAAAAATCATATAAATGGAAAAACCTGCCCCCCCGCGAGGCAAAATTAAAAATGTCTCAATATTTGGCGGGAAAAGGTTTTGGGTGGGAAGTGATTGAAAAGATTGTTCGGAAATAGTAGAATACTTTCTTAGAGTCAAAGATATGAGCAAGAAGATATACAAATCGGCTTCTCCGTTTCTCGCGGCTCTAATTTCCTATGAGCACGCAAGACGAATATAGAGACAAGCTTTCTAAGGTTGCAAAGTTGACCGTTGATGAGGCCAAAAAGGTTCTTCTTGACGAGGTCCAGAATGATTTGATTGGCGAGATCGCCAAAAAAGTCAGGGCAGCCGAAGAGAAGGTCAAAGAAGAAGCTAAGGAAAAGGCGGAAGAGATTTTATTGGATGCCATGAAGCATGGGGCAACCCAGTATGTTGCCGAATATACAGTTTCCTCGGTTACAGTTCCCAATGAGGATGTTAAGGGTCGAATAATTGGGGCGGGAGGAAGGAACATCAGAACATTTGAGAAGGAAGCGGGGGTTGAAATTGAGATAGATGAAACCAACGAGATTAGGCTTTCTTCCTTTGATGCAGTCAGAAGGGAAATTGCCAAAAGAGCTCTCGAGATTCTTATTAGAGATGCCAGAATCCAGCCCTCAAGAATTGAGGAAGTCATAAGACAGGTTAAAGCTGGCATGGAAGACGTTTTATTGGAAGAAGGCAAGAAGATTACTCATGAATGTGGAGTCTATAATCTCCCCCTGGAACTAATGAAGATGATTGGAAGATATAGATTCAGAACTTCATATGGACAAAATCTTGGGATTCATACCATCGAAGAAACAAAGATGGGAGTTGCTATAGCACAAGAGATCGGGGCAAATATTGACATTGTTCGACTTGGGTGTTTGCTTCATGATATAGGTAAAATTGTAACGGATGAGGAAGGTAACCATGTTGAGTTGGGAGTTAATCTTCTTAAAAAATACTCAATTCCAAAAGAAGTTATTGCTTGTGTTGCAGAACACCATGAAGATAGACCTTTTTCTTCAAATGAGAGTGTAATCGTCTGGATCGCTGATGCGATATCGGGAAGTCGTCCAGGAGCACGCTACGAACCTCATGAGGGTTATGTCAAAAGAATGACCAAGATTGAGGAAGTTGCAAAGGGATTTCCGGGAATTGACACGGTTTTTGCATTCCAAGCCGGGCGTGATGTTCGGGTAATTGTTAATCCTGATGAAGTTGACGATGATAAACTGACCGTTCTTGCCCATGACATTGCCAGAAAACTTGAAAAGGAAGCGGAGTATGCCGGGCAAATCAAAGTTTCAGTCATTCGCGAAGTGAGAGCAGTTGACACGACAGCGGCGAAGTAGTATATTGGCCCAGAATATGACAAAAAGGGAAATGTTTGACGCCGTTGCCAGAAAAGCGCACTTAACAAAAAGAGCGGCGGAAGAAGCAGTCGAAGTCTTCTTAGATGAAATCGGAAGAATTCTTTCGAAAGGCGAAAAAGTTGTCCTCTCGGGTTTCGGAACTTTCAGGGTAATCTCAATGAAAGGTAAAACAGTTAAGATTCCCAAGACCGACAAATTAGTCACAATTAAATCTCACCGTTCCCCCCGTTTTACTCCCGGTAAGAAACTAAAAAGACAGGTCATCAGGTAATCTTCTCTGGTATACTACAAGTGATGGATAAGGCTATTATTGTTGACCGGTTGGTTAAAAATTTTGAGGTTACCGAGAAGGAGCCGGGCTTAACCGGTGCCGTTAAATCTCTTTTTTCTCCCAAGAAAAAATTGGTCCGAGCGCTTCGCGGAATTTCTTTTACTATTACTCCCGGAGAGCTTGTTGGCTTTATTGGCCCTAATGGTGCAGGAAAAACTACGACCTTAAAAACTCTTTCTGGGCTTTTGTATCCTACCGCCGGCTTTGTTGAGGTTTTGGAATATAACCCATGGGATAGGAAAGCCGAATTTTTGAAACAAATCGCTCTTGTTATGGGTCAAAAAAATCAACTTTGGTGGGATCTCCCCGCAATTGAAACATTCGAGCTTAACCGGGCAATTTATGAAATTCCCCGTCGTGATTATGATGATAATCTAAAAGAGTTGGTGGATTTACTGGAAATAGGGAAGCTTCTTAAAACTCCGGTACGGAAGCTTTCCTTGGGGCAAAGAATGAGGATGGAATTGACCGCGGCTCTGATTCATAAACCAAAAGTCTTGTTTCTGGATGAACCCACGATAGGCCTTGATTTGATTGCTCAAGCAAAGGTCAGGGATTTTATTTATGAATACAACAAAAAGTATAGTGCCACAATTCTTCTTACTTCGCACAATATGAATGATTTAACTAATTTGGCAAGACGGGTGATTGTTATTGATGAAGGTAAGATTCTTTTTGACGGGCCTTTAGAGGAGTTGGTTGAGAGGTTTGCAAAAGAAAAAATCATTAACGTGGTGCTTTCCAGCGAAGATGATATAAAAAGAATTGAGACGATTGGTAAGATTAAAAAGATGGCATTTCCTCAAGTAACGCTATCTGTTCCCCGAGCTGCCACCGCGGTTGCGGCCGCTGAACTTCTTCAAAATTTTCCGGTTGAGGATTTAACCATCGAAGAGGTGCCGATAGAGGATATTATCCGAAAGGTTTTTAGAGGCGGACTTAAAAAGTGAATAAATATTAGACTGCATGAATAAGTATTCTCAAATCTTCAAAATCTCTTTTGCCCAGGAGTTTGCATACAAAGTCAACTTCATAATGTGGAGGGCAAGAAATGTAATACAAGTTCTTCTTGCCTATTACTTGTGGAGCGCTGTTTTTGCTGATCCACAAACAACTCTTTTCGGATATGACCAGGAAAAAATTCTGACTTATGTCTTTGCAATGATTTTAATCCGGTCTCTGGTTTTTTCTGCGAGAAGCGTGGATGTTCCCCAGGAGATATCGGAGGGATCTCTGACAAATTATTTAGTTCGCCCCATTGCCTATTTCAAATATTGGTTTGTGCGAGACTTTTCCAGTAAAGCCCTGAACTTCGTTTTTTCTATCGGGGAATTTGTTCTTTTAGCGATAGTTTTCAGGCCGCCGATTTTTATCCAGTCAAATATTTTATTTTTATTTTTGTTTTTGATAACGATACTGATTGCAAATTATTTGATTTTTGTTATCAGATTTATTGTAACCTCGATCACTTTTTGGGTACCTGAACTTGCCTGGGGGGGGCAGTTTTTATTTATGGTGATAATTACCGAGTTTCTTTCAGGATCGATATTTCCCTTGGATATTTTTCCCATCCTTTGGCAAAAGATTTTTAATTATTTGCCCTTTCCCTACCTTATATTTTTCCCGCTGCAGGTTTATTTGGGAAAAATTTCGCTAGCTGAAACTCTAAGGGGAATTTTGGTTTCAGTTTTTTGGTCTTTCGGTCTGACATATATTCTTAGGGCTATCTGGCAAAAAGGTTTGAGGCTCTACGACGCGGTAGGCAGATAAATGCAAAGATTTTTTTACTACACAAAAGTCTGGTGGTTAATGAACATTAAGTATGTTCTGCCGACGCTTTCGCACAATTGGACGTTTGTAGTATTTCTTATCGGCAAGATTATCAGATTTGTCCTTTTTGGAGCGTTCATACTATTTTTGGTGAGTGGTTCAAAAACTCTAGCCGGATACAGTCTTAATGAAGCACTTTTTTTCTACTTAACCTTCTTTCTTATTGATGCAGCCACTCAGTTTTTGTTTCGGGAAGTCTACAGATTTCGTCCTTATATAATCAGCGGCTCATTTGATTTGATACTTATTAAACCAATGAATCCTCTTTTTAGGGTATTGATGGGAGGGGCGGACGCAATTGATCTGATCACTCTTCCCCCTCTTATTTATTTGGTTTTTCATTTTGGTAGTTTGTTATCCCCCACCGTACTACATACTGTATTCTACATACTACTCGTGACAAATGGTCTTATCTTAGGCGCCGCGTTTCATATTGCTGTATTGGCTTTTGGAATAATAACATTGGAGATTGACCACACAGTAATGATCTTTAGGGATTTGGAATCTTTAGCCCGCTTCCCGGTGGATATTTATAAACAGCCGCTTCAGGGAATCATCACATATTTTATTCCGATTGGCATCATGATTACTGTCCCGGCTAAGGCATTTTTAGGGTTACTTTCCCCGGTGGGGGTGGCGGCATCTTTAGGATTTGGAATTGTGGCAGTTTTTATTTCTTTAAGATTTTGGAATTTTGCGCTGAAGAAATATACTAGCGCCAGCAGTTGATTATGAAAAAACTCCTCGTCATTTGTGGTCCGACCGCCACAGGCAAGACCGCTCTTGCCATTAAACTTGCCAAAAAGTTTGACGGTGAAATTGTTTCTGCCGATTCCAGACAGGTATATAAAGGAATGGATATCGGAATGGGAAAGGAATGGGGTGATGTTCCTATACACGGTTATGATTTGGTTGACCCCAGACGTGAGTTTAGCGTTTCGAAATATTTAAAGTTTGCAAGAAAAATCCTTAAGGATATTTGGAGGAGAGGAAAGTTGCCGATTCTGGTTGGGGGAACAGGACTTTATATTAAGGGGGTTGTTGATGGGATTCCGACCGTTGAGGTTCCCAGAAACAATGAGTTAAGAAAAAGACTTGAAGAAAAAAGTGCAGATGAACTTTTTGAAAGTCTTTCCCAGCTCGATGCGGTTCGGGCTGGTTCAATGAATTCTTCCGACAGAAAAAACCCCAGGAGGTTGGTAAGGGCAATTGAAGTTGCTCAATGGAATCTTGGCCATGGAGTTAAATGTCTTACATCGGACATCTTACATCCTACATCTGTCCTGGTCATAGGTCTTACTGCCGCAAAAGAACCTTTAAATAAAAGAATAGAGGATAGGGTTGGTGAGAGGGTTAAGGCTGGGATTAAAAAAGAAATAGAGAGTTTATTGAAAAATGGAGTTTCATGGGATGATCAGTCAATGATGTCTTTTGGGTATAGGCAATACAGAGACTTTTTTGAGGGAGAAGTTCCTGAAGAGGTTGTTGTTTCCGAGTGGACCCGCGAGGAGCAGAAATATGCCAAACGTCAGATGACCTGGTTTAAGAAGGATAAAAGAGTTGGTTGGTTTGATATTTTTGAAGTAGATTATCAAAAAAAGGTGGAAAAAATGGTTGCAAAATGGTATCCTTTAAGCCGTGCCTAGGAAAATTGAAATTTCTCACAAGACTGTAATATTTACCGTTTTTTTTCTTCTTTTTCTATGGTTTTTGTATTTCATAAAAGATATCCTACTGGAACTTTTTGTAGCTCTTCTTTTGACAGCCATTCTGGAGCCTTTGGTTAACACTCTTTCCAAAGTTAAAATCCCCAGGGGAGTTTCGGTTCTTGTTTCCTATATCTTGTTTTTCGGGGCCGTAGCCGGAGTAATTGCTCTGATTGTCCCCGCCCTTGTTGAACAAACAGCCAGTTTTGTGGCAAGCCTTCCCGGATATTTATCTAATATTGGTATAGCAGAGGCTTTAAGCGAAGATTTGGTTGGAGAATTTTTGATAAGACTAGGCAACATTCCTGGTGAGGTTGTTAGGTTCACTCTATCTCTATTTTCAAATCTCATATCCGTTCTGACGGTTCTGGTTTTTGCTTTTTATATGCTTCTTGCGCGCGAGAGACTTCAGGATTCTCTGGGATTTTTCTTTGGCGACGAGAAGAAAAAGGAGTTGGGAACGATAATTGATACTTTAGAAAAACGCCTCGGTGGATGGGCAAGAGGAGAAATTTCTTTAATGCTTTTGGTCGGAGTATCCACTTTTATAGGGCTTTCCCTTATCGGAATTCCATTTGCCCTTCCTCTTTCGATTTTGGCGGGAATTCTTGAAATTGTTCCTTATTTGGGTCCTGTTATTGCGGCCATACCGAGCGTAATAATTGGATTTGGGATCTCACCTTTAACTGGTTTTGGGGTTGCGGCTTTGGCTTTTGTCATTCAACAGCTCGAGAACTATGTTTTTGTTCCGAAGGTGATGGAAAAGTCTGTGGGTGTTTCTCCGATCATAACTCTTCTTGCTCTTGCGATTGGTGCAAGAGTCGCAGGAATTGTGGGGATGATTATTTCAGTTCCGTCAGTTATTACACTTCAAGTTTTGATTAAGCAATACTTCATCAAGGACTAACCAACTTGGACTTAGGAGGCTAATAAGCCAGGTTCTGTTTCTCGATAATCATCTGTCTAATGCCCTAAGCTTTAGCTCTCGGTAAGGCGACCTAATAACGAGCCATTCGTAGGTTGCAGCGGAGGGGATTGCCCGTTTCACCCTTTGGTGAGCTTTAGGCTCACTAAAGAATCGTCACTGTTGCTCTAACCAGCCCTTTCGGGTGTCGCCTTGCGGCGACTCTCCTGCCTTAAGCTGCCTGGACTTTCCTGACGCCTGAGGCGCCCGATTATCCTTCCTCCTAAGTGCTTGCATTGTACCATAAAATAGTTAAAAATGAGAGCTGAATTAGATGGGGGGTGAAAATAGATGGAATTTCTTACACTTTTACAATCATCTTTAACAAGTGCTTGGGGAGAGGTCTGGATGGGTTTTTTGGGAGTTCTTCCAAGAATTTTGGGTGCAATCATAGTTTTTGCGGTTGGATTGGCACTTGCTTACTGGGTCAAAAAGTTGATAGTTGAACTGCTGAAGCTGATTAAACTTGATAAATTAACAACGGCAGCCGGAATTGAAAGATATTTGGAAAAGGCTGAAATTAAATTTCAGTTCAATGAGCTTGTGGGAACAATATTTGAATGGATAATTATCCTGGTATTTTTCCTTGCGGTTGTGGATATCTTGGGACTTCCTGTTGTATCTCAAGTGGTAGCATCGGTTTTGGGATATATACCAAACATTATCGCTGCTGCCCTTATATTGGGAGCTGGTTTTGTTCTGGGAGGGCTTGTGGATGGAATTGTCAGGGGCACTTTAGCCTCGGTTGATGGATCAACTGCCAGGTCAATAGGGAAACTGTCAAGATATGTGGTTGTCCTGGTTGCCTTTTTTGCTGGTCTTGAACAACTGAAGATTGCCCAGGGACTTATTATCACTTTTTATCAAGGTCTTACCTACACGGTGGTTTTGGTTGTTGGTTTAGCTTTCGGATTGGGAGCAAAGGAAGTTGTTGGTAAGGTTTTGGATGAGTGGTACGAGAAAATACGTAAGTAATGAGGCTAGTTGTCCAGAGAGTTAAAAAAGCCAAAGTTGGGCCGAGTGAGATTGGTGTCGGGCTTCTTGTTCTAGTTGGTGTAGGAAAAGAAGATTCAGAAGAGGTGGTCGGTGCCTTAGCAGATAAACTCTCAAAGCTTCGGGTGATGGCGGACAAAGAAGATAAGATGAATTTGTCGGTTGCAGACGTCGGCGGAGAGATTTTAGTTGTTTCACAATTTACCCTTCATGCGGATACTTCGGGAGGTAATCGCCCATCATTTATCAATGCTGCCCTGCCCAATACGGCAAAAGAAATTTATGATCATTTCGTCTCCGAACTTAAAAGTAAAGGAATTTCAATCAAGACCGGTACCTTTGGAAATTATATGCAAATCGAAGCGGTCTTGGACGGTCCTGTGACTATACTATACTTGGATTAATATGAAACGACTTACAAATTCTCAACTTAAAACGACGGTTGATGTCTGTGTCGGTATTGGAATGATCGGCTTAGGGTCAGTTTCCATACCGGTGGTTCTTAACAGAGGATCAATGATTGTTGTGGGCTATGGTCTTGTTATAAGTTTTATTTTTTGGTATATTGCAGTTAGATTGTCTCGAGAAATAATATGAACGAAATTGGAATTTTTTATTTGATTTTGGCCATAGGCGCCTTGGCAATTGCAATTGTTACATGGCCGACTCTGTTTCACCGTGCTAAAAAAGCCTCAAAATCAAGGAAGTAAGAGAGTTGCCGAGTTTCTCGGCAAGAGCCTCATCATCCGCTTCGCATAACATGAAACTTTCAAAAAACGTCAAAGTAAAACCTTGGTTTTGGAATTTGATTCCCTGGGTCTCGAAAAATACAGCGCAGGCAATTTACCCAAACATATATTTACCAGTACATGTTTATCAAAATCTAATTTCCAACAAGCCAGACATCAGACACACAGCTCTTCTTGCTCACGAGCAGGAACATATTAGGAGACAGCAAGTTGTGGGTGTGGTTTGGTGGATGATCCAATACTTTATTAACCCAAAGTTTAGGTTTGAGGAAGAATTGGCTGCAGATATTCCTCGAATGAAAATTTTCAAACAACGCGGGGCTAAATTTGATATTGAGACGAGGGCCAAAAAACTTTCTGGATGGCTTTATTTTTGGCCCGTATCGTACCAGAAGGCAAAAACAAGTCTACAATTGGCCAGGAAAAGACTAGGTTAGCTTTTCTTTTTTTAGAAATTCCTCTAATTTCTTTTTTGATGTAAATTGGCGGCCGATGGAGACGAAGAATCTGTTAATGTCTGGCCAATATTTTTTGGGAAGGATTTTTACTAGTTCTTTTTCGGTTTGTTCCGGAGTTTTGGTGTGAACCCAGCCAAGAAGATTTGTGATTCTATGAACATGGGTATCTACAGAAATTGCAGGAATATTAAAGGCCCTATTAAGGACTAAGTTTGCAGTTTTTCTGCCCACGCCGGGGAGAGCCATTAATTCTTCTCTTGTGTTGGGCACGCTGGTAATTAGTTCGGCTAATTTTGAGAGATGTTTTGCTTTTGTTTTATAAAAGCCGACAGGGAAGATCAGTTGTTGAATGGTTGAATGGTTGATTTGTTTTAAAGAATTCAAGTTTGGGGCAAACCTGAATAATCTTTTTGATGCAAGAAGAGTGGTGTCATCGTTTGTTCTTGAGGAAAGAAGAGTTGAGATGAGGGTTTTGTACGGACTATTGGCAAACACCTCAAGAGGCACTAACCTGTAATGCCTCTTGAAAGTGATAAACACTTTTACAAAATTGGGATTATTTGTTTCCGCCAATTTTGAACATTGTTGTGCCGCAAACTTCACAAACCGCCTTTGTAGCTTTCTTACCATTCTTCATGGTAACTTCTTGGGCACTCTTTCCTTCTCTCTTTGCGCGACACTTTACACAGTACATCATAATTTATCACCTCCTTTTCTTAGGGCATGACTTTATTCTAAGCTAAGTATAACACTACTTCTATGCCTGGAACGAGGCTACTTAAGCACGAGACTTTTGGAAATGTTCTTTTTGGCCATGGTTAAGGCTAAATCAGATTCAGAATCAATTTTGGTTTACCTATTGACATAGGGTTGACACGGTTAGTTTAAGATGTAAGAATGGGTGAGCCCAAATTGGATGCAGATTATTTATATTTTAGCAATAGTTTTGGGAATTTGGCTTTTGGGCTTAAGCATTGTTCTTTATAAATTATTTAAGACTTTTAACCGGCTTACCGACGGAGTTAAAGAGGACTTAGCCAAGAAGGGTTTTACTGAAGTAGACAAACGTTTGGGTTTTTTAGAGGAAGACGGAAAAGGTCATGTTCAAAAAATTGGTCTTGTCAAATTTAATCCTTTCAAGGAACTTGGCGGAGATCACAGTTTCAGTTTGGCCATACTTGACGGAACTGATTCCGGGGTGGTTATTACCGGACTACACACTAGAGACAGAACCAGAATTTATATAAAAGAGATTAAAAAAGGAAAAGCGGACTTAGAGCTTTCTAACGAAGAGAAGAAGGCTTTGACGCAAGCGCAAAAATGAATAAAAAAATAACACTTATTGCCAGTTTTTTGGGTTTGTATTTGATATCGGCCGGGATTTCACTTCTTGTATTTACTTATGTTTTGGGTAAGCCGGGACAAAAAGGAGAAGAGGCGGGGAAAAAACGGGCAAGAGTAGATTTAAGCCAGCCCAAAATCGAAGAATGTCCCATTAATGGTGCAATGTTCACAAGTGAAGAAAAGAAAATTTGGGAAGAGAGGCGTCCGATTATAGCGATTATTGAAAACCACACGGACTCTCGTCCGCAGTCGGGTTTGAGTAAGGCTGAGGTTGTCTATGAAGCAGTTGCCGAAGGTGGAATTACACGCTTTTTGGGAATTTTTTATTGCGGATCAATTGCTGAAGAGGTAAAGGTAGCTCCTGTTCGAAGTGTCAGGATTTATTTTGTAAACTTGGCTGCAGGTTATGGTGGAAACCCGATTTTCCTTCATCAGGGCGGAGCCAACAGTTTCTGCCCAAGCTGTCCGGGAGGGGTAAAGCCAAGAGGCCAGGTTGCCCGGGAGGTTGATGCCTACGCGGCTTTGGATAAACTAGGATGGAGAAATGGCCAGCATGGAAACGATATGGACGGAGGATTTAATGTAGGGTTTCCCGTCGTTTTAAGAGATCAATATAGGCTTTCAAGTGAACCCGCTGCTTGGGAACACTCTGTTGTTGCTAATTTAGATGAAGTTTATAACGAAGCTAAGAAGCGGGGATTTAATTTTGAGGATGAAGATGGGGTTGTTTGGAACGAAGGATTCAGGCTTTGGAAATTTGAGGACGGAGAAGCTGTCTCTTCACCGACCGCAACCGAAATATCATTTGGTTTCTGGGATGGAAAAAGTGATTACGATGTTTCTTGGAAATACGATTCTTCTACGAATTCTTATAAAAGGTCCAATGGTGGGAAAGCCCACACCGATTGGGAGTTTGAAAAACCACAATTGACGGCAGCGGATGTTGTTATCATGTTTGCCAAGGAGAAGAGCATGATTGATGCCGAGGGGCATCAATATTATGAAGTAATCAGCAGTAAGGCTGGATCTGCCTTGATATTTAAGAATGGAGAAGTAGTAGAAGGAACCTGGGAAAAGAAATCGCAACTTGACAGAGAAGTTTTTTATGATAAAAATGGGGACGAGATAGTATTTGCCCGTGGACCCATTTGGGTCGAAATTCTTCCTGCCGGAAATGAAGTCTCATATTAAATGGCAGATCTTGGCAACATTATAACTTCGAAAGTAAGGATTAAGATTCTGGAGCTTTTCTTTTCTAATCCCAAAGAGCTTTATCATGTCAGAGGAATTGTTAGAGAGATAAAAGAAGAAATAAACGCCGTCAGGCGAGAACTCACGAAGCTTGAAGCGGATGGACTTTTAAGAAAAGAACCAAGAGGTAACAGAGTTTACTACTTTTTAAAGCCGGAGCACCCTTTTTTTGGAGACTTAATCTCAATAGTTGCCAAAACAAAAGGCTTGGGAGCAACTATTATTGAAAATAAAAGCAAAATCGGTAAAGTTTCATTTGTTATGTTTTCTGGAAAGTTCACCAGGCTGGTATTAAGGAAAAATGATGAGGCTGTTGATATTTTGGTAGTTGGTGAGGTGGTTTTGCCGGAGCTTGCTGCTTTAATTCGAACAGAGGAAAGTAAGAGAAATAAAGAGATAAATTATACGGTGATGAGCAGGGAAGAATTTGATTTCAGAAAGAAAAGGCGTGACCCGTTCCTGTTGGGAATTTTAGCCGGCAGCCGTGTTATGATTATTGGTGATGAGGAAGATTTGGTCGGTTAGCTTCATTTTTTTGCTTACTCTTGTCGCGGCTTATATAGCCTTGAAGTTTGATTTAAAACTTGGTCTTGATTTGGCGGGCGGAAGCCATCTTGTGTTTGAAGCGGATACTTCAAAAATCCCGGCCGAAAGAAGAATAACTGCAATCCAAGGAGTAAGGGATGTAATTGAAAGAAGGGTTAATTTTTTTGGAATTGCTGAACCCTCTGTAGTAACTTCGGAATTTGAGAGAAAGGATAGAATTATTGTCGAGCTTCCGGGAGTTTCTGATACAAAACAAGCCGTATATTTGATAGGTAAAACTGCCCAGCTTTCATTTGCGGAAGTTAAAGAATCCTCTCCCTCTGCTGTTTTAATGCCGGCAAATCTGACAGGTGCAGACCTTTCATCTGCTGAGGTCGTTTTTGACAGGAATACGGGTAAGCCTTCGATTTCAATTCAATTTACCAAAGAGGGTGGAGAAAAATTTGCTGCAATTACCAAAAGAAACGTTGGGAAACAACTGCCGATAATCTTGGATAATGAGATAATTCAACAACCAGTTGTTCAAGAGGAGATACTTGGAGGGGCAGCCCAAATTACAGGAAACTATACTCTTGAGGAGGCAAAACAAGTAGCGGTCCAACTTAATGCGGGTGCTCTTCCTGTTCCTGTTTCCCTGGTTGAGGAACGAACAGTTGGCGCAACTCTTGGTGAATCCTCGGTTAAGCAAAGTATTTTGGCCGGACTGGTGGGAATTGTTATGGTTTCTCTTTTTATGATAGCCTCTTATCGAACCTTGGGACTTATTGCGGTGGTGGGACTCGCCATTTTTGCAACGATTACCCTTGCACTTTATAAAATTATTCCCGTTACACTGACTCTTCCGGGAATTGCAGGATTTATGCTTTCAATCGGAATGGCGGTTGATTCAAATATTTTGATTTTTGAAAGATTTAAAGAGGAGAAATTAAAACGGCTAATTCCTGATGCTTTGGAGGTGTCATTTGGGAGGGCCTGGGATTCTATAAGGGATGCCAATGTTGCAACTTTGGTTACCGCCTTTATCCTGGCAAATCCATTAGACTGGAAATTTTTAAATATCTCGGGTCCCGTCAGGGGATTTGCAATAACTCTAGCACTTGGAATTATAATTTCACTATTTACGGGGATTTTTGTGTCAAGAAATTTATTGAGAATGTTTGTTAAGCAAAAATGAGCGAATGACCAAAATATGATTTTGTGGATGCGATATCGGCTTTTATATTTAGCAATTTCCCTAATTGTAATTGGGTCAGGGATTTTTGGTTATTTTAGTTGGGGTTTTGAGAAGGGAATTGACTTTACCGGAGGAGTGGTCGCTGAGTATAAACTTCCGGACGGGTCAGTAAAAGTTGTTAAGAGTGAAGAGGAGAGAGATATACTAAAAAATCAAGGAGCGGTTGAGTTAAAATTTGAAAAAGTCGGGCCGGCAATTGGGCCAGAACTTATCAAAAAAACTCTTTACGCCCTTGCCCTTTCGGCTGGACTAATCTTGCTTTGGATTGCGATTCAGTTTAAAAGTTTTAAGTTTGGAATTTCGGCAACTCTGGCAACACTTCATGACAGTTTAGTTCTTTTGGGGTCATTTACAATTCTGGGGCATTTCTTTGGAGCGGAAATAGACTTTTTGTTTGTTACAGCAATGCTTACCACACTTTCCTTTTCGGTTCATGACACAATTGTTGTTTTTGACAGGATTAGGGAGAACCAAAAGAAAAATAAAGAGGGTATTTACATTTTGGCAAATAAAGCCATAAGCGAAACCATGGTCAGGTCAATAAATAATTCCCTCACCATAATTTTTATGCTTGTTGCCTTAATCTTACTTGGTGGGGAAACAATCAAATGGTTTGCTGTGGCGCTTCTAATCGGAACCATTTCGGGCACTTATTCTTCCCCCTTCGTCGCCGTCCCAATTTTAGTTACCTGGGACGAGCTAGAGAAGAAGTTGAAGAAATAATATCACTTAACAAATCTGACGGGAATATAATCCTCTTCCTTTGCTCCTGCGTGGGACGGTGAATCGGACTTCGTAAATTTATGATCTTTTAATGTGTCGGTGTAAACCAAAATCCGATCTCCCGCTCTTGAAATTTTCATGCTTAACGTTCCATGGGGATCCGCTTTAAAATCATAGTTTCCGTTAATAGCGGCGGTTGAATCTAATTTCACCCAGACACTCCAAGGAACTGTATAAACAATTTCGCCCTCAAGTAAATCTTTAATTCCTACACCCTCAAATTCTTCTGGAAGGGTATCTTGCTCACTCATTTAGAGAGATTGTATTCAATCTCTCTCTCTCTTGCAAGATGGAGTTTCAGAATTATTTAAAATCCAAAACGAGTCTTGAGTTTAGGGCTTTGGCGATTCGTTTAAGAAGGGAAAGAGATGGATTTCCACTCATTGTTTCAATTCTGGAAATTGCCGCCTGCGATGTTTTTAGTTTTTTAGCTAGAGACCGTTGAGATATCCTTCTTTTTATTCTTTTTTCGATTAAGGCTTCAGCAAGGAGATATTCAGGTTCTGATTTTTTCCACAGTTTTCTGAATTCGGGATCTTTAAGACTTTCTTTTAGGTGATCTTGGTATGTATAGAATATCTTTTTCATAGAATAATAATATCATATATGATATTATTGTCAACCCCCATTTCTAGCCTTCCAGTCCTGCAGTCTCGCTAGAGCAGTTCTAATATATTTCTTTGGAGTTTTCTGTGTCTTTTTTGTAAAACCTAATAAAATTAGCACATCTCCCCTAAAGACAACGGCGTAGATTACCCTAATGTTATTTTTGCCAACAAGCCTTATTTCCCAGAGCCTGGTGCCGGTTAACTTTTTAGTATGAGGAATAGCTGATACAACTCCATGTTTTTTAAAATGTTCGAAGATATGGAATAGTTTTTCTTTCTCGACCCTTCCAAGAGATTCCATAAATTCACTAACAGCTTCATTTTTTGATGAAGAAACGTAGTAGTAGACTTTACTCATTTTTTATTTCTTTGAGTTTGTTAAGTAGAGTTTTTCTTTCATTGGGGATTTTCTTTTCTAAAACTTCATTAAAAAGTTTTTCCAGGATTTCTCCTACTTTTGGACCGGGTTTGAGATTTAACTCTTTCATTACATCATTGCCGTTTATTTTCAGGTCTTTTATGGAGAAGGGTTCTTTCTGTACCTCTAGAAGTCTCTTTTTAAATTCTTCCAACCTCCATGAGG
>Ga0209210_1001842_pt1 | contig 16742 bp, 11 predicted proteins | sample RifGroA1_FD_183991 | JGI IMG/M metagenome (GOLD analysis project Ga0209210, IMG submission 183991) | Contaminated groundwater microbial communities from Rifle, Colorado, USA - Rifle Groundwater A1 (SPAdes) (version 2) | ecosystem: Environmental > Aquatic > Deep subsurface > Groundwater >...
TGGTCTTGCCCGCCAAAATCTTCTTCCTGTAAATCTTCAGCCATTTTTTGAATGCGCCAATTAAGTCTTCCGCGCCTCGATCCTTCAGCTCTTTATTGACAATACCACCATGGTGCGGGTGTTTAAAGAGACGTTTGTTTTGGCTTGAGAAACCGTGGGCGTAATGGCAGAGTTCGTGGGCAATCGTGTAACGCACGACACCAACCGGTACCTGCTCTTTGGCAAATAATGAAGTTATTGTAACAACGCTCTTTTGGGGAATTTTGGGAATTGAAAGTTGAGATTTGAAAATCGAAAATTTACCTTTGATCCCTTTGGTCCTTTTGATACCTTTGTGTCCTATCAACTTTATCGACCCAAAGCGGTACTTTGCTTCTCTGCCGAATTTAATCTCGATTGGATTGGTTATCTTAATGTCAGAGAAATAATTTTTAAGAAGAATATCCAGTTGTTCTTTTAGCCAGGTGTTACTGCGCATGCTCTATCGGTTTTAGCACGTCTGGCCGATCAGGTCTAGTCTCCTGAATCTCAACACCTTGGGTCAAAGACTGCCCATCGGTCCTCTCGACATAATGCGAATTCACAAACACCAAATCACTATCCGGCGGGTCGAAAGCCACCCAAAGGCTAAAATCACCTTCTGCTTGCTGACGACCTTCAGCAGGCTCAACGATTATTGCATCAAATTCTTTTTTGCCTGGGTCGAATTCTCTAATCCAATTACCAGAAAGGACTGCCGGGTTTGAACGGGCATTCACAGGATCTTTAGAATCCTTAGGATTTATAATCCTAATACGGATTGTTTGGTCTTTTCTGTCCGATTCTTTGAGAATATCGGATGCTGCCTGCTGATCTGATGTTAGATCTCTATCGAAACCTTCACAGGCTGTAGCCAGCACGCCCGCGGAAAAACCAAAAAGCGCAATTGCCGCGACAACAACTCTTCTTGGACCTGTAATTAGTCTTAAGGGTCTTCTCTCGAATCTCTCATTTTGCATGCTCTATATCCTATAACATTTAGCTTTCAATTTCAAGTATTAAAACAATTAAGCTGAATATTACATCAGAGGGCGTCCTGAGTTTTTCGAAGGACGACCTGCTAATTTAATTTTTAACTAGAAGTCAAAAAAGGATACATCAGAGGAACCACATTGTGAGGCCGAGCCAAAACGAGATCCGTCTTCGTTTCCCTCGTTTTCATCTGTCCCTGAATCAATAGCCGGATCTGACAATTTTAACTATGTCGTCGGCTTTGGGCTGACCGACGAATCTCTTATCCCCGATTACGATCGTTGGCAGCGCCTCGACTTTATATTGCTCCGCAAGCTCCGGCTGTTCGGTAACATCAATTACCTGATAAGTAAACGGCTGAACACCCTCCAGCGCAGCAAGTATCTTCTGGAATTCATCCATAGCAACCTGAAAGTAAATCGATCCTTTGCTTGTGAAAAGCAAAATTTTAGTCGCCTCAGCCATTTTTACGTTTTTGCTTTAGATTCTTGGAAACCTTCTATCTTTTTGGCGCTTCCGCCCATTAAATTTTCAAGGCCCAAAAATCCCTTTCCTAAGCTGACGCCGTTATCGTCGATAACCAGCTCATGAAGCTGCTTATCGTGCCTTGAGGCCCTGGCTTTGAATACCGCAAGTGCTCTTTTGATATGTCCTTCAACTTCCACGTATTTAATAAGAATCACATTATCTGCCATTGTGGAAAGATTGGATTCAGTCATTTTCGACACATCCAAAAGAGTGGAAATGGTATCCGTAATTAACGAAGTTACACCTTTATTTTTTAGATAGACATTTAAACCTATTGCAAATTCCCTGAATTTATTAGGAACGTAAATCCGTTCAAGCGCGGAAAGTGAATCGATAACAAAGCGCTTAACCTGCACTCCCTCAATAATATCCCTGATACGCTTGTAGTGCTCCTCCGGATTAAGCTCTTCCGGAACAGAACAAATCAGCTTTATTTTTTCTTCTTTAACTAAATCTCTAAGTCCCCAGCCAAAACTTTCTGCATTCCTGAAAAGCTGTTCCTGCGATTCCTCGAATGAAAAAAACAAACCCTTTTGGTCTCTTCTTGCTCCCTCAACCACAAATTGCATGGCCATAACGGTTTTGCCGACACCGGAAGGCCCGCTAACTAACGTGACAGAATCTTCATAAACACCCCCATCGAACATTCGATCCAGCTGCTCGATTCCTGTCGTTATCTTAACAACCGATGATTTTTGTCCAGCGTATGAGGGCTTCGGTCTTGGAAAAACATTTATTCCGTCGCTCCTCACCAATAGTGGTGTGTCTTGAGTCTCATGAGAGGCCCCCCTGAACTTAAGAATTTCCACACTTCGACGTCTGTCCCCATGTTCCTCATCAAGGTAGTTATGAAGTAAAATCACGTTGTCCGAAACAAACTCTTCAACTCCGAATCTTCCGGCCCTGCCTTCCGCCTCACCTATTTTTTCTGCAGTGATCAAGGTTGTAATGCCGGTCTTTTTCAGCTTTGCGGCAATCCTATAAAGCTCACGCCTAATTTTTGCCTGGTCCGTGTACCTTGGGAACAAAGCAGAAATCGAATCAATCGCCATTCTTTTGGCGCCTACTTTTTCTACTGCATGCAGAAGCCTTGCCAAAAACGCTCCAAGATCAAATTCCCCAACTTCGACTGCTTCATCCTCAGATGGAGATGCATCTACGAAAGCAAATTTGCCGCCTTCGATATATTTTCTCAAATCCCAGCCAAACCCGAGCATATTTTTTACGATATCGTCGGGTATTTCTTCGAAGGTCACAAAGACACCGTTTTCACCATACAGTGCAATACCTGCAAACAGAAATTGCATTGAAAATATAGTCTTTCCCGAACCGGAAGTACCTGAAATTAACGTGCTTCTGCCCTGAGGAATACCTCCGTGAGCAATTTCGTCAAAACCTTCTATTCCTGTCTTGACCTTTAGAAGGGGTGAGGAGGAAGCAAATTGACCTCCAGCTACGGTTTCTTGGGGTGCGCCGTCTTGAGTGACTGGCTGGGCAGGATCGACCATATTTATATTATTGATTTATTTTGTCTTTTTATCAAGAAAAATTTTTATTTAAGAAACAACAAACAAGTAAACACAATTATAATTATAAAATGACGTCCGTCTTCGTGTTTGGCTAGTCTATCTTGCCTTCCAAGAATAATTTAACGCTGTTTTCGGAAACTTCGACAATGCCGCGCCTGAAAAAGTAGACATCCTGTTTTTTCTCCATCGTATAAAGAATCAGACTGTTGTAAATCACGCTTATAAAATTGGCATGGCCGGGCAAAATATCAAACCTGCCGGTTTTGTTCTCCGACGAAATGATGCTTGCCCTAACCTCAAAGTCGGCAGCGCCGGTAAAATGGTGCCAGATCACAGAAACACTAAGTACGTTTTGGCCGTCCATGAATTTCCCCCAAGTCTCCGATGTATAAAAGTGCCTCCTCAGGAACTGAATCGAGTTTTCCGGAAATAATGTCGGCAACATCGGCAATTGTTTTTGCGCGGGGCACGTATTTACCTGCCCTGCCGGTCTGATCACTTGTCGTAAAAAAACCCTGAGTCATGTAGTTCAAAAGCTTTCTGGCGCGGTGATAAGTCACCTGGTCGGATTTACCAAGCTCGTACTCGCCGACTATGGAAACAATCCTGTTTAAATAGCTGTATCTTTTTAAGATTTTCTCCGCCTCCACAAACAGCTCATAGTGCTCTTTGCCTAAAATGTCCGGATCGATAACCGACGATGAAGAAGCTAAAATATCGATTGCCGGATATTTACCCTCTGCGGCAACCGTCCTTGATAAGACGATAATTGAATCAAAATAAGAAAAGGCGGTCTGGATCCCCGAATCGCTCATATCATCGGCGGGCACGTAAATTGCCTGAATTGATGTCACTGCCGCGTTTTTGGTCGAAAGAAGCCTTTCTTCAAACATGCCAATATCAGATGACAACGTGGGTTGATACCAGTCCTCGGAAGGAATCCTGCCCAAGAGCGTTGAAACCTCGTTGCCTGCCTGAATAAAGCGGTAAATGTTGTCGACAAAGAAAATGACGTCTTTTGATTCTTCGTCACGGTAATACTCGACCAAAGTCGTCGCCGCATAGGCTACCCTGAATCTGGCCGCTGCTTTTTCATTAATTTCACCAAAAACCAAAGAAACTTTGCCCAGAAGTTTTTTGGTGGTCAAACTTTCATAGAGTTCGTGGCCTTCCCTGATTCGCTCCCCGATTCCGCAGAAAATTGTGGCCGTGTTTTTTAAAAGTTCGGCATTGTGGATAAGCTCCAATATAAAAACCGTTTTGCCGACTCCGGAGCCGCCGAAAATCCCTACCTTTCCGCCTTTTCGAACCGGCATAAAAAAATCGACAACTTTTATGCCGGTTTCCAAAACTTCTTTGTGGATAAAAAGATCGGTGTACGGAGGAGCGGGTTTGTAAATCGGCCTTCTGGCCAAAGCCATGAGATCTTTGCCGTCCTGAGGTTCGCCGAAAACGTTTATTAACCTTCCGTTTACCGCGCTGCCTACCGGCACGGTTATCACTTCGCCCGTACGGGTGACAGCCGCTCCCCGAAATAGGGCCGTCACATCAGACAATACCAACGCAAATACCGTCCCTTCCCTGCTTGACGAATAAACCTCAAGTTTAACCGAGTTATTTTCCTCCAAAGTCAAAAGCTCGTGGCGAAACGGCTGAACACCGCTAAATGCAACTTCAACTATATTTTCGCGGACAGAAACGATCCTGCCTGTCTCCATAAACTTCCGAGGCCTGAAAGGCCTTGGTATCTCCTTTCAAGTTTACATGAGCGAGTAGATACTCCGATACTTGGAAGTACGTATTCGCTCTCTCGCATTCATCCTCAGACTAATAGACCACGATGACCTGCGAGCGAATATTTTTTACCTTCCGTAAATGTTTGTGTTTTTAATATTAGGGTTATCGATAATATTTTGGCGGAGGGCAAAAATAGTCACCTGCTGCTGTTTCTGCAAAAGTGATTTTTTAAACTGCAGGAAATCACGCGTCAGCTCCTCCAAAAGCCTGGCCCTGGCCATCTGCTGTTTTGTCCAGTTCCATCTTTTGGCGGCAAGTCTGGCGTACTGCGCCTCATAAACACGCTGGTGAAACGAGTTGATGGAGGTTTGCGTTTGCAAAAAATCCAAAACCTCATCTGCGTTGGGCTCGAAAATATATTTTTTGGCGGGTTTAACCAAATCCGGGATTTCGCGCAATACCTCGCTTTTAGTAGGCACCTGTTTCAGCAGTGATTCGCTCTTTCCATGATAAACCAAAACCTTATCATAGCCTTCCAGAATTTCCATGATCTGCTGGACAACGCGCAAGTCCGGCCTGTCATCATCAAGGTCGAAATATTTAATTTGCGGGGATGCAACTTTCTCGCGACTCAAAATTGCCCTGCCGATTTTCCCGATCACCACAGCATCCGCCTCTGTTTTTTTGAAATCGGCAATGAAAAGCCTGGAGATTTCAAAAATCAAATCGCCGTAAAAATCCTGGTCTGCGGCTATAAGAACCATAACCGTTTTTTCAGGGGCACCCTGCTTCTTTAACAAATACTGCCTCTTTCTTTTGATGTAGGAAGGGTCGGTCGAAGGATAAATCTCAAAAACCCGCTTTATCGAGGCGTTGATCTTTTCCAGCAATTCTCTTGTCTCTTTAATCGTTTGGTAAGTTTTATTCAGCCGCAAAACCGTAAGGGCAGTTAATGCCTTGACAACGGTTATCATTTCCTGCTGTTCAAGCAGTTGTCTTTTGCTGTAGACTGCCACCTGTAATTTGATTAAATAAGGCTACGTTTTTTGAAAGCAGTGCCGCAAGATAATTAAAATCTTTGGCTTTTAAGATTTCGAAGGCCAGATTTTTCAGTTTGCCCGAAAAATAAGCATCGATAATTTTTTGTTTATCCGAAACTACTTGATTTAACTCTTTCTCGTCCCAAAAATTGGAAAATAATAAACCCAAAAGCAGGTGCTGGAGCGGTTTTGGAATTACCAGATGGCTTACCTGATCCAACAGGACTTCTATCTTCAGCCCAAAGTTGATTTCTGTTGAGTATTGGGCTGGAATTTCCACTCCGAAACTTGAAGTTTCCCGAAAGCGGTAGTAATTGTTGAGCCGGAATGCAATCATTCGGCGAAGATCTTTCTCGACCGTAGACTGGGTTTGGTTGCCGACCCGAGTTACCGAAAGCGTGTGTGAAATTGCCGGTCTCCTGCCCCTTTTAAACTCCTCGACATCGAAAAAAATGTGCCCGTCGGTCATCGCCATTAAGTTTGTCTGAATATATCCTGTTAAATCTCCCTCCTGGGTTTCGGCAACAGGCAAAGCCGTGATTGAGGCTGTTTTACCGTTTTTCATGCGAATGTTGCCTGTTCTTTCAAGGAGTCTTGCCTGATGGTGGAAAATATCGCCGGGATAAGAACCGCGGCCCGGGGTTTTTTTGGCAACCAAGGCAATTTCGCGGTAATATTTGGCATGAGTTGTCATGTCATCTAAGATTATCAGAACATTCTGGCCCCGGTCCCTAAAAAATTCGGCGATCGTAAAGCCGGCAAACGGTGCAAAGTAAACATATGAGACCGGGTCGGAAGAGGTTGCCGCAACGATTGCGGTATTTTTGAGTGCGCCTGCTTTGGCAAGCTCTGATTCCACATGTTTAAGGTCGGACTTCTTCTTGCCGATGCAGACATAAATACAAATTATTCCAAGATGTACCTGCCGTGCCATAGTCTGGAGCAGAAAAACGGTTTTGCCGGTTTTCTGGTCGCCTGCCACCAGCTCTTTCTGGCCTTTGCCAACCTGAACCATCATGTCAACGATGGTAACTCCTGTCTCCAACGGGTCGACGACCCTTGAGCGCTCTAAAATCCCCGGGGCTTTTTTATCAATGGGACTTAAAATTTTCTTGCCGGCAATCGGGCCCAATCCGTCGAGGGGATTCCCGAAAGGGTCAATTACCCTTCCCAAAACCTGCTCTGAAACCCCAATTGAAGCCGGTTCAGAAACCCGGGCGACTTTTTCCTGATGGGAAATCATTCGGGCCTCAAGCATTAAAACTTCAACCAAATCCGGCAGTAGAACCTGAACTATTCCCCTGCTGCCGTTTTCGGTAATCACGACCTCCTGCGGCCTTACAGTTGGCAAACCGGAAACGTAAAATAGCGGTGTTTCTATTGACTGAACAATCCCGTACTCGCCGGTTTCTTTAAGATAATCCGCAAATGTCCTCATTGTAAGTTAAAAAGTCAAGTTAATTTCTGCGGCTTTGGAATAGTCTTTATATTTGCCGCGGTATTCAATTATCAAACCCCCGATTATCGCCTCATCAACTATAAAGTCGGAAACAACCTTTCTGCCTAAATTTTTCTCAAGCCGCAAAGCAATTTCCTTTTGAAAATCCAAGCTTGGCTCAAAAGCCAAAGTAAAAGTAATTTTGTCAATTCCGTCAAGAAACTGCCCAAGACCGGCAAGAAAATTCCCAAGTGACGCTGCGGCAGGAAGCCTGCTTTCTTTTTCCAAAGACGAAATATACAAATAGAGGGTTGGCCCAACTTTGGTTTTTATCTGGCTTGAGAAAGAACCTGATCGCATTTTAAATGCCATTTGTGAAATAGTACGGATATCATCCTGGATTCCTGCAAGCTGATCCGCCGTAAATATGCGCTCTACTAATGATCTAAAGGATACTTTTTGATTATCAATGTTATCCATGGCCTAAAAATCCTTCTTTTTTGGCGCGCTCCAATGCTGTTTTAACCAAATCTTCATGCGTTGAGACATCGATTGCCTTTCCAAGTACTTGCTTGGCAATATCGGAAACCATCTTGTTTACCTGTTGGTCGATTTGGACAAATTTGTTGGCACGGTACTTTTCCAGATCCTGCTGGAGCTTGGCAACGTCTCTGGCTGCCAGAAACTGGGTTTCTTTGACAATCGCACCGTGCTGTTTTTCGATAAAATCAGAAAGTTCAGCTCCTTTTTTTGCCGCATCGTCTAAAAGAATCTGGAAATATTCCAAGATTTTGGTTTCTATTCGGCGCCCGGACGCCGCGATAAGCTTTTCAATTTCAGATTCCAGACTTTTTTCAAACCTTTTCGTAAGCCTTGTATTTTTGGCAGACTCCGGCTTTTTGGCTAGTGAGATTTTTGCAATTTTCAAAATGGCAATTAAGACCAAAAAGGCCAAAATTATATTGAGAGCAAGGATTAACGATAAAAGAGTTGCCATTTAAAAACCTCTAAAACCTATTATATAGAGCGCCACCCCAAAACCACCAATTGCCAAGACAACTATTACAAAACCGGAAAGAACCATCGACGAAATGATCGTTTTTTTGGCCATCGGGTTTCTGCCTAAAGCAACGATTCCGTTTGTCAAAAACTTCACAAAGGCATAAACTGCCCCTATAAACGTTGCCGCACCTATTAAAAAGCCGGCAAGGTAGCGCAGAAAATTCCTAAAATTTTCAGGCTGTGAAATGAGCGCCAGAAAGCCCTTGATTCCTCCGCTGGCTCCTCCGCTGGCGACATCTACGTATTTTATTTCAATCTCGACAGGGATCGTCTCGACGCCATCGCTCTTGTCATAATTCCCAAGTGCCCTGCCTAAAACATATCCGCCCTTTGTGGCTTTTTGGCCGACACCGGCATCATCGCTGGTTGCAATAAAGTCGCCAACCGCAATGCTGCCCGCTTTTGTGGAAACTTTTACCTGGGCAACCCCTGTCGATGCGACGGCCGAGGTTAAGTCGCTCCTGGGCTCAACAGAAATCACCGGTGAGGCAACAATCACTCCGAATGTAGAAATGTCATAAGCTGTTGTGCTTCTTACCAAGCCTTCTTTGGTAATCGACAAAATATCTCCTTCTTTTGCCTGATCATCTTTTATCTCAAGATTAACTGCAAATTGAGAAATTGAAGGAAGCCCTTGAGCAAATGCGGATGATGCCGAAAGAACAAAGAATAAAAATATTGCAGACAGCACTTTTAACATCTAAAATCCCTATTTCTTTTATTATGAGCGGGAAAACCTTAGCTTTCAAGCCAGAGAAGACGGCCGAAACTAGCGAATAAAAGAGTACTTCAGCCTTTAGGCTGAAGGAATCTATAGTACATTTATGGCAAGCAGTCCATCGGGTTGAGTGACAAGCTGAAATTATAGCAAAGTTTAATATATCCAAAGATATATTAAAGATAACATACTATATTAATTTACAATTTGAAATAATCTTACGAAGTTTTGCTTCGCAAAAGTGAAGTTTTAAATGAAATCTAAATGTTTGAAAATTAAATTTTTAAAAATTGATTTAAAATTTGAAATTAAAAATTAAAAATTCAACTGATATTAAACTACAAAGTTAATCAATCTGCCTCTTACAAAAATCACCTTTTGGGGAGTTTTTCCATCTAGGTGTTTCTGGGTATTTTCTTGCTCTAGTGCCTGCTTTTGGGCATCTTCCTTTTCTATTCCCCGATCAACGACAATTTTGTCGCGGACTTTGCCGTTCACCTCGACAACCAGCTCAATTTTTTGGGATGTTGCCAGTTTGGGGTCGTACTTCGGCCACGGATGGATGTGGATGCTTTCTGTCCACTGTCTACTGTCTACTGCTTTTTTTTGCTGTAGTCTGTAGTCTGTAGTCTGTAGTCTACTCCATAATTCTTCGGTCATATGCGGCGCAAAAGGGGCCAAGAGAAGAAGTAAGTTCTTTACTTCTTCTTCAGTGATTAGTTCGTAGTTGGTAGTTGGTAGATTTTTGTTCTTGCTACCCACTACCCCCTCATAACTACCTACTGCTCGCTTTTCAAGCGTGCCGACCCATTCCATGATCGTGGAAATCGCCGTGTTATATCTTAAGTTTTCTATATCCTCACTTACTTTTTTGATGGTTTTATGCATTAGATATGCAGCTTCGCTGCTCAATTTCGAATTTCGAATTTCGAATTTCGACTTTCCGGTTACCAAACGCCATACGCGTTTGAGGAACCTGTGCATTCCTTCAATTCCCGTATCGCGGAAGTCGCCGCCCTGGTCGAATCTGCCGCAAAACATTAAATATGTACGCAGAGTATCAGTACCATACTTGGCAATATAGGGGTCAGGCAAAACCACATTTCCTTTGGATTTACTCATCTTTGCCCCTTCTTTGATCAAAAGCCCATGGGCGCGGAATTTAGAAAACGGCTCTTGGAAATCAATCAAGTCCATGTCATAAAAAGCCATCGTCAAAAACCGACTGTATAAAAGGTGAAGAACCGAATGTTCCGCTCCGCCGATGTACATGTCAACCGGCAGCCAGCGTTTTGTGATCTGGCGATCCCACGGAATTCCCAGATCCCAATTTCCAAATTCCAATTTTTTGGGGTTTGGAGTTTGGAGTTTGGAGTTTTCTTCTTTAACACTCGGGTAACGAAGGAAGTACCATGCCGAATCCAAAAAAGTGTCGGAAACATCGGTTTCTCTTCTGGCCAAAGCTCCGCAGGCAGGACAAAACACTTTATAAAACTCAGGGTGTTTAGCAAGCGGCCCCATGCCTGCTTGCCCTGAGCTTGTCGAATGGGTCGGCTTAAAATTTTCAATGTACGGCAATTCTACCGGCAAATCGGATTCAGGAACGGGATACCAGCCCGCATCGCTACGCGAAGCGTTGCTGGCGGGCCAACCCGTCGCCCATTGGACAGAATTTTTAATTTTTAATTTTGAATTTTCATTTGAAATTGGAAATTTTAAATTTGAAATTCCCATTCCCTTTAATAATTCCTTAGCTTCGTTTGTAGAAAACCAAGATTTACCGGTTTTATAGCATTTCTCGCAGAAAATCATGGGAATGGGTGACCCCCAATACCTTTGCCTTGAAATTATCCAATCCCTCAAATGCCACATAACCTTTTTTGTTCCAAAACCTTTTTTGACTGCGAAGTTTGAAATTGCCTTGATTGCTTCTTGCGATTTAAGACCGCTAAACTTTTCCGAGTTCACCAGCAAACCTAAATCTGTGAAAGCTTCTTGTGAAAGTTGATCAACCGCTCGAGGGGTGGCGGCAGCGGAGGGTGTCCCGCTGAGCGCCCGCACCCAGCTCTTTCGGGAGCTAGATCGAGATTCGGACTTAACTCGAAATGAAGAAAGGGCTGGGGAGGACGTCGAGCGGGACGAGCTGCCGACAGGACCCCGAGTCCCAGGGTCAACAGGACCCGCTGGCTTTATCACCTCAACTATATCAATATGATACTTTTTAGCAAAAAGGTAATCACGCTGATCATGAGCCGGTACCCCCATCACCGCACCGGTTCCGTAGGACATCACTACATAATCGGCAATAAAAATCGGCAACTGTTTGCCGGAAACCGGATTGGTACAGTGAAAAGGGGTCTTTATGCCTGTTTTCACAAACTCACTGTCCTTTTGTTTTTCGCTCTCTATAAGGCCAATTCTTTCCGCCTCGGGTTTTTTAATACTATCGGTAACATATTTTTGAATTTGGCGCTTTAACAACCCTTTTGACTTGTCTAAAATCTTTGTCACCTGCGGGTGTTCGGGTGCTAAAGCCATGAATGTAACCCCATATAGAGTATCCGGTCTGGTCGTGAACACCTCGACCGTAATGTTACTTTCTATATCAGACTCGAACTTTAGTAGTAAACCTTCGGATTTCCCAAGCCAATTTCTCTGGGCAATTTTGACTTTTTCACTCCAGTCGATTTTATCAAGGCCCGAAAGCAGCCTTTGTGCGTAATTGGTTATTCTAAAAAACCACTGTTCAAGCTCGCGCTTTTCAACCTCAGTCCCGCAGCGCTCACAAACGTAACTTGTAACTTGTAACTTGTAACTTGTAACTTGTTCGCTCTGGCTCTCTGGCTCTCTGGCTCTCTGGCTCTTGCTAACCACCTGCTCATCTGCAAGTACTGTTTTACAATCAGGACACCAATTTACGCTCGCTTTGGCCCTGTAAGCTAAACCTCTTTTAAAAAGCTGGACGAATATCCATTGAGTCCATTTGTAATAGTTTGTATCATAAGTTTCTAGTTTATTTGACCACGCAAAACCGTTGCCTATGGCATGAAGCTGTACGTAAATGTTGTTTTCTGTCTTTTTGGAAAGGTCCATAGGATGTTTGCCCACTTTCAAGGCGAAATTCTCGCTGTGGATACCAAAACCGTCAAGCCCGATAGGCTCAAAAACCTCAAAACCCTGCATCCGCCTGAACCTGCCGTAAATGTCAGACCCCACGAATGCATAGATATTGCCTACATGAAGTCCCAACGCCGAAGGGTAAGGAAACATCATCAGGTTGTAAAAGGAATTCTTAGACCTTTTAATATCGGGCTGATACAAACCAGTATCTTCCCACCTTTTCTGCCACTTCCGCTCAAGCTCCTTTGGATTATAGTTCGCAGTTCGCAGTTCGCAGTTCTGAGTTCGCATTTGCCTTAGTATGCCAAATTAAGCTTATTAATGCAAAAATTTTGCCGAAAACCATGGCCTATATAAATTGTTAATTGTTAATTGTTAATTGTTAATTGTCATTGTACAACCCTATAAATTATTTTCCCGCGTTTTTTTTACTTTTTTTACAAAATTTCAAAATTGAAACTGTATATCACATGCTATGGGGAAGAAAACACAATAAGCCCATCCGTCAAATCCTTTTTTTCAGCAACTTTTATTAGCAGGAAAAAATTCAGAATTGCCAACGGGATTGCGCTGATATCCTTTGATCTTTTTTGTCAATTCTTTTTTCACAAACCCAGAGTCTTCAATTGCCAATTTCCAAATCCCAAATGCCAAATTTCGTAAATGTTATTTGGAGTTTGGATTTTGGAGTTTTGACATTGTAACTTTGGTGGACCAGACCCGCCTGCAATGCCTTCGGCATTAGCCGATGGCGGGCAGGGCGGACTCGAGAATTCTATGGTGGAGCTAGAGGGAATCGAACCCTCGTCTCTACTATGCGAAAGTAGCGCACTGCCACTATGCTATAGCCCCAAAGAGTGTCGTAGACACTGAGCGAGTGAAACGAGTCGAAGTGGACCGGAGGAGATTCGAACTCCCAACCCCCTCCATGCCATGGAGGTACGCTACCGTTGCGCCACCGGCCCCCAGCTTGCCCTGAGTTTACCGAAGGGTTTACCCTTCAACAAGCTCAGGGTTGATGCCAAGATTCTATCACCTTGCCTAAAGTTAAACAAACAGTATCTGCCAAAAATAACCGATTGGATTATTACAAAGGCCCAAGCCGGTCCGGACACGTACTTAGCAATTATTTGAATGATCTGCTAAAAATTACTGGGAAGTTTTGAGTAAAATTATGCTGCTTAAAATTCAACAAAAAATTATCTCAACCTAAAGTGCGCCTAACAATATCACACTTATCCTCTTGACAACAACCGTATAATACTTATTTAATAGAAGTAGAGGTGTTCCCGTAACGGGAAAGATTGGGAATCAATTTAGGGCAGCGGCTTTCCAAAAAAAGCCTAGATGCCCTTTTTTAAAACAAACTACAAACTACAAACTACAAACTACAAACTCTTTCCTGCCGAGACACTCCTTCCTCTTGAGAAAATTATTTCTCTGGCTAAAAAAAGCGGCGTCTCCTTTGGCAGTGGAAACGCCAAAGAAAGAATACGCTATTTTATCAAACTCGGCATTCTTCCTCACGCCGTTAGAAAAGTATCTACCAGACTACAGACTACCCGCTTCGCCCGCGAAGCGAGGCTAGCAAACTACAAACTACCTACCACCGGCGCTTCGCAGCCGGTTGCCCATCTCCCCTACTTTGCAGTCGAAAGATTAGTAAAAATCGAAAACTTTACCCAAAAGGGCATGACCTTTCGCCAGATCGCAGAAAGGATCAAAAAAAACCAGGAAAAACAAAAAGCGCGGTTTAAAAAGAACCATCCTCCGGAAGAAAGTCTCACGGAGCTTCAAAAACCTATAGTTCAAGAGGTCCGATCAATCAACCTCTTTCCCAAATTCGGCGTTTCCGAAAAACAAATCGGCCAAAAATTCAAGGAACACGAAGTTAAAGTCAGAAATATTGTCGAGGAAGAACTTAGATTAGCAGTAACAAAACCAGCATTTACCGCTAACCCAAACAGGTTTCTGCAAACAGCAAGAATATTTCTACTATTAACCATTATTGCCGGACTTTCCACAGCCGTTTTTTACACAGGTTCAAAATTAACCAAAGATCAGCAGAAAGCCAAAGAGACTGCCAAAGAAACGGCCAGATCCGCCGGCACTCTCGGACAAGTTCTGGCGGCATCCACAGAAAGACACAAACTCTACATCGATGCCGATACCGAAGTTTCGGGTTTCACTACTTTTCTTGAGGACATCACCGCCCCCAACATTGTTTATTCTGTTTCCGGCGGCACCGGCATTAAGGTTGCAGGAGGCCAGCGCCCGGTAGTCAGCCTCGACGAAACGGAGATCGTCACCAGCGTCAATGACTTGGCAGGCGATCTCGATGTCAAAGGATCAGGCGGAACCACAATCAGCACTTCCGGCTCAACGATCACCGTCTCCTCAACAACCGGCCTAACATCCGAAGCCGACACTCTGGCAACCGTCACCGGCCGGGGGGCAACTACCAGTACACTCGTTAATTTGGATGGCGGCATTGCCGTTGACACCAGCAACTTTACTGTTTCCGGTACCACCGGAGACATCGTCACAGCCGGCGATCTGGCAATAAACGGTGATGATCTAACCTCCGACGGGAACCTCTCAATTAAAGCAACCGGCTATGTCCGAATCGGCGACACTACCCAAACCCCGGATGTAGCTTCCGGAGATGACGATTTGTATATCGAGGGAGATCTGGAGTTCAACGGAGCTCTAATAGTCGGAGCCAACGGATCCGCAAGTGCCGGCAACGTCACCCAGTGTTTGCAGTCCGGTGGCAGCGGTGCTCCGCCCAGCTGGGGCACTTGTGCAACTGGTGCCAATTCTCCATTTACAGAATCCTCAGGCGTAATTACTAAAGTAACTTCAACCAGCGAGGTTGATTTAGTATACGGAACTGCCACCGATGTTCAACTTGAAATCAACAACACGGCTTTAGCGGCCGCTCCCCAAGCCGATGCTTTTCAAATAAACCTCGCTGGAGGTTCCGGTATAACCACTGATGGAATCGACGGCATCTATGTGAATATTGAGGGGGCAGACGGTACCACAAACACTGTTTCCGCACTCCACCTTGATTTTGACCCTATTGGCGGCTCGGGTGATGAAAATTTTTACGCAATAAATATTGATGGGATTTCGGCAACTTCTGCCAACGAATCGGCAATTTACTTTGGCGGTAACTGGGATAATGTATTTGAGTTTGAAGGAACAACCGATGACACTAATGAAATTCTAGTTAGAGCTGCTAATGCCACCGCAGATAGAATCTTTACATTTGCGGATGTGGCCAGCGGCAATATCTGCATTTCGGGAGTCAACTGTGCCGCCACCTCAACCAGCTCAACTTTGCAGGAAATCTACAACAACGATACCGACAGTGACGGCGGCGCAAACGACAATGTCATTTTGGCTTTAACCTCTACAGATGACGCCTTGATTTTTAGAAATCCTGCAAGCGGCGGTTCCAATACCTCAAGCGCCCTTTTAACTTTGGATCAATTAAATACTACCTTCGCCAATGCGGTTTTAGATATTTCCCAAGCCTCCAATGCCGCTGATGCAGTTAATATCACTGCGAATAGTATTGATACAGAAAATGCCCTTGATATTTCGGCTACCGGTTTAACAACAGGCAACGGTATCAATGTTGCCCTGACCGAGGCTACTTTAGCGGGCGGGTATTATTTTAGAGCCTATGACAACACGGCGGCGGCCGCCGTCTTTACGGTCGGAGAAGATGGAGCCACAACCATCGCCGGTTCAGCAGACGGCACCAATGCCTTAACCTTAACTGCCGGCGACATCTTAGTCTCCAACGGTGATCTTGATCTTTCCGGCGGTGACTTTAACGTTGGTCTTGACGATGGCGATACCGCCAATATCGACGGTGACGGTTCCCCAACCGCCGATCTTTTGCAAATAGGTAGTGATGACACCTCCACAACCGACGGAGTCGACGGCCTGCAGTTGACCTTCGGCGTCTCGGCCGCCTCCGGCAACATAATTGACATTACCCCCAGCTATGCCGATGCCACAGCCGGTGCCACTTCCGAAACCTTTAACATAATAGACATCGATGCCTTTACGGCAACGCAGAATGCCGCAGGCGATACCGGACTTTTGCGGGGTCTTAACATCGGCAACTTAACCCAGACCGAAACCTCAGGCACCATCACAGCCTACGCCTTAAATATCGGCACCGGCTGGGATGATATCTTAAATTACAACGGCACCACGGTCATAGACGGCGACGGTACGGTGGTTGCCGGACAAATAACAGGCACCCTCTTTACGACCAATACCGACTCGGCAAGTTCAAATAATATAGACCGCGGTAATGTCCTGGGCGTCTATGGCAACTCAACCGACGGCTCAGACGGTATTGATGTCACCCACTCCGGCGATGACATCACCATCTCCTTTGACGCCACCGAAATAACCGATGATACCTTCGGGGCAAATGCCGACTTTACCTGGACATTCGATGCCTCGGGTACCGGCAGCACCACCCTTGCCTTTGGCGACGGTACGATAAACGCCACAGCCACTACCTTTACCCA
>Ga0209210_1001846_pt1 | contig 16717 bp, 19 predicted proteins | sample RifGroA1_FD_183991 | JGI IMG/M metagenome (GOLD analysis project Ga0209210, IMG submission 183991) | Contaminated groundwater microbial communities from Rifle, Colorado, USA - Rifle Groundwater A1 (SPAdes) (version 2) | ecosystem: Environmental > Aquatic > Deep subsurface > Groundwater >...
ATCGGGGCGCTGATCGCCGGGGCCCTTGTGCGGCAGACGCTCCTGAAGGAAGGCGGCCTCAAGCCGTGGAGGCGCAACGAGCTGTCCCATTCCCTGCACGCCATCGCCTTCGGATTTTTGATCCCGCTGTTCTTCGTCGCCGTCGGCCTGAAGATGGACCTCGGCTCCATCTCCTCCAACATGGCGCTTATCCTCGTGCTGATCGCCATCGACATCGGCGGCACCCTGGCGGGCACGGTCATCGGCGTGCTGCTGGGCAAAGGCACGTTTAGGGAAGGCCTGATCGTCGGCTGGGGCGTGCTGCCGAAAGGGGACACGGAGCTAGTCATCGCCACCCTTGCCTTGCAGCACCGCATCATCACCGTGGACATCTTCACCGCCATCATCACGGTTGCGCTGGTGAGCACGTTTGTTGCCCCCATCGTGTTCAAGTGGATGGTGAGGAAGAATGCGAAGGCATAGGAGCAGATAAAGATATCAAGAATATCTGAATTGTTCCAGGTTTCCTTTGGTTTTATTAATGTCTCTCGATAAGAACAGAATTACTTCTTCGATAGTGAATATTTCTTTTCCGCCAAATTTTTCAATGACTTCTTTTACTCCTTCGTTAGGCTGCAAATTTAGTGATAGCGAAGGGCAAAAGATTGGTATTTTTTGGTCAAATGCGATTTTAGTTTGAACCATTGCTCCGCCCTTTCCACCACTTGCAACCATGACCAAACCTTGCGAAAGACCGGAAGTTATTCTGTTTCTCTGTAAAAGGGAGAACCTTGACCCAGGAAAATTAGGGAGATGTTCGCTAATTAACAATCCATCGTTTTTTTCAATTTTTTCAAAGAGAGGTAGGTTCTCTTCCGGATATTTTTTAAAAAAACCAGTTCCGAGTACTGCGATGGTTTTGCCGCCGGAGGCTTCTAAAGCTCCTTGGTGTGCAGCAGTGTCTACCCCGATGGCTCCTCCACTAATCACTGTAAAGTTATTCTCGGCAAGTATTTTTGAATTTTTAAACGTCCATTTTAAAGCTTCTTCGGAAGGATGCCTAGTTCCTACAACTGCCACGGCATTTGATTCTAAGAGGGAGACATTCCCCTTAAGGAATAATGATTTTGGCGGGTAAGGCATTCTTTTAAGATTTAGGGGGTATTTGTTGGAAATAATTGGGAGGACAGCAATATCATTGGAGATGCATTCATCTATCGCCCTAAAAAAGTTGTCGTCAGATGCATTTTTTATTTTTTCTAGTTCACTGATCATCTCTATGTTAAATATTCTACTTTTCAGAAGAAGTTCCTTATCAGCTTTGAAGATTTTTTGGATGTTGCCGAACAACGTAAAGAGTGCTAATAGCTTTACAGGTCCAAGTTTCGGAACTTGACTTAATTTGAACCACAACAGTATTTCTTCTCGGTTGAATTCCATTTTGCCACCTAAGCGTTTATTCCAAAAGCCAAACAAGTAACTGATTTAATGCCTATTTCTTTTAGCACTTTAGTTGCTTCCATCATTGAGATGCCTGTTGTTTTGACATCATCCAAAATCAGTACGTTATCCGATTGTTTTAACTTTTCGACGAACTTGTTGTTAACTTTCAATGAATCCTTAACATTCTTGAGTCTCTCTTCAACAGTTTCCGTGTCAGTGCTTTTTTTGATGGTCTTGCAACGATCTAGTGCATCTACATACTCAATTTTAAGATGTGTTGCTAGTTTTTGAGCAACTCCTACCATTGTCTGGGAACATTTACTATCTTTTTCATGTGAAGGTAAGGTCAAAATAAATTTTGGTTTGGGAACATTAGATTTTATTTTTTCAAATAAATCTATCATTTTTGGGACAAAATAGTTGGTATGATTTTCTTTCCATTTTGGTTTGGAAAAGTAAATTTTTTGGGAATATGGATCTTTCTTTCCAGTTTCTCGTGTTTGTTTAGTATTAATGTAAAGTTGAGGGGCAAACACTACTTGTTTAAGGTCTCCATAAAATTGAGGGTAGTATATTGGTTGAGATTCCATTTTCCCTAATATATTAGTAAATTCGTAATATATTAGGACATTTATAAACTTTTGTTAGACAGATGTCCAGTGGTGTGAATTTTAATTTCTATATTAAAAATAAATAAGTTATAATCTGAACTTTAAAGAGTGTAGAACACTCAAAAATCAGCAACCTTTATAAATGACCCCGAACCCCCTCCCCTAAAGCCCGAGTGCGCCAACCGAGGGTTGGGACGTGCGAGTTTAGGGTTACGGAAACGTAATTCTTTTGTCGGGTACATCATTCACAGGCAGAGCAATATGGCAGAGCAGAAGCAGGAACTCAAGTATTTCGTGCGTGTGGCCAATACCGACCTGGACGGCAGGAAGGCCATCCTCGAGGCGCTGCGCAAGATCAGGGGAGTGGATGTCATGTTCTCGAACGCGGTGTGCGCCATGGCAGGGGTGGATAAGGCCCTGAAGGCCGGCTACCTCAACGATGCCCAGGTGAAGAAGTTGGACGAGGTCGTCACCAACCCCGGCAAGTTCGGCTTCCCGGCCTGGATGTTCAACCGGAGGAAAGACAAGGATGACGGGACAAACAAGCACCTCATCACCTCAAACCTCCTCTTCACGCATGACAACGACATCAAGATGCTCAAGAAGATGCGCTGCTATAGGGGCATCCGCCATTCCATGGGCCAGCCCGTGAGGGGCCAGCGCACCAAGTCAAATTTCAGGAAGAACAAGGGCAAGGTATTAGGGGTCAAGAAGAACCCCGAGGCTAGGTCCGGCAGGATGTAACGCATGGGCGACCCGAGGCGATTGAAGAAGAAGTGGAGCAGGCCGCTGCATCCCTGGCAGGAGGCCAGGATGGCCGTGGAGACGGAGCTGCTGGCCGCATACGGCATGCAGCGCAAGAAGGAGCTGTGGAAGATGAACGCCCAGCTCAAGAAGTACTTCGAGCAGACGAAGGGGCTCATCGGCTCCGTGAAGGCCACGGACGCGGACAAGGAAGCGTTCGTCGCCAAGCTCGTCGGCCTCGGCATACTCAAGCAGGGCGCGAAGCTGGACGACGCGCTGGGCATCGCGCTCAAGGATCTCATGGAACGCAGGCTGCAGACGGTGGTCGTGAGGAAGAGCCTCGCGAAGAGCATGGACCAGGCACGGCAGTTCATCACCCACGAGCACATTTCCGTAGGGGACAGGAAGATCACCGTCCCTTCCTACATGGTCAGCATCTCAGAGGAGGCGGCGGTGAAATATGCCGACGATTCTCCGTTCAGGAAGGAAGGCCATGCCGAGATTGCCGTTCCCAAGGGCAAGCCCAAGAAGAGGCCGCAGACTGAAATGCGGCGCTTCGGCAGGCGCCCGAGAGGGCGCTTTGGCGACCGCAGGGGGGGAAGGCGATGAGACCATCATCAGGAAGAGGGCCGCCGCGCCACTCGCGCGTGCCGAGGGAGAACCCGCAGCGCCTGCAGACCGGGGACGAGGGCGTGCGATGGGGCATCTGCCATATCTTTTCGTCCTACAACAACACGATCATCCACGTGACGGACATCACCGGCTCCGAGACCATCACCAAAGTCTCCGGCGGCATGGTGGTCAAGAGCGACCGCATGGAAAGCTCCCCCACCGCTGCCATGATGGCCTCAAAGAGGGTTGCGGAGGAAGCACGGGACAAGGGCATTACCGGCATCCACATCAAGATCAAGGCTCCGGGAGGCCATAACGGCCCCAACACGCCAGGGCCGGGCGCGCAGGCGGCCATCCGCGCGCTGTCACGGCAGGGGCTCCGCATCGGCCTCATCGAGGACGTGACCCCCATCCCGCACGACGGGTGCAGGAAGAAGGGCGGCAAGCGTGGCAGGAGGGTGTAGCCATGGAGATCCGCGTCATCGAGAACAGCAAGGACAAGGGCAAGCTGTCGTTCCTGCTCAAGGATTCAAGCGCAGTCTTCGCCAACACCCTGAGGAGGCTCATCACCGACGAGGTGCCGGTCATGGCCATAGAGGAGGTGGAATTCAGGGACAACAGCTCCATCCTCTACGACGAGATGGTCGCCCACCGCCTGGGGCTGATCCCGCTCAAGACGGACCTGAAGAGCTACAAGCTCGTCGAGAAGCCCGAAGACCGCGAGTCGCTGAAGTGCATCGTCAAGCTCGTGCTCAAGGCCAAGGGCCCGTGCACCGTCTATTCCGGGGACCTGAAATCCAAGGATCCGGAGATTGTCCCGGTGGACAAGGGGTTTCCCATCGTGAAGCTGCTCAAGGGCCAGTCCCTCGAGCTGGAGGCCACCGCCCTCCTGGGGAGGGGCAAGGAGCATACCAAGTTCAATCCCGGCCATGTCTATTACCGCTACAAGCCGGTCATCGAGATCGGCAGCGTCAGGAACCCGGAGGAGGTCGTGGACAAGACCCACGGCACGGTCTTCGCCATCAAGGGCGGGAAGCTCGAGGTCGTCAAGGACAACCTGTTCAGCGTCGACCTCGCGGGGGCGGCGGAGGAGATCTCCCAGGGAGCCATCAAGGAAGGCCACGACAGCGACATCATCTTCACCATCGAGTCCTGGGGGCAGCTCTCCTGCAAGGAGATGGTCCTGCGGGCGCTGGACGAGTTCGACGCCATGCTCGACGAGCTCAGCGAGAAGGTCAAGAGCGCACAATAAGCACATTCACCCATCACAGCCATCCGCTCACGTTCACGCGGGGGTGGCAGAGCCTGGTCAAATGCGCTAGCTTGAGGGGCTAGTCCCTTAGTGGGTGCGCGTGTTCGAATCACGTCCCCCGCATCATTGTTAAGAGAGTTCCCAAAGAGACGTCATCAAGGCCGCCCTCCGGGCGGAGAGAGGCAGGCGCCGCCAATGCGCGGCGCATCCATGGCGCCCTCAATGGGGCGCAAAAGACGCGCGTCCGGTCCAGCGTTGGAGGACGCGCCTGGCATTTCCCGCGAAGCGGGCGATGAAAAACGAACAAAGCAGTCACCAATTACAACAGACCATGAAAAGGACGGGACCGACAAATCCGGAACTGCAGGGCCTGATCACCGAGCTCAGGAAGAGAGGCATCGCCCACGACGCGGCCCTCTGGAAGAGGATTGCCCTCGACCTAGAGCGGCCGACGCGGCAGCGGAGGGTCGTCAACCTGTCCAGGATCAGCCGCTACTCGCAGGAGAATGACGTCGTCGTCATCCCCGGCAAGGTGCTCGGCGCGGGCTCGCTGAGCCACAAGCTCACCATCTCCGCATACCAGTTCTCCAACGGGGCCAAGGAGAAGATCGAGCAGGCCGGCGGCAAGGTCGTCCCGCTGCTTGACCTCAGCAAGGACGCCCCGAAAGGGAAGACCATCAGGATTATCGGGTAAGGCCATGATCATCGACGCAAAAGACCTCATCTTGGGAAGGCTGGCAAGCGTTGCCGCGAAGCACGCGCTCGAAGGGGAGGACGTCTCCATCGTGAACTGCGAGAGCGCGGTCATCACGGGCAAGAGAGGCACGACCATCGCCAAGGCCCACATGAGGAGGAACGTCATCGGCCATCACATCAAGGGGCCGTTCTACTCCCGCGAGCCAGAGGCATTCGTCAAGAAGTCCGTCCAGGGCATGATCCCGAAGAGGACCGCCCGCGGGATGGCGGCGCTGAAGCGCATCAGGTGCTACATCGGCACGCCCGCGCAGTTCAGGGACCAGAAGACCGTGTCCGTCGAGCACGCCAATATCTCGCATTCCGGGGCAGGGGAATACGTCACCGTGGCGCAGATCTGCAGGCTGCAGGGCTCCACGAGGCTCAAGTAGGTGAACCATGAAAGCAGTCCATGAATCCGGCAAGAGAAAAAGGGCGATAGCGAAGGCCACGGCGTACCCGGGCACGGGCATCGTCAGGATCAACCGCATCCTCCTCGGCAACTACACGCCCTCGCTCTACCGGGCGAAGATCAGCGAGCCGCTGGTGCTCGCCGGAGACGCCGCCCAGAAGGTGGACATCAATGTCAAGGTGATTGGCGGCGGCATGTCCTCGCAGGCGGATGCCGCAAGATTGGCCATCGCCAAGTCCCTGGTCGCCGTCAACAAGGGCAGCAAGCTCCGCGACCTGTTCCTCCAGTACGACCGTAACATGCTCGTCGCCGACGTCAGGAGGAAGGAAGCGAGGAAGCCCAACAGGCATGGCAAGGCGCGGGCGAAAGTGCAGAAATCGTACAGGTGATCCCATGATTATACCCATCAGATGCTGGAGCTGCGGAAAGCCGATTGGCCACCTCTGGGAGAAGTTCCAGGAGAAGGTCGCGAAGGGCGAGGACCGGAAGAAGGCCCTCGACGAGGCAGGCCTGGAGAGGTACTGCTGCCGCGCGATGTTCCTCGGCCATGTCGATCTCATCGACACCGTGGCGCAGTTCAAGAAGTTTTGACTTGTTTTTTTGGTTTTTAGCCGTTTTTTATTCCGGTTCGCTTCGCTCACACTAACTAGTTGGTCGGCCCGCATTGGCCGAGTTCTTTACCACCCAACGCGCCTTTTGGGAAGGCGCCAAGCTGTCGCGAGCCGGAGGCGAGCATAATTATTAAAAATGGTTTTTCATATCACCACATGATGAAATTCGTCGTCGAGCATCTCGAGCCGGAACTGTTCGAGTGGTGCGCCATCGAGTACGCGCACATCGCGGAGATGGTCGGCAAGGAGAACATCCTCTTCACCAATATTCCTGCCAAAGAGAGCGCAAAGCTTTCTTCATGCGGCGAAGTGACGGAGAAGAAGGTCTCCGGCCTCCACCTGAAAAAAGCGTGCATCCTCGACCCTTATGCCAGGAAAACGCTTTCGGAATCTGACAAGGGCAAGTTTGGCTGTCTCATATTGGGCGGCATCCTCGGCAACAATCCCGCGGAGGGGCGCACAGAGAAGCTCACCGGGTCGTTGCCATACCCGACGAGAAACCTGGGGAAAAAACAGCTCTCCACCGACACTGCCGCCTATGTGGCCAAAAGGATCCTGGAGGGCAGAAAGTTGTCTGAGTTCCATTTCGTGGATGAGGTCGAAGTGCAGTTGGGCGAAGGGGAATCGATGACGTTGCCGTTCCCGTATGTCCTTGAGGACAACAAAGTCGTCATCAGCGAAAAGTTAGTTGAGCATCTGAAAAGGAGAAAAGGATTCTGAGCGCCTGAAAGCCCGGTCATTTCTTCCTGTTTCTCAGTGCAATGGCCGCCGCACCGCCTACTAAGACCATCCCAAGAAGGAGATAGAGCATGTTGCCTGCCTGGGATTTTTCCTCGCAGTCGCTGTCCTCCCCCGCGCCACAGTCCGGGTCGCAGGTGCCGTCGGCAAGGGAATCACAATAACTGTCCGGCCGTCCGGATGCGCAGTCTGTCGAGCAGCTATGGTAGCTCTCGGACGTTTCGCAGTTGCCGTTGCCGCAGGTGCAGTCCCTGGGGCAGGCATCCGGGGACTCGGAGGCGTCGCATTTTCCGTCCTCATTGCAAATCGAGAACGCGGCAAGGTCGGCCTCGAAGAGCAGGGAGCCGTCTTTCAGGATCTGCAGTGTTTTCGCATTGGAGTAATAGGGAAGAAGCAGGTCAAAGGAGGTCTTTCGCGCAGGATGGGAGCGCTCCGCCATGCTCTTGTCAAGGGGGATGCTGTAGAGCCCCTCGGTTGGCAGATTGAAGGTGGTCTCGAAGAGCACCGCTCCCCCGGAGGAGAGGATGCGCGCGGTGTAGTCATTTCCGGATGATGGGGGGGCAGGGGCTGCCCCTATTACCATAATGTCCTCAAGGATGAACGTGTTGCCCTCGTAATTGAAAACAGCGGAATAGGAGAGCGCATGGGCCACGGGCAGCATCAGCAGCGCCATCACGGCTATCATCATCCTCATCCGTATCCCTCCAGCTTTCTCTGTATCTCCCTCTCATTTACCGGACCGTAGTCAACGCCCTGCTCAAACTGGTTGTTCATGAAGGAGCCGATGGTCGGCCTGATGTTGTTCCAGTCGTAGCTGCAGCCGCCGTCAGACCAGTCGCTTCCGTCGGGGAAGGTTCCCAATTCCTCGATGGATGCCTTGGGGCTTTTATAATAGGTTGTTCCCGGCACATCCTTGACGCCGGTGTAGAAGTGAACTCCGTCTACTCCTTCCAGGTCTCCCCATCTCTTTTTTGCCGTCGCAAGATCGGGGGCGCAGTTCACCACCCGCTCGACGTTCCTAGTACCGACGCCGTACTCGACGTACTCATCCGCCAGCCCGCCGATCGCATGGCCGAGCTCGTGCAACAGGAGCCTTCCGGAGTTCTCGAAAGCGAACTGGGAGCCCCTGACGGTCAAGAAGCCAAGGGAAAGGTAGACCACTCCCCCTCCGGGACCGTGCGTGGGGAAGAACGCAAAAGGCCTGTAGGTCTTTCCTGTCATGATCACCACGGTATCCCGCTCGCAGGTCTTTACGAATCGCCGGTAATCATCGAGGTCTGGTTCTCCATTTGCGTCATAGGCGTAGTCGGGGGCAATCACCATCCAGATGTTGAACTTGTCCGCGTTTTCCCTGAAGGGGGTTGTGCTGAGCACGCCGTTATGCGTTCCCTCGAAATCCATGACGAGCAGGACGAGGTTGGTGAGCGTCTTGTAATCGCTGATGCCGTCCCCGACAAAAACGATGTCGTGCTTTTCCGCAGGGTCTCCGCTGATGTAGACCGCGCGGCATGCGGATTCCGCGACGCATTTGTGGATGTCCGTGCTGCAGGTCATCCCCTCGCCGCACTGCGTCCCAGAGCAGCATTCGTATGGTTGGCAGGCATGATTGCCCGGATAGCCGCATTCGCACGCAAGCGCCACGCATGTTGAGCTTTGGCATTTCTGGTCGAGCGGGCAGGCGGAATCGTCGGCGCAGCCGGGAACGAACTCCGCTTTCACGGTTGTCGCGCGGTCAAGCGCCATGGTGCAGGTGCTTTCCGTCCCCTGGCATCCTCCGCCCCAGCCCAGGAACATCCATCCTTGCTGCGGCTTTGTGGTGAGCGTTACCGTGGAGTCCGCGGCGTACTCATGCGCGCATGTGCCTCCGCAGGCAATGTTTCCCTCATCGGACGAGACATCCCCAGAGCCGGTCTTCTCGATGGCAAGCTCCACAAGGTCGGATTCGAGGGGGACGAACTTATACTGGTACCACTGGGGCTTTGGCTTGCCTTCGTACTGTATGGCCTGGATTATCCAGAAGAAGCTCACCTGGCCGGAGCTTGCCTCTATGGGCCCCTCTGCGCCTTTCTCGTTCCAGTTCTCCAGGATGAGCTTCCTGGTCGGCCCGTAAGGGAGTATCTGCCACCGCTGCCAGTCGGCGTCCTCTATCGGGGCAGTTTTCCACGTCCCTTTTGAGGGACCATAATCCCAGCTCCTGTCTTCCCTTATCTCCAATATTCTGGTGAGGTCAGACTCAAACACCCATTGTCCCTGCTCGTCCTGGTACCTGCCCTGGGAATGCAGTTTCCACCTTCCGGTAAGCTGGCTCTCGGAGAATATCTCGTCCTGTTGGGCAGGGGCAGGCGCGAATTTCACCCACACCTGCGCCGAGTCCTTCACTTCAGGGGGTTCTGCATCATAAACCGCCCAGAGGAACTTGCCCCCATAGCTTGTATCCTCGATAGGGCCCATGGTCTCGTGGCCATTCCAGCCGGAGAGGACAAGCTTCTTCGTGAATTCCTTCTTTCCTATCCCCCATGCGCTCCAGTCGTCGTCAGTGATGGGAAGGACTGTCCAGGTGCCTTGGGCGCCTCCGAATGCCCAGGTGCCGTCCCCTCTAAGATTGAGTGCCGATGTCGCGGGAGATGCAAATTCATAGCCTCCTTTCTTGAAATAGACGCTCTCGGAATAAATCCTCCAGTTGCCGATGAGAGTCCTGTCTATGGGGCCTTTCGGCTCTTGTCTCTCTCCCCTGCCGCCAGAAGTGTCATTCGTTTGGGAAGCATTGTCCCGTTGAAGGTTGTCCCTCTTCTCAGGGGTGGCGTCCCTCACCTCGGTGGTCTCATTGCCCTTGACCCAGGTGACGTTCGCATCAAAGAGTGAGGGGTTGAGGAAGCCCGGACCTGTCTCCGGCGTTTGGAAATCGGGCCCTGTCATCGGTGGCTCATAGCGTTCATCTATCGTCGGCGCCACATATCCGGGCCCGGTTGTGGGGGATTCATAGCTGTTGTCCGATGCCGGCGACTCGTAACTGCCGTCGCTCGTCGGCGACGTGTAACTTCCGTCCGACTGGGGCGATTTCCAGCCACCGTCGCTCGTGACCATCCCCGTTGATTGGGGCTCGGTGAACAGCATAAAAACGAGAAAGGCCAGAAGGGCAGGGAAAGAAACGGCAAGCATCCGTCGGTGGATTGAGCGTGGCATTGGCTAGCTGCTCGTGTGCCCGAATTTTATCCAGATCGTTCCCGGCCATGTCGCCGTGGGGGGGTCCACATGGTAGATGGCCCAGACGAAATCGGCCCTTGACGCCGATCCCTCGATCGGGCCGTCTGCAGTGCCTTTGTTCCAGTTGTTCAGGACGATTTTTCTGGTGGGCCCGTAGGACCCGATGTCCCAGCGTGCCCAGTCCTCCGGGGTGACGTCATTCACTTCCCATGTCCCGCCTGAGTCTCCGAAATCCCACGTGCCGTCTTCATTGAGGTACAGCATCCTGCTGGAAGGGCTGTTCAGCCAGTCATTGCCCCCCTCATCATAGTAGATCGCCTCCGAATAGATGCGCCAGCGCCCGACCAGCGCTTGGTCAACATTCAGGTTTGCCTCTTGCTTCATTGGCTCTTGTTTCGGGGGCTGCGCCGGCTCTTGCTGGTTCTGCAGCTGTATGCCCAGAATCTCAAACGTGTCCATCGCCTTTTGCATGACGCCGACATAATCTGGGAACGCCGCCTCTTCAGCCGTGTAGGTCAGCACATACGAGATGTCGTCCTTGATGGTCCAGGCCTGCATGACCTTGAGATTTGCCCCTCCGGCTTTGGCGGTATAGACGATCTTGTGCGCGGGATTGCCGTCCAAAGTGGTCGAGCCGCTCTCCCCAACCGCCATGTCTGGAAAAACTCCGCGCAGGGTCTCCAGCGATGCTGTGGTGTAGTCGTCAAGGGAAATCTGCTGGCCGGAGAGGTCATTCATCACCAGGTTGATGTTCTCCTGGAAGGGATCAGAGGAACTGGATTTTGGGGATAGAAAAGACACGATGGTCCCTTCCTGCTCCTTCTGCTGCCAGTCCGCGGCATACCCCATCCGCACGCCATACGCCTTGTCCTCGTACACCAGAAACCCCTGCTCCTTTTTGTCGGAAGAGGTAGATGGGGCGTTTTGACCGGGAGAGGCGCAGCCGGCGGCAAAAGCAAGAAGGACGAGGAGAATGGCAAGCGCATGGCTTTTCTTCATTCATTTCACCTTTTTTGTCATCCTCGGATTTCCTATTATAAAAGCGTTTCCATGGAGTCGGCAAAGAAAATATTGGCCAAAAGAAAAAGAATGCCCCTGCGGGGATTCGAACCCCGGTCACAGGCTGTTTGCACCCGCGCCATGCGGCTGCCGCAAGCCCGTATTCTATCCAGGCTATACTACAGGGGCAGGGATGAAAGGATACAAGGCGTCTTTTTAAAACTACTCACTCGCTCCGCGAGAGGCGGTTAGGCGCGGCCCCATTGCCGCGGGCCGCGCAAGTGTTGGCGCCCGCAATGGGGCGCCTATGGAAGCGCGTCCGTCTTGCGCTGGAGGGCGCGCCTCTCTCTTCCGCCGTAGGCGGCCTCGATGATCTTGGTGGTTTTGGTGGTCTTGACGACCTTGATGAGAAAGCATCCCAGACTATTCAAACTTCTTCAAGCTGACCTGCCCCTTCCGTTTCCCTTCCGAAACCTCCTTGACGTCTTCGCCCACCTGTTTTTTCAGGGAAAGCGCGATCTTCTCGCCGAGCAGGTGCTTCAGGGTGGCGAGATTGGCGGCTTTCACGCCGGCAGCGTCCCGCACGCGGTTGTTGAACAGTATCCTCGCGCGCACCCGTCCGATGCCCTCGAAGCGGAGCAGGGGAAGCAGCTCCTCCCGCGCCCCGTAGCGTAGCCTGAAGCGCAGCGTGGAGATCTCCCGCAGCAGGGAGCGGAACTGCATGATCTTGCAGATTTCCTCGGAGGAATACAGCAGCCAGTCCGCGGTGTTCAGCTTCGCCTGCAGCTCCCCGGGGCGGACGTCGTACTGCTTGAGCAAGAATTCCTCTGTCTTCTCCTCCGACCAGTCCAGCAGCATGAGCCCAGTCTTGACGGAGTTGAGGTATTCCTCGTAGTCCGGGTCGTAGAGCGAGGGCTCCGGCTCCAGGACAGAAGCATGATAGGCAAGGAAGCGCTGCTGCACGCCCTCCATCTCCTTCGCGCGCACCCGGAGCAAAGGCCGCATCTCCTGCGTATGCGAGACCATCTGCAAAAACGAGAACGCGTGCAGCCTCCTGTCCGAGGCGTCCTGCAGCCGGGTGACGAAGGTGTGCGCAGTGAGGGGGTCGATGTACAGCTCCGCCACGCGCTTCCCGAGCAGGGTGGGCCTGATCCTCTGCTCGTCGATCTCGTAGGCGCTGGTGAAATCGTCCTTTCCGGGGAGCACGATGAACTCCCACTCCCCGAGCTGGGCGAGCATCTTCTCCAGCACCATGCCCAGCCGGGGGATGTCGCGGAACTGGTGGGCGTAGAACGTGGAAGAGAAAAAATCAAGCAGCTGCTTCCCGGTGGAGGCGAAGCCGGTGGCGATGAGGGAAAGCACATGGGTGCGCAGCACCGGCTCCACCGCGAGCTTGGAATAGATCTCCTCCGGCTTTCCGCGGATGTAGCGCTCGACGGCCTCTTCTTCCTCCGCCTCTGTCGCGCAGGCGATGATTGCCTCTCCCATCTTGTCGTAGTTCGGCCGCCCGGCCCGGCCGGCCATCTGCAGGTAGTCGAGGACGGGGATCCAGCTCATGCCGTGCTTGCTGAATCTCCGCAAATCCCTGATAATCGAGCGGTAGGCTGGCATGTCAACGCCGTACGCGAGCGTCGGTGTGCAGCAGATGATCGAGACGCCTCCCGTGCGGAACTGCTCCTCGATGAGCTCGCGCTGCTTCTGCGCCAGCCCGGCGTGGTGGAACGCCACTCCTTTTCCCAGGCATCTCGCGAGGCGCTCGCACTGCTTCGTCGGGCTGGACAGCGCGTCAAGCGCCTTCTCCGCAATGTCCTTGTGCCCCTCCGTGCTGCCCTTGAGCGCCTTGGCGATGTCCTCCGCAGCCTTCTCCGCGGATTTCTTCGTGCCGAGGAAGACCAGGCACTGCTTCCCCTTGTCCAGGGTGTCGAGCGCGATGTCAAGGACGGGATTGCCGGTCTGGCTGAGGGTTGAGGAAGCCATGGGGGGAAATATGCCGTCGGTTATTTAAGGATTTCTTTGGAATGTGGGGCAGGGGAAAATTAGTGGAAGGGCAAAGCACAAAGTATTTAAAGAAAAATTGGCAAGGGGGAGGCAATGGACGCCTATTCCCTGCTTCTGCTCGGCGGATTGCTCTTCATCGGCACCATCACCTCGCGGGAGGACCTTCATTATGGCAGGATTCGGAACAAGTGGATGCTGTTGGCCCTTGGCTACTCTGTCATCCTCACCGTTCTCGCTTCCCTGTTTCTCCTTGCCAACGGGATGTCATTGTCCAAGACGTACCTCATCCAGTATGCCCTCAACATCGCCTTTGCCTTCCTCCTGGGCGTCATCATCTGGGTCGCAGGGCTCTGGTCAGCGGGAGATGCCAAGCTCTTCCTTGCCTTCGCGGCGCTCATGCCGCTGTCCGTCTATCAGCAGGGGTATGTGCAGTCGTTCCCGGCCTTCACCATTCTCGTCAATACGCTCGTGCCGATGTTCGTGGTCTACACTGCTGCCGCATTGCTCAGGACCACTCTGAAGCAGAAGATCGCTGTCCTCAGGGAAGTGGCCGCGCCCGCAGCGGTGGTGAGGAGCATGCTCATCATCTTCGCATTCTCCTGGGGGGGATATCTCGTGGCGCGATGGATCGCTGCCCATTCCCCGCTCGTCAATACTGTCGTCGCGATGCTGTGTGGCGTCATCGTCTTAGGGTATCTATTGGGAAAAATGGGGGTGGACATGGCAAAAGTGGCGGGAGTGGTTGCTGCCATTGCGCTCCTCACAGACTACCGGAATATCGCAACATCCCATTTCCTCCTCTCCTTCACCCTGACGTTCGTCCTCGCCTGGTTCGTGCGCCAGTTCGTGCTCCATCTCGGCTATGATGTATTCTCCCATCCTGTCTTCATTGAGGACCTGAAGCCGGGGATGCTTCCCGCGGAGAATTTCCTCCAATTAGGGGAGAGGGGCATCGTGTTCAGGAAAAAGAAGGTCCTTCATTTTGGCTTTCTGTCCGATTTCATGGAGAAAACCGAAGGCAATCTCCTATTCAAGGCCGTGCGGGAAGGCATCGCTAGGGAAGAGGCAGAGAAGGCGAGGAAGTTCCACAGCGAGCGGTTCCTGAGGCACCACACCGTCCGCATCTACCAGACCATGCCGTTCGCGCCGTTCCTGTTCGGAGGGGCTCTTCTCACCTTTCTCGCGCAGGGCAGCATCATTGCTCTTTTGGCGTAGGGATGGGCCTGGCGGATGAGTAAAGAGGAAATATTTAAATACAAAGAGTGGAAAAGGGTATACCTGCATGGAAAAGGAGGAGTATCAGCCGTGAACGTACAGTCACGGGAGTCCTGATGATGAAAAAACTGCATCTCTCTGTTGCGGTTGCCTATGGCACAGTGTTCCTTCTGCTTCTGGCCACCGCCTTCGCCGCGCAGCCGACGGTCATCTCGCTCCAGGGCAAGCTCACCAACTCTTCCACAGGCGCCCTCATCACGAGCGCAAATGTCTTTGTCAACATCTCCTCATTCGAGGGGCAGACCGTCTGGAACGAGACATTCGTGAATGGCGTTTCTAACGGCTTCTTCGACCTGCTCCTGGGCACGAATGCCGACAACCCCCTCAACCTGACGTTCGACAAGGACTACAACATCAGCATCTCCGCCGGAAGCACCGTGGCGCAGATAGGGGGCACATACCGGTTCAGGAGCGGCGTCGGCCAGATAAGCCCGAGCAATCTCTCTTCTGGAAATTTCTCCGCCCCGGGCAACTTCAGCTTCGGCGGCAGCATGTTCATCGACAAGACCAGCAACAGAGTAGGCATTGGCACCGCTGCCCCGACGACCGCGCTTGATGTCGCAGGCACGGTGACGGCAACGGCGTTTTCGGGGGACGGGTCTGGGCTGACGGGCATCAACACCTTCAACAACGAGAACATCAGCTTGTTTCTCGGCGTCCCCAACAGCTCCATCATCAGGACGGAGAATGCGTCCACATTCGTCCGGACTGGGGATGGCTATGCACTGCCCAATTTCACCTCGAATCTCAACAGCGTGAACAATTCCATTTCACTCTGGAACATTTCCGGTACAAGCATGGTTCAAAGGCTCCTTTCCCTTAGCGTGGGCATCGGCACGAATGCCCCGACAAAGGCGCTGTCGGTGAACGGCACGCTTGCAGCCCTGACCGTCGACCCGAGCGCCAAGGACCCGACCATCAACACCACGAGCGGCAAGAACATCACCATCTCGAGTTCCGACGGCAGCATCATCTTCCAGCTGGGGTGATCCGCTCCCATCCCTTTTTTGGCGCGTGTCCCGTTGGAAGAGAGGCAGGAGATTAGGCTCAGTAGAAAGTGAGGGGGCCTGAGGAAGATCAGGAATGGCATCAACTACTACGGAAAGGGCATCGGCATTGAGGAGGCTCGGGAGATTATCGGGCAATCGATAGAGGCTGATTGAGATGCTCTGGCATCGCATGAGGGTGGAAAGGGGGGAAATTATTCTTCTAGCGGGAATAAGGTGGACAAAATGAACGAGAGGACCAAGGTGCGGCTTCTGTATGGGATCATCATCATCTTGGTGATAGTGGTCATCCTCCTGCTCTTGGTTGTCTTCCAGCAGGACAACGGGGTGACGCAGTCGAACGGCGACGTCATCATCCAATTGGGGCCTGAAGCATGAGGAAACTGGCAATCCTGGCGGCCATCATCGTGATGGGTGTGGTGTTCTACTTCCAGATGGGGGCTGTGCTGGGCGCATGCAGCGGCACGGACACCTACACCCTCAACATCTTTGATCCCAATAAAGTCAAGCTGAGGAGCGTCTCCTCGGATATCACTCCCACGGGAGGGATAGACTGCAATTCAGCGACATCCAACGCCGTTAACCTGTCGGCCAACTGCCAGATGAGCGGCACCTATATTGCCAACGCCACCTGCGCAAGCTGTACGGTCATGTCCGGGGTCAATGACACGGGCATACTGACATGCTACGCCTCCGAATCGAAGAAAGTTTTACTGAAGAACGTCACTGGAAGCACCATTGCCGCCTTTGACTCAAAGGGGTACCTCTACCTCAGGGGATTCAACGCATCGCAGCAGGGAACGCTTGACCCGCCGAGGAACAGCTACATCGTCCGCAACAACACCGGCGCAGTGGTCGCGTACATCGCCAGCAACGGCAGCATCTACCTCAGGGGAAGCATCTCCCTCAGCCAGAGTTCCCTGGCTCCGCCCAGGAACAGCCTCATCGTGAGAAATTACACTGGTGCTGATGTAGCCTACATAGACAGCAGCGGCAACCTGAAGCTGACAGGCAAGCTCTACTACAACTGGACAGACCCCATCTAACTCTTTGCTTCCTTGATGAGGCCGAGCAGGGCTTCTTTGGTGAGGTCAGGTGCC
>Ga0209210_1001847_pt1 | contig 16715 bp, 15 predicted proteins | sample RifGroA1_FD_183991 | JGI IMG/M metagenome (GOLD analysis project Ga0209210, IMG submission 183991) | Contaminated groundwater microbial communities from Rifle, Colorado, USA - Rifle Groundwater A1 (SPAdes) (version 2) | ecosystem: Environmental > Aquatic > Deep subsurface > Groundwater >...
AGCAGACCCACCCGAAGATTTAAAGAAAGTGTTGACCAAATTAGAAAAATAATTCATAATAAGCTGGTCAAAATTTATGGCAGATAAAATAAAATCATTTAATCTAAAAGGCTCAAAAACTAACATCCCCGATTTAAAATCGGGAATGAAAGTTCGCGTGTGGCAAAAAATTAAAGAAGGCGATAAAGAGCGCTTACAGGCGTTTGAAGGCATAGTTATTGCCGTTAAGCACGGTAAGGGCCAGTCGGCGACTTTTACGGTAAGAAAAATTTCAAGCGGAATCGGCGTTGAAAGAGTTTTTCCTTTTCACGCGCCGACAATTGAAAAAATTGAAATTTTGTCCCAAGCCAAGGTGCGCCGGGCCAAGCTTTATTATTTGCGCGGCCGCGTCGGCAAAAAAGCGAAAATGAAACAGGTGGAACTCGCGGAAGCCGTGGCAACCGATGAAACTCTCAAAGAAGAAGCGGCGTCGGTTGTCGAAGAGGCTCCTGCGGCTTAAATTTATAATCGCGGGCGAGTGGTGAAACCCGGTAAACACGTGCGTTCGAGGGGCGCATGCCGCAAGGCTTGAGGGTTCAAATCCCTCCTCGCCCACCAAAAAATACCCCGCAACTGCGGGGTATTTTTTGTTGACAATTTTTGTAAAAAATAGGAGATTTAAGGCAGAATAAATTTGTTCCTGAAAAATAAAATATCCGGGAGGAATGAAAATGAGGCCGGTAATAACAAATACGCTTAATAATGGTTTTAGGGTATATTCTCAATCTGACCCCAGTAGGTCGCTAAATCTCTCCGGCATCGTTGTTAGGGTGGGCTCATCAAGCGATCCGCCCCAGTTTTGTGGTTTAGCCCATCTTTTAGAACATTTAATTTTTCGCAAGACCAAAAACCATTCTTTACAAGAGGTTCGGCTTATGGCCCAGCAATTAGGTGGCCTTAAAAACTTTAATATTGGAACAAGTAGAGAGGGTACTTATTTTTTTACACCGAATATGCTGCGCCGTAATCGCTTACAGGAATATTTTGCTCTTATTGCAGACCTAGTAAGGAATTTTAAGGTGGATTTAGGGGGGTTGAAAACTGAAAAAGGAGCTATTAATCCGGAAATTCCTTTAACAGGACTAGATGTTTTACCTGAAGAAATTATAGATATTTTACACGAGAGCGTTTATGCAAAAAACCCTATTCGTAATCGCGTTGCTGGTTATCCCGCAACTGTCAAACCCATTCCGCCATCGCGCATTACCAACTTTTATAACAGATATTACACGGCTTCGAATATGGCAGCGATTATTTTGGGACCCAAACATAATTGTGCCATGAGAATGGCAAGGGAATATTTTGGAGACATGCCCCCAAGTAAAGTACCAGAACGATTTCGTGAATATGAACCTTTTAATGAAGACCTGCCGACTTTTGATACTATTAAAACCGTCATCCAAGAGCGCCCGGGCATCCATCAGGCGCATATTGCCATTGGTTTTCCTCTGAAAATAGTGCCAAAAGATATACCAGCTTTTGAACTTATTGCCGATATTTTAGATTCAAGGCTCTTTGAGAAACTCCGTGAAGAAAACCAGGATTTTGACGGGGGCGTATATAATGCGCCGGTATCATTTGAGTATTCAAAGTTGCATTCGATTTTTATTGTTAGAACAGCCATTAATTCTTCATATGTTGAGAGCGCTACCGAAAAAATTGTAGTTGAATTTCAGAAAATCAGAAACGAGCTTGTTGATGACCCGTTCTTTAACGCTAGCGTTGAGGCGCTGCTTTCCGATTATCGTATTGCTTTTGAGCAATCGGGCGAGATGCTTTGCGATATGATTACTAACGCTTTTGTTAATGACGACGAAGAATTGCGTTCATTGCATAATTATCCAAAAGCCCTGAAACGACTAAATCCAAAAAAATTAATGTTGTTGGCCAATCAATATATCAATCCTCAAAAATCTGTCAGGGTGATTATCAAACCGGCCAGCTAAAATTTATCCCCTTCGGGGGATTATTTTTTTCTTGACAGATTTTTTAAATTGATATAAACTTAACACAATTACTTCCCAGTTATTGGCCCGCCGGAGTGCGGGCCACACTATTAAAAAATATGGATTTAAAACAATTAGCTTCGGCTTTGAGCCAGATTTCTGAGGAAAAAGGCATCTCGCAAGAGAAGGTCATTGAAACGATTGAAATGGCGCTGGCCGCGGCATATAAAAAAGAATACGGCGAAAAAGGCCAGATTGTCCGGACCAAATTCAATCCGAAAACCGGCGATGTTAAGTTTTCCCAGATTAAAATTGTCGTTGATGCGTCAATGCTGAAACCGGAATTGAAAGAGGGCGAGGGGGAACCAGCGGTTGAACCCGAAACCGAGGAAGGCGAGAAAAAAATACGCTTTAACGAAGAGCGGCACATTATGATTGATGAGGCAAAAAAAATATCCGCCAAGGGCGGAAAAGACGCCGCGTCTGGCGATGAACTGGAATTTATCTTGGAAACCCGTGAAGATTTCGGCCGTATCGCCGCTCAGACCGCCAAACAAGTCATTATCCAAAGAATTCGCGAAGCCGAGCGCGAAGCGGTTTGGAATGAATATAAAGACAAGGAAGGCGAACTTGTAAGCGGCATCATCCAGCGCGTTGAAACCCATAATACGTTTATTGATTTAGGCAAAACTATTGCCATTTTTCCAAAAGAAGAGCAGGTTTTTTCTGAGAAATATTATATCGGCACCAGAATGAAGTTTTATATTTTATCTGTTAATTCTGATCCCAAAGGGCCCGGAATAGTTTTATCACGCTCTCATCCCAAGATGATTTCTCGGCTTTTTGAATTGGAAGTTCCCGAAATCGGCGCCGGCACGGTTGAAATAAAATCAATTGCCCGCGAAGCCGGCAACCGCACCAAAATTGCGGTGGCTAGCAATGAAGAGGGCGTTGATCCGGTTGGTTCCTGTGTCGGCCAAAAGGGCACGCGCGTTGCTGCCGTTATTTCCGAACTTAGCGGCGAAAAAATTGATATTATTGAATGGTCTGAAGATCCGGAAATTTTTGTTGCCAATGCCATGTCTCCAGCTAAAGTCACCAAAATTGAAATGATGCCGCGCCGCCACACGGCAAAAGTTTATGTCCCGGAAAATCAATTATCTTTGGCCATAGGAAAAGCCGGCCAGAATGTAAGATTGGCGGCCAAATTGACGGGATGGAAAATTGACGTTGCTGGCGCCACCTTAACTTCCGAAGGTCTTAAAGAAGGGGCATTGCTGGAAGATTTGGCGGGCGTTGGCGAAAAAACCGCTCAGTTGCTCCATGACGCCGGATTTAACACACCGGAAGATATTTTAAATTCTTCGGTTGACAAGTTAACCGAAGTTGAGGGCATTGGCGAAAAAACCGCAGAAAAAATTTTCAAATCGGCGCAAGAATTATTAAAACCGAAAATTATTGCCGAAGCAAAACCGGAATCAAAAGAGGAAGTGGTAGAAGAAAAAATTGAAGAAAAAGGAATTATTGAAGAAGCCGCAAGGGTGGCTGAAAAAGAATTGGCCGAAGAAGCGCGCGAAGAAGGCATAAAAGAAGGAATTGAAGAATCGCTCATGGAACAATCGGGGATTGAAACGGAATCGTCGGCGGAAAAAGAAATTGAAGAAGAACTAAAACCAAAAGATTTCGAATAGATAAAAGAAAATAATTTCCTAAAGGAGGGTTAACGTGATCAAAGTATTATTGTCTACATTTCTGCTTAGTTTTTCAATTAACATGCCGCGGTCTTATTGGGGATAGCGGGGAATGACGTGAAAACGGGATTGTTGTAATATTACCAATATGGCTGAAACAAGTTTCTTGAATCTGGAAAAAATTATTTCCCAGATTGACGTAAAACCGGACATGGTGATTGCCGATTTTGGCGCCGGGCACGGATTTTTTAGCGTTGCTTTCGGGAAAATTATCGGTCCTTCCGGCCAGGTTTTTGCCATTGATGTTTTGCCTCAGGCCATAGAGGCCATAAGATCGCGGGCCAAGCTTGAGGGTTTTTTAAACATCAAAGCGATTCACGGCAACTTGGAAAAAATGAACGGCTCCACTTTGCCGGATAGTTCCTGCGACCTGGTTTTTATCGCCAACGTCCTTTTTCAAGTCCCCGACAAACAAGCGCTGATTAAAGAGGCGCACAGAATATTAAAATCCGGCGGCCGGCTGGCGGTTATTGAATGGAAGCCGTACACCCCGCTTGGCCCCCAAAAAGAACATCGTCTTCGCGAGGAAGACATTAAACAGATAATTTTACCCGCCGGTTTTAACGAACTTAAACCAATTGACGCCGGCAGCCACCATTACGGATTCGTTTTTAAAAAATAAAATTAATGAACATAGGAACATACCAAATAACTCGCGGAATGCTGATTATGGCTGGCGCCATCATTGTTATTATTTTGCTTTTGGCGTCGGTGTTTTTGGGGATTTTACCCGGTTCCCGGCCCGGCCAGGGAGCTAAAACCGAATTAGAATTTTGGGGGCTTTTTGACGGACTGGACGTCTGGCGCCCGATTTTTGACGCTTATCAAAAAGACAATCCGAACATTTCTTTTAATTATGTCCAAATGAACTCCGACACTTATGAAAGGGATTTTATTGAAGCGCTCGCTTCCGGCAAACGCCCCGATATTATAATGTTTCACTCGTCATGGCTTCCTAAGCACGGCAACAAAATATCGCTTTTGCCAGTCGGCTTGATGGCGCTTAAGGAGTTTCAAGAGACCTTTCCCGACGTGGCCACGACGAACTTTGTTTCCAAAAATCAAGTGTACGCCCTGCCGGTTTGGACCGATGTTTTGGCAATGATTTACAACAAGGACCTATTCAACACCGCCGGCATAGCAACGCCGCCCAAGACATGGGACGAATTTATTAAAGTCGTCCAGAAGCTCTCTTCAAAAGATAAGTCCGGCAATTTAACGAAATCCGGCGTAGCTTTGGGCGCGGCCGATAATATTAATCACTCCGCCGATATTTTGAGTTTGCTGATGATGCAGGTGGGAACTAAAATGACAAGCGATGACGGCGCGGAGGCGGCCTTTGACCAAAGTGTCAGGGTCGGCAGCGAATCGTTTCTCCCCGGCGAATCGGCCTTGCGTTTTTATACCGACTTTGCAAATCCTAAATCGGCGGTTTACAGCTGGAACAACAACCAGCACAATTCTTTAGACGCTTTTATTTCCGGACAGACCGCCGTTATTTTTGATTATGCCCTGGCGATTCCCGAAATAAAAAAGAAGGCGCCGAATCTAAAATTAGGCATTGCCAAGATGCCTCAGCCGACCGGCGCGACTAAAGCCGTTAATTACGCTGACTATTGGGGCTATGCCGTGCCCGGGGCTTCAAAAAATTCCGAAGCGGCTTGGAAGTTTTTAATTTATTTAACGAGAAAAGACATTAACGGTTATTTTGCCAACACGGTTCTGCGGCCGGCGGCCAGAAGGGATGTTATTGCCGAAGAGCAGTTGTCTGCCGATCTCGGGGTTTTCGCCGAAGAAATACTGTCGGCCGTAAATTGGTATCAAGCCGATCCGCTGGAAACAGAAAAAATTTTTAAAGAAATGATTAATATGGTGGTGCTGCGGGGCGAGAAACCGGCTGATGCGCTTTCGGATGCCGCGGCCAAAGTTACATTTTTAATGAAAAAATAATGATATTTATTATCAGCTTTTTATTATTTGTCTCGGCGGCGCAGGCGCAAACTAACGGTTCCGACCTTGCTCCCGCGGATCTTTGGTGGTCTCCAACTCCAGTATATAGCGGCAACTTTTTAAATGTTGGTTTCAGGGTTAAAAATATTGGCAATCAGCCGGCCAATCCGTTTCATATATTATTGACCAAGGATAATGCCGTGTTATGCGGTTTTGACGCGCCCGCTTTAAGTCCAAACCAGATGTTTGAACGCGGCCCGAATCTTTTGGGCGTCGGCTATTCCAATCTCTGTAATATTTCTTCTGCCCAAGCGCCGGGTTATTCAATTAAATTACTGGTTGATGACACTAATTTGTCCTCGGAAATCAATGAAAATAATAATGCCACCAGCGCTTTTATAACGGTGATTGGAGAAAATAAAAAAGCGGGGGTAAATCAATCGCAATCATTTTCTCCCATCGTTCCTTCCATTGTCCCTTCGGGGCAATTCTTTCCTTTGGTTCCTAAAGCTCCTGAAAATCCTGAAATTTCCGCAGTCCCCGAAATTTCCGAATTTTCCGAAGAACCGTTTTTTAAAGAGGATCTTAATCTTGATTTTCTGAAAGGCATCGTGCCTTGCGGGACAAGCTACACCGGCTACCGGATGTGCACGGTCTGCGATTTTTATAAACTGATTCAAAATATCATTAATTTCATTCTTTTTGTTTCGGCGCCTTTGGCGATGCTTATGGCAATGTATGTTGCTTTCCTGTTTTTCTTTTCCGGCGGCTCGCCAAAAATAATTCAGGACGCCAAAAGCAAGCTATGGCTTTTGGTTTGGGGCATCGCTTGGATTCTGGGATCTTGGCTGGTTTTAAACACCATTGTTAATATCGTTGCCAACCCGGCGGTTTTCCCCAAGCCCTGGAATCAAGTCCAATGCAGTGTAACCGTGTCGCAACCTTCGCAAGAAAGCACCACGGAAAATCAACAATCTTCCCAAACGCCTCCCGTTTCTTCTACCGTGCCACCCATTACTAAAGCGACACTTAGTGAACAGGACGCGAGAAATCAGCTTCAACAAGCCGGTATTTCCGTAAATAAGGGCGCTTGCCCAACCGGCGTAAGTTATCAAAGTGTTCCCGGTGGCTGTACTTCGCTTGAAGGCATCAAGACCACAACTATAGAAGCGACAATAGAATTAAAGAAGGCCTGTAATTGTTCGTTAGAAATAAACGGCGGAACAGAACTTGGCCACGCTAAAGGAGTAATTAGCCACGGTAGCGGTAATAAATTAGATTTTAATCCTAACCCAGCTCTCGATAAATATATCAGGGACAGCGCAAATTATATTGGGAAAAGAGATGACGGCGCCCAACAATATCGCGCGCCAGACGGCACAATTTATGCGAGAGAGAGTAGTCATTGGGACGTTGTGTTTGTTAGATAAGGTTTTATGTAATATAATAAAAATATTATGAAATTAAAATTATTTTTACTTTTTTTCTTATTTTTTGGTATAATGTTAGTTGGTTCTAATGAAGTTTTAGCTGCTGACAATTGCCCAAAAGGAGAATCTCGAGCTTTCTATTCGAACCCCTTAGAAGGCACTACCGTTGATCTTGGATGTAAACCTACTTCGGAAGTAAATCCTAATGGCACATTAAAAGGTACGGGCCCAGGTAATGATTTGCCGGAAACTTCTCCGACCCAGCCAAGCCAGCCGCAGACCCAGACCACCAATGTCGGCATCACCATTCCCAATCCTTTGGAAGCAGAAAGCATCACCGAGCTGATTGACTCAATCGCCACCTGGCTTTTGGGTATCGGGTCAACCATCGCCGTGATAGTGGTTCTTTGGGCGGCTTTCCTTTTTATGACAAGCGGCGGCAGCAAGGATCAAGTAACTAAAGCCAGGCAAACCTTGTGGTACGCCGTTATCGGGCTCACGGTTTTGCTTCTGGCCAAAGGCGTTACCTTGTTAATACAAAATATTTTAAGCGGTCGATTTTAAATTAAAAAATTAATATTAAAAAATAATTTATGAAAAAAGATTTCATTAAAAAGATTGGTGTGGGAATCGGAGCGGGATTTGCCCTTTTGCCTCTTATTGTATTAGCAATTGGAATTCCTGGGGAAGTGCCTGGACCGATTATCACCAGCCCGGCGGATATAACCAGATTGGTCAGCACCATTTTGAACTGGACCGGCGGAGTTATTATGACCGTGGCTTTGATTATGCTTTTGTGGTCGGCGATCTTGTATCTCGCGGGCGGCGCCAGCGAAGCGGCCCAAAAGAAAGCCAAAAGCATGCTGCTTTATTCCATTATCGGCATCGTGGTGGCAATTTTAGCGTTTTCTGTTCAACCGTTTCTTGATACCCTCCTGAGAGGGAGATTTTCCTGAGAGGAAGATTTTAAAAATTTATAGAGGCCTAAAACAAAAACCTCGCCCTGAGCTTGCTCGCCTCGCTGAAGCTTCTGCGAAGCGGGTCAAATGGGCGGGGTTTTTGTTTATGTTTTTTAATGGGCAGGGGGAGACTCGAACTCCCAATCCTTTCGGAACATGCTCCTAAGGCATGCGCGTATACCAATTCCGCCACCTGCCCAAATATAAAAATTATACAATAAGGGGTAAATCCTTGACAAGTTTAGGATAATTGTGTAAAATATATAAAACTTAAACCACAAACCTAAAAAGGAGGCCAAATGCAACGGATTATATTGGTCATCACATTGTTTATTGTTGTGTTTTTGATTTTTGATGTGGTTTCTGATATCAATCGCATTAACAAATTAAAAGCTGAATCGGTAGCGCCGATTCAGGTGGTCTCCAGATATGAGGCCTGGAATAAGGTTAATGATATTAACAAATAGCCCCGACTTCGGTCGGGGCTATCTTTATTCTTCGTGATGCTGTATTTCTATTTTTTTGGTTTTGATTTTTTCCGATTTTGGAAGTTTTATCGTCAGCACCCCGTTTTTTAAAGTGGCCATTGATTTATTGGTTTCAACGTCAACCGGCAGAATTACCGATCTTGAAAACGGTCCCCAGTAACATTCCTGGTAGAAATAATGGTCTTTTTCGATTGAGTCCTCGGCTTCCCGCCGGCCGCGGATGGTAACCATGTCGTTGGTGATGGCAATATCCAGATCCTCGGGTTTGACCCCGGCGATGGTTGATTTAATAACAATATCGGAAGGCGTCTGAAAAACGTCAATTGAGAGCTGGCCCTCGGTTTCGGCCGTCCAGTCATTGCTTTTTTTTGGTTCTTCTTGTTTGGGTCCGAACATAATTTTATATGCTAATTATATTTTACGTTCTACCGCTATGTCAACGGCTGCTTGTTGATAAATTTTGTAGTGTTTCAAGCGATTAAATAAATATATCACCAAAATCGCGGCACATCCCAAAACAACGCCGGTTAAAAAAACTGAGGAAGTTTCCCCCGCTTGGGTTATAAAGAAATTGTAAAGGCCATGAAAAACGGTGGCAATAAAAAGACCGGCAAAAATTAAACGGACGTCTTTTTTGAAAAAATAATAATAGGCAAAAAAGTATCCCATAATGCCCGAAGCCAAGCCATGAAGGGCGGTGGCGCTTATGAATCTTAAAGATACAAAATTAAAAGCCGCATTAAGATAATTCGGCGCGCCAAAAGGCACGAATGAAAAAATCGCCAAAGCGTTTTCTATCGCCGCGAAACCCAGGGCGGCGGAAATAACGTAAATCATCGCGTCCACCGGTTCGTCTAAGACCGGATTTTTGTTTAAGGACAGATGGACAATACCGTATTTGACCATCTCTTCAATGAAAGGAGCGATGGTTATCAAAAGAAAAGCGTTTTCTGTCAGGTAAGAAAATTGAAAATAATGAAAAATTTTTACAAAAACCATCTCTAAAAAAATAACCAAGGGAGCCGAAGCAATGCCGATTAAAAAAATTATAAAAAGCCAATATTTCGGTTCGGGATGATCATCTTCTTTCAAATAAAAAAACAGCCAGATCAAACTCGGCAGAACGGCCAAAATCAGGACGGATATTAAGGATAGTGGTTCTTGTAAAAACATTTAGTTGGGCCACTTTTCAATTATAAGTAATCCTTTTTTATCAAACATCCCCCAAAGCTCTTCGGTGATAAACGGCATAAAAGGATGGAGTAATTTAAGAAGGTCGATGTGTACTTTTAGAATAACCTCCCGATTTAGCTGTTTTTTGACAGCTTCGATGTAAACGTCGGCATATTCATGCCAGAAAAAATCATAAAGCAAATGAAGCGCTTTCCCAAATTCGTATTTTTCAATTAAATTGTTTACCTCGGCCGTTGTTTTTTTAAGACCATTAAGAATTTTTTTATCTGCTTCTGTTAATTTTGAATTTTTAATTTTTAATTTTGAATTTTTTTCGAATTTCGAATTTCGAATTTCGAATTTACCGTTTTGTGCCATCAGCACAAAACGGGTTGCGTTCCATATTTTATTGGCAAATTTTTTGCCGGTAATCATTGCGTTTTCGTTAAACCGGATATCTTGGTTGCCGAGATTTTGGTAGATGATTCCGAACCGAACGGCGTCGGCGCCGTATTTTTCAATAAGTTCCAAAGGGTCAACGCCGGTTCCAAGCGATTTAGACATCCTCTTGCCTTCTTTGTTTAAAATCGTGGCGTGAATATAAGCGATTTTAAAAGGCGACCTGCCCATGAATTCTTTGCCGGAAAAAATCATTTTTGCAATCCAAATGTTTAGAATGTCTCTCGCCGATGTGATAAAATCCGTCGGATAATAATTTTTTAAATCCTTAGTTTTTTTGGGCCAGCCAAGCGTCGCAAAGGGCCACAAGGCGGAAGAAAACCAAGTATCAAGGACGTCATTTTCCCCCTCAATCGGGATTTTATGGCCCCACCAAAGCTGCCTGGAGATGTTCCAATCCCGTTCATTTTTCAGTCGGTCAATTAAAACACGTTCCCATTTTTTTGGAATGATAATGGTTTCTTTATTTTTAATCGCCCCAATGGCTAATTTTGCCAATTCTGACATTTTTAAAAACCATTGTTTTGAGAGACGTGGTTCAATTTTGGCGCTACAGCGTTCGCAATAAGCGACGTTGTGGGTATAATCTTCAATTTTTTGGAGAAGGCCGAGTTCTCCAAGTTTTTCAATTACTTTCTCGCGGCATTCGCCGGCTTTAAACCCCTCGCAGATCTTTCCGGCTTCGGCGGTCATTATTCCTCTTTCGTTGATAATCTGGACTTTTGGCAAATTATGGCGTTGGGAAATCTCAAAATCAGTGACATCATGAGCCGGCGTGACTTTTACTGCGCCGGTCCCGAATTTCATATCAATACTTATATCGGCGATAATCGGAATTTTCCGATTCTGGATCGGCAGAACAGCCTCTTTGCCGACAAGATTTTTATACCGGCTATCTTTAGGATTAACTGCCACTGCCGTGTCACCAAGCATCGTTTCGGGACGGGTAGTTGCGACAATGATTATATCATTGTCGCCCTGAGCTTGCTCGCCTCGCTGAAGCTTCTGCGAAGCGGGTCGAAGGGCTAATGGATATTTTATATGATAAAGTTTCCCTTTTTCTTCTTTATATTCCATTTCCAGATCAGAAATTCCCGTTCCGCATCTTTGGCACCAATTGATTACCCGCTCGCCGCGATAAATCCAATCTTTTTTGTAATAATGTATAAATGCTTTCTGAATAGCTGTATTGATATTGGGATCCATGGTGAAACGAGTGCGCGACCAGTCAGATGACACCCCGATTTTTTTAAGCTGGTCTAAAATAACGTGTTCATATTTTGATTTCCATTCCCACATTTTCTCCAGAAACTTTTCCCGGCCGAGGTCATGACGCCGGATTCCTTGTTTGCGGAGTTCTTTCTCAACAGCATTTTGTCCGGCAATACCGGCATGATCTATGCCCGGAAGCCAAAGCGTTTTAAAGCCCCGCATTCTTTTCATTCTCACTAAAATATCAACCTCGGTATTTTCCAAAACATGGCCCATATGGAGCGAACCGGTGATATTCGGCGGCGCCATCATCACGGAGAATTTTTTGGTTCTTTTCCCCGGCAGTTTGTCAGGACTAAAGTAACCCGATTTTTCCCAGAGCTTGTAGATTTTGTTTTCGGTTTTTTTCGGATCGTACGCCGAATTAAGTTCTTTTGGGATCATATTTATAACTTAAGATTAGCATCCATCGCGATATTTTTCCAAGAATTTTTGGCCGGTTTCCGTTTAAAATAGTTGAAATATCCGGCGGCGGCGATCATTGCGGCATTGTCGGTGGTATAAGAAAGTTCAGGAATAAATAGAGGAATCTTGTAGGGTTTTAATTTTTCCGCCATTTCTTCCCGCAATTTTTTATTTGCCGAAACACCCCCAGCGATCATTACCGATTTCGGATTGAAATTTCTCGTAGCTTTCAAGGTTTTAAAAACCAGAACGTCAATAGTGGCATTTTGAATTTCATAAGCAAGAGCCGGCCGGATTTTAGAAACAGAGTATTTTTTCACCAGATCATTATATAAATATAAAGCGGCGGTTTTAAGTCCCGAAAAAGAAAAATTATAGTCGGCAGAGTTTATCATCGGCCGAGGCAATTTTACCCGGTATTTAGTATTTGTTTCGAGTTTCTGATTTCGGATTTGGGATTTCCATCGCTCGGCTTGCCGAGCGATTGCAGGTCCACCGGGAAATTCTAGACCCAAAATTCGCGCGGTCTTGTCAAAACATTCGCCGGCGGCATCGTCAAGCGTCTGGCCGATAATTTTGTATTTACCATAGTCCCTCATTAAAACCAATTCGGTGTGTCCGCCGGAAACGATAAGAATTAAGGCGGGAAATTCAGTAATTTTATTTGTCAGCCAATTAGAGTAGATATGACCCTCCATGTGGTTTACGCCGATAATCGGTTTTTGCCATTTATAAGTCAAGGCGCGGGCGAAATTAATGCCGACTAAAAGCGATGGCGCAAGACCCGGCCCTCGCGTTACCGCTATTAAATCTATCCCATCGCTATTGATGTCCGACATCAATAGCGCGGCTTTGACAGTTGGGCCGATTTTTTGGAGGTGGGCGCGGGAAGCGAGGTTGGGAACGACGCCGCCGAATTTTTTATGAATCGCGATTTGAGAATGGGAAACATTTGATAAAACAGAAAAGCGCGGTCGCCCAAGGTGACCGCCTTCCGCTTCTATCACCGCCGCTGCGGTATCATCGCAAGAAGTTTCAATCCCTAAAATTTTCATATGACCCCAGCGGGAATCGAACCCGCGTTTACAGGATGAAAACCTGCCGTCCTAACCACTAGACGATGGGGCCTAGTGACAAATATTTTACATTAAAAAACGCTTTTTGACAAACTTTATTATTCGGGGTTATATAAAGACAAAAGTTTCTTTGAAAATTAAATATGGGAGGTTGAAATGAACTGGACGTATATATGGGCCGGATTGCTTATAATGGTTTGGTCAGAAATCTTTATATTATTTCTTTGCGCTTTAAAAAAGAGATTTATTCCGGCTTCCGATGTTGAGTCCGCGATTTTGGTCGCCAAGGGTCTTGAAAAAGAAGGTTTTACGCCGATTATTAATATTTTGGGCGAGCATTACACCAAAAAAACCAAGGTTGATAAAGCGGTAAGAAAATATATTTCGCTTATTGATGCTATTAGAGAAAATAACTTAAAAGCCAAAATTTCGGTAAAACCCACTCAAATTGGCCTTGCAGTTTCTGAAGAATTCTATTTTAATAATCTCCATTTGCTGGCGCGACGCGCTCACAGACAAAAGGTACCACTTGAGATTGACATGGAAAGTTTAAAATATCTTGATGGCACTTTAAGAGTGTTTCTAAAAATCCCCGGCGAATTTAACATCCGACAAGCGGTGCAATCATACTTAAAACGAAGCCGGCGGGATGTTGGAGAGCTTATCGCCCGCGGGCGCAGGGTTCGTCTCGTTAAAGGCGCTTATTCCGAAAGTGATTTGACCGTCGATGAAAGAAGGGGGTCGCTGGAAATTTTAGTTGAGCATCTTTTGCTCAAGGGCCGAGAGCCGGCGATCGCCACGATCAGAGATAAAGATTTGATTGGTTTTCTGACAGTTTTTCATTGGGAAAATAAAATCGAAAAAGATAAATTTATCTTCCAGATGCTTTACGGTATAAGTGATGAAATAAAAGAAGCGCTTCGCGATCTCAGATTCCGCGTTGAAGTCTATGTTCCGGTCGGGTTGTGGCACAAAGCTCTGCCGTATCTCTGGCGGAGAGTTAAAGAATTGGTGAAAATTTTATTTTGACTCTCGTTATTTTTCGTGTAATAGTAAAAGTAAATTTTTACGCTCATTTACAATAAGGATAAGGAGACCAAAATGCCGGAAGAGCAGGGGAATCAGGAAAATCAGGAAAAAAAATGGTTTCAAGCTCTCAAACTTGAAGCCGGTAGGGCCTTTTTAGATCTTCATTTTATTGAGCAAGAATTATCCAAAGAAAAGACGAATACGGCTGAAATAAAGCAGAAAGTAGCCGAACTGCGCGGCCACATTGAAGAGCTTTTGGCGCAATCAAAAGAAAATACCCAAGAAATGTTTGAAAACATGCAAAGGATACTAGCAACCGCAAAAGAACAAATCGTGGCTTTAAGGGCCGAGATTGATAAACTCGCTGCTCCGCCGCAGTCTTATGGTTATATTATTCGTATTCACGAAGATAACACGGTTGATATTTTTGTTAATAAAGAATCAAGAAAAAAAGTTAAAGTTTCCGGAAAAATTGATGTTAAAAACCTAAAAATCGGTCAACGAGCGCTTTTGAATGAGAATTACGTCATTCTAGAGATTGACAAAGAATGGGAAAAGACTGGCGAAGAAGCCAAGGTTGTGGCTCTTCTTGACGAAGATGTGGCGCGGGTTATTACCCATCTTGATGAAATCCATGATGTTATTTTGGCAGAACCGCTTCGCGGCCAGAAAATTCGCGAAGGCGATTCACTTCTGATTTCTGGCAATCTTGCTTTTACCAAATTACCCAAATCAAGAGATATTGAAGAGCTCGCGTTAACTGAAGTGCCTAATGTGTCCTACGAGCAGATCGGTGGTCTCGGGGCCCAGATAGAAGAAATTAAAGATGCGGTGGAAAGCCCCTTCATCTACGCTGAAATTTTTGCGCGTTATAAGCGAACCGCGCCCAAAGGCGCCTTGTTTTTTGGTCCCCCGGGCTGCGGCAAGACACTTGTTGCCAAGGCTGTAGCAAGGAGTTTATCCGATCGGCTGGCACAACAGTATAATAAAAATATTAAGGGTTATTTTATAAGCATCAAGGGCCCGGAAATTTTGAACAAATATGTTGGCGAATCGGAAAGAAAAATCCGTGAAATTTTTGGCAAGGCGCGTGAAAAATCAGAAGAAAACTGCCCGGTTATTATTTTTATTGATGAAGCCGACTCGATTCTTCGCACGCGCGGTATGGGCATATCTTCCGATGTGGAAATTACAATTGTGCCCCAGTTTTTAGCGGAACTTGATGGCATGGAAGAATTGAAAAATGTTATTGTGATTTTGGCATCAAACCGACAGGATCTTATTGATCCAGCCGTGTTGCGTCCCGGGCGCATTGATGTAAAAATCAGAATTGACCGACCCGATAAAAAAGGCGCTAATGAAATTTTTGGAATTTACACTACTTCCGATTTACCGATTCATGCTAAGTATTTAGATCCCAAACATAAGCAATTTAATGAAAAATACGAGCGTTTTAATGGCGATGTTGGATTAGTAATTAAGGAACATATTATTCCCGAAGTTGTTAGAAGGCTCTGGGCCACTGAAGAAGAACCGTATATCTATCGCGGATTAGATAATGTTGAAATCAAGGCTGACAATCGGATTATGTTGGTTCAGACCGAAAGCGATAAATTTACGCTTTATCTAAAAGATTTAGTTTCTGGCGCCATGATCAAGAGTATTGTTGATCGCGGAAAGCAAGTTGCAATCAAACGTGAAATCGCCGGTGGAGAAGGCGGACTCATGGTGCGCGATTTCTGTGTTGGCGTTGAAATAGAAATGAAACAAAACGAAGAATTGCCCAATACTCGTGACGACGCCCAACGCTGGCTTGAAATTCAAGGCCGGCGAGAAAGGGTCTTGCGTGCCGATCCTTTTGAAAGACGCAAAAAAGAAAAGACGCGATCAATCCAAGTAATTCCCACCACCGGTCACTATCTCTAAAAATCCATCCCGCAATGTTGCGGGATTTTGATTTTTATATTAATCTAAACCTAATTTCAGTTTCTTTAAAAATTAAATAAAGGACAGGAGTTTTGATGAAACAGTATCGGAATTTATTGGCGGACGTCGGGTTTGACTACGGCGACCCTGATTTGCCCATGGTTTTTGGAAGCGAAACCGAATTCGGTTTCGCTTATGGCAAGGTTTTAGATGAAAGCCGCGCTTATCAATTCCCGGCGGCTTGGCCCGAAAGAGTTTTTCCTCTTATTATCAAAATGGCGGCTAATAATACCGGCGCTTTTGTGCGCGATCCTGAAAAACCGTGGGAAAGAGAAGGATTGAATCATTTTAAAACGGAAGAGATGAAACAAATCACCAAGGGGGCCGCTTCCGGCAATGTTCATTGTTTGCCGGAAAGGATTAAAAATGAAATACTCAGAACCGGAATTTCTCCCGAAGATTTCCATTTGGGCCAAGTCGGCATAAATTTGCCCGATGGCGGAAGGCTTTATATTGACGGTTCCCATATTGAGGCCTCCACCAGCGAATGCCGCGATCCTCGGCAGGTTGTTTGCCTTGAAAAAGCAATGGAACGGATGCTGTATGAGGCCGCTCTTCAAGCTCAGGAAATTTGCGGCCGCCAGATTTTTCTTTTCAAGAACAATACCGACGGGCGAGGCAACAGCTATGGTTATCATCAGAACTTCGCGCTTCTAAGGAATTTTTTTGAGGAGCTTCTTGATGAAGGTAGTTTTTGGAGCCGGGCTTGGTTGAGCTTTATAATCAGCGACCAGATTTACACCGGCGGCGGC
>Ga0209210_1001849_pt1 | contig 16699 bp, 9 predicted proteins | sample RifGroA1_FD_183991 | JGI IMG/M metagenome (GOLD analysis project Ga0209210, IMG submission 183991) | Contaminated groundwater microbial communities from Rifle, Colorado, USA - Rifle Groundwater A1 (SPAdes) (version 2) | ecosystem: Environmental > Aquatic > Deep subsurface > Groundwater >...
GCTTCGGACAGCTTCATGATAGCGCCCTCCCCGAAACGCTGTTTAATCTCCTCCAGCGCCTCTGCCAGATCTGCTGCGTCTTTTTTTGGTTCTTTCTTTTTTGCCATAGGTGTCTGTTATGCTTTTTTTAATCTATCGATTTCGTTTTTAATTTCATCAATAACTTCGGGGTTATGAATAATCTTATTTTTACCTTCGGTTATTGAAATAATATAAAATACTCCGCCGCCGTATTTCGCGGTAAATTTTTCATGCGTCTTTTTCTGCTGTTCTCTCTCGTTGATTATCTGCGTAATATATTCGTAGCCCGCTGGTTTTATTTGAAGGCCAATGTATTTACCGTTAATTTTAATAAAGTAATCAACATTATACCCTCTATCCCATTCATCGGGGGCAGGTTCAATTTTAACTTCAAGAATTTTTTCAAGCTGCCCATAAATTGTTTGCATTTCCGACTGATAACCGTCGAAGGTTCTGTTTATTACCAAATTGTATATGAAATTTATACAATCTTTTTCAGTAAGATTTTCTATTTCGGCCTTACAAACATCCGTAACTTTAATAAATAAAGTTTTCCCAAGTTGTTCAAGATGCTGTTTTGAATAGGCTTTTTCTAAATAAAATTTTTCCCACTCTTTCAGTGTTTTTGGGGCGCATTTTCTTATTAATTCAGCAACGGGACCAACTTTACTTTTTCTGGTTAATCCCCATCTCATACTTGCTGGATTCAATATCCATTCTTTTGCCATATTATTGCTGCATTAAGTTTAAGAATTTGGGTCTATATTTGTAATCAAAATTATCATCAACATCCACGAAGCCGGTTTTTATCAAATGTGCATTGATGAAGGTTTTATTTTGTAAATATAGATAGCAAAGCAGATTATTCTCGTTATCGTATTTTAAGTTATCAAATCTGATAAAAACTCGCTGATTTTTTACTTTAGTTTGTAAAAATTCTATCGCCTTATCAGACATTTCCATTTTTGCCTTGACACCAATTAACCTAACCACCAAGTCATTATTCAATAAAATCTTTTCTGGGTTTATAACTTGTTTTACAGAATATAGATCAACTCTTTCATTACTGAGAGAATCGATTTTTGAGCCGAATTTTAATTTTTTAGGGTCAATTTTTCTGCTAAATTTTATTAAATCCTTAAAAATGTAGGGTAGCTTTGAAATTTCATTCTTAAAATCTATACCTCTGTTTTCTTGTTCTACAATTTCAAATAAAGCACCTTTCAATATACCGTTCGTATTCGCTTCGATTTTCTCTTTTATTATCGCCAAAAACTTTTTATTTATTTCATAACCAACGGAGTTGCGGTCTAAATTTTTTGCCGCAAGAGTCGTCGTGCCACTTCCCAAAAATGGGTCCAGAACTGTGTCGCCCACAAAGCTAAACATTTTTATAAGTCGTTTCGGCAATTCTTCTGGATACATAGCCAAATGCTTATCTTGTTTTGCGCCATTAAAATTCCAGTGGCCAATAAAATATTGATTCCATTCTTCTTTGGACATTTGCGATTTTTCTTTTATTTCTCTTGATACTATTGGCGCATCTCCCGACTTTTTAAAAATTAAAATAAATTCATAATCTAATTTAATTATCCCATTTCTCGGATAAGGAAAACTGCCCATTACGGTAGCCCCGCCGGTAGTATTCATTGTTGTTGGTTTCTGCCAAATCACTGCGCCCATGTAATCAAATCCTTGAGTTTCGCAAAATTTTATTATTTCCGTGCGGATAGGAATTATTTTATATCGTCCATAATAAACCGAGCGGGCAAATTGATCGCCTATGTTTATACAGAGACGACAACCATCATGTAAAACTCTAAAACATTCTTTCCAAACTAAATTAAGATTATTGATATAATCTTCATAACTATCATCAAAACCAATCTGATCGGAAATACCGTAATCTTTTAACTGCCAATATGGCGGCGAAGTAATAACAAGATGCACGGATTTGTCTTTTACCTCAGCCATATCACGGGAATCACCAATTATAATTTTATGATTGGTTTTCATCTTATCCTATGGATTTACCCACTCTCCTTCCTCTTCGCTTGCTCTTCCTCGCGACGCATACACCTCTCTCGGTTTGGCGCCGTCCGCGGGCCCCACAACGCCTCGCTCCTCCAAGACGTCAATCAACCGGGCCGCCCTTGCGTATCCCAATTTCAAGCGGCGCTGGAGCAGGGAAGCGGAAGCCCTGCCCGACTCTATGACCACCCGCTTTGCTTCCTCGTAAAGAGGGTCCTCATTAACATCTTCAATCTCGCCTCCAAGCGCATCTTCAACCCTCTGCGCCAGATCATTCTGATCCATATCCTCCCTCGCCGCCTTACTGTTCTCCCGGCTCACCCACTCTACCACTCTCTTTGCCTCTTTCTCTGAAATATACGCCCCCTGAATTCTCCGAGGCTTGGTGAATTCCGCGCTCATAAAAAGCATATCGCCCTGCCCCAGAAGCTTCTCTGCTCCAGAAACATCTAAAATCGTGCGGGAATCCACCTGCGAGGCGACCTGGAAAGCAATCCGCGAAGTAATGTTTGCCTTAATGAGGCCGGTGATAACCTCCACAGACGGCCTTTGTGTCGCCAACACCAAGTGAATTCCTACGGCGCGGGACATCTGCGCCAGCCGGACAACCGTTCCTTCCAATTCTTTTCCGCGCGCGGCCATCAAATCAGCGAGTTCGTCTATGACCGTTATGATATACGGAATTTCTTCCATGTCCCGCCGATCTGCAGAAAGGGCGTGATACCCTTTTATATCGCGCACGCGCACTTCTGAAAACACGGAGAACCGACGCTCCATTTCTTTGATAAGCCATTTTAAAGCGTGGAGGGTGCGCTGGGTGTCGAAAATGACGGGAGTGAGCAAGTGGGGAAGGTCGTTATACGAGGGAAACTCTACCCGTTTGGGATCCACGAGCACGAAGCGCAGGCGCGAGGGCGGATTTTTATACAGCAAGCTTATAATAATCTGAGAAAGCCCAATCGTTTTCCCAGAGCCCGTGGCGCCCGCGAGCAGCAAATGGGGCATCCTTGTGAGATCCGCGTACACGGCATTTCCCGCAACATCTTTTCCAAGCGCAAGCGGCAGAGATCCGGGAAACTCTTGGTATTCTCTTTGTTCCAAAAGAGTTCGCAGCCGCACGACAGCTCGCGTTTTATTCGGGATTTCGACGCCCACGAGAGCCCGCTTAGGAATGGGAGCTTCAATGCGCAGAGGGTGAGCTGCCAACGCCAGCGCCAAGTCATTTTGCAAGGCGGTAATCCGAGAAAGCTTAATCCCCTCCGCGGGCTTGAACGCGTACTGGGTTACGGCAGGCCCTACGTTTACTTCCGAAATCTCCACGGGAATATCAAAATTCTGAAGGGTTTTCTTGATAATCGCGGAATACGATTTAACGTCTCCGGCGTTTGGCACTCCATTTTCCTGATCCAAGAGCTCAAGCGGAGGAGCCGTATAGTCCCCCAGGGGCGCGAATACCGCTTCTTTGCGCTTTCCCTTCTTCCCCTCTTTTGAAGCGCCGCCGGTCGGCGAGGAACTTTCTTCTTTTTCAGATTCAGAGGAGCCGGACATGCGTACCGTGGGCTCGGGCTCCACCTCGGAAACTTTAAACTTGGGCTCAAAGATCTTCTTTACGGTTTCTTTTGCGACTTCTCCAAACGAGGGCTTTTCTTGTTTTTCATGTGGAAGCAATTGCCATAAAATTACGCCTCCCGTGGCTCCAAGCGACAAAAGAATAATCTCTCCCACCCAAAAGCCAAATGCCGTGAATGCCGGCAGAGAAATCAAAGAACCCATCCACCCTCCCATGGAAGCAATGTCTTCCCCCCGCCCCCGTGCAAGGGTGGCCAACATTCCGCTCGCGCTCAAGATGAGCAAAAATAGCCCCAGGAAAGCGAGAAAAGCGCTGTATTTCTTCATGCACCAAAGCACCAAGCCCGTGAGGGCAAAAAGCAAAGGGAGTGCAAAAACGGTTCTCCCGATGAAAAAATAAGCCCCGTTAAACAGCCAATTGCCCGCGACCCCCGCCCTTCCGAAAAACGCAAACACAAAAATGAGGGCCAAAGCGAACATCGCTATGCTCAGCACCATGCGCTTGGCGCGCTCTGGAATCTCAAAGGAGAAACTCGGCAGAGGAAGGTGAAAAAACCCTCCGTTTTTCTTTTTTCTTCTTCCCACAATATTCCTATTATAGGAGATTCTCAGCTTCAATACAAATGAAATGCGGAAGAGCTGTACTCTCCCGCATTTCTATTTCTCAACCGGCTTTTGAAAACCGGTGCCGGCCGGAATGAGTTTGCCGATAATCACGTTCTCTTTGAGTCCGCGCAGGCGGTCTTCTCTCCCCTCCAGAGCCGCCTGAATGAGCACGCGAGATGTCTCCTGGAAGGAAGCAGCCGACAGAAAACTTTCGGTGGTAAGGGCGACCTTTGAAATGCCGAGCAAAAGGTCAGAGGCAACCGGCGCGGCTTTCCCCGCGGCTTCCAAGCGCGCTTTCTCTTCCAGAAAACTCCCCCGGTCCACGATCTCGCCTTCTGAAAATCTGCTGTCCCCGCGGTCTTTCACGCGCACACGAGAAAACATCTGGCGGGTGATAACCTCGATATGCTTGTCGTGAATGGAAGCGCCCTGGGAAGTATAAATGCGCTGAACCTCTTTTGCAATGTATCGCTGTGCTTCTTCCTTGCTGGTGCTCTTGAAAAGCTCGTTTAGATCCAAGTTTCCTTCGCAGAGCTGCTGTCCTTTCCGCACGTGCGCGCCTTTTTGCACCCACAGAGCGCGCTTGGGCGGAATTTCATATTCCACAAGCTCGCTCTTTTCACCATTGGCTTTCCCCTCTTTTGCTATGGCCCGAATCTGCACGCGTCCGTCTGCGGTTACTTCTTCCACTACGCCGTCAACTTGGGAAAGCACTGCTTTCCCGCCCGGCTCCCTGCCTTCAAAAATTTCCTCCACACGGGGGAGTCCTTGAGTAATGTCTCCTCCGGAAGCCACGCCTCCCGTATGGAAGGTACGCATGGTAAGCTGGGTGCCCGGCTCCCCAATGGACTGGGCGGCCACAATGCCTACGGCAGAACCCAATGCGATCATGGTGCCAGATCCCAAATCCCACCCATAACATTTCTGGCAGAGACCTCGCGGCGTTTTGCAGGAAATGGGTGAACGGACGCGAATTTCCGTAATCTTTTCATCCTCGCCGATCTTTTGAGCAAGGGCCCAGTCAATGAGCGCTCCTTTCTTCACGTATCCCTCAATGGACTCTGCGGCCATCCTTCCTCCAATCTTGAAAGCGAGGCCTTGGCCTAAGTCCTCGGCGTCTTTCTTGGAAACGAGGATCCCCTTCGGATCTTTGCAGTCCTCCTCAACAATAAGCACGTCGTGGGCAACGTCAATCAAGCGGCGCGTCAGATATCCTGCCGTGGATGTTCTTAAGGCGGTATCTGCGGTACCCTTTCTTGCTCCGTGCGTGGAAATAAAATACTCCAATACGCCGAACCCCTCCTTAAAGGAGTGTTTTACGGGAAGTTCAATGATACGGCCCGCGGGATTAATCACCAATCCCTTCATGCCGGACATCTGCACGGGCTGAGACCAAGACCCCCTGGAGCCGGAATCAATAATAGAAAACACGGATCTCCCTTCGACCCTCACGAGGCTTTGGGGCACCAATTTCTCAATGGTGCTCTTGACGCGCTGCCATATTTCAATTACTTTTGCCGATCGCTCTTCTCGAGAAAGCAAGCCCGCTCGCCAGTGCGCGTCAATCTGCTCAATCTCCTTTTCCGCTTCTGCCATGAGCTGCTCTTTTTCCGCCGGGACAACGAGGTCATCCATTCCCCAAGTGACGGCAGACCTCGTCGCATACTCAAAGCCCAGCTCTTTGATGCGATCAAGAATTCCCTCAACTTCCTCCTGGCTATATCTCCGCACAATATTCCCGATTATGGCTCCGAGCTTCCTGGACGTCATCTGGTCATTCACCAGAGGATAATCTTTGGGGAGCGTTTCCTGGAAAATAATTCTTCCCACCGTGGTTTCCACCAAGGTTCCCTCCAACAAAATCATCACCGTCTCTCGAAGCCCAATAATCCCTTTCTCGAGCGCAAGAAATGCTTCCTCTTTGGAAGAAAATCTCTTTGCGGGCTGTTCTTTCCCTTCCTCCACCCCCGTAAGGTAATAACAACCAAGCACCATGTCCTGACGAGGCCCCACGCTGGGATTGCCGGTAGCGGGTTTCAGCAGATTGGTCGCAGAAAGCATTAACGATTTGGCTTCCTCCTGCGCTTCCTGGGAGAGAGGCACGTGCACCGCCATCTGATCTCCGTCAAAGTCGGCATTGAATGCTTCGCATACCAGGGGGTGCAGCTGAATCGCCTCCCCCTCCACCAGCACTGGATAAAAGGCCTGAATGCCTAAGCGGTGAAGGGTGGGCGCGCGGTTCAGAAGCACCAGCCGATCCTTTGTGACATCTTCCAAAATAGCCCATACTTCATCGGTTTCCTGTTCAATAAGCCGAGTGGCGCCCCTCACATTATACGCAAGCTCATGCTCTAAAATCTGGCGAATAACAAAGGGTTTAAACAACTCCAAGGCCATACGCTTTGGCACTCCGCATTCATGAAGTTTCAGGGCAGGCCCGACGACAATAACGGAGCGACCCGAGTAGTCCACGCGCTTGCCCAAAAGATTTTGCCGGAATCTTCCCTGCTTGCCTTTCAGCATATCGGCCACGGATTTAAGCAGACGCTTGCCTCCGGTAGTGGCGCTTGTCATAGTGCCCTTGCGCATGTTGTTGTCTATAAGGGCGTCCACCGCCTCTTGGAGCATGCGTTTTTCGTTGCGCACGATGACATCCGGAGCGCCAATTTCCAAAAGGTACTTTAACCGATTGTTCCTGTTGATAACGCGGCGGTATAAATCATTCAAATCGGAAGAAGCGTATCGGCCGCCATCAAGCTGCACCATGGGCCTGAGATCCGGCGGCAGAACGGGAATCATCGTCAGAAACATCCATTCCGGGCGAACGCCAGCCTGCAATATCCCCTGACACAGTCGGAGGCGGACTAAAAGCTTTTTCCTGTTCTGAGGGGTGGCTTTATCAAGATTACCCTCCAGTTCTTTTGCGCGTTTCTTCAAATCAATGCGTTCAAACAGCGCACGAAGCGTCTCAGAGCCCGTACCGGCCTCAAAAACCTGTCCGTATTTAAGCGCGAGCGTCTGATACTCCATTTCCCCGATAATGCGCAGGGGAGCCAGCGATTGCACCTCCTGCCTTGCCCTGTCCCGTGCTTCCTTCAATTTGTTTTTTTCTTCTCCTTCTTTCCCTTTTGATCTCTGCTTCCACTCAACGTCAATTTCGTCCAGGGCCTTCTGCCGCGCCGCTTCGTTCACCGAGGTTATAATGTAGGCCACGAAGTAAATTACCTTTTCAAGCCCCTGGGCGGGAATATCCAAAAGCAGTCCCATGCGGGAAGGAACTCCGCGTAAAAACCAGATGTGAGAACAGGGAGTGGCGAGCTTCAAATGCCCCATGCGCTCTCGCCTCACAGAGGACTTGGTAACTTCTACGCCGCAGCGATCGCAGATGATCCCCTTGTATCGAATTTTCCGATATTTGCCGCAGTAGCATTCGTAGTCCTTTTCCGGACCAAAAATGCGCTCGTCAAACAAACCATCTTTTTCCGCGCGCTGGGTGCGATAGTTGATGGTTTCTGGTTTCGTAACCTCTCCGTGCGACCAAGAAAGGATGTCCTCTGGAGAAGCAAGCTTTATTCGAATGGCCTCCAAATCAACGACTCTCATATTTTTTCTTCTCTCTGCACCTTCCCTTTTAGTTCAATGTGCAGGGCTAACGAACGCAGCTCATTCAAAAGCAGATTAAATGAGGCGGGAAGGTTTGGCGTCTGAATGGGCTGGCCCCGCAGGATCGACTCATAGGTGGCAGCACGCCCCGGCACGTCGTCTGACTTAATGGTAAGCATTTCCTGAAGCGTATGAGCCGCCCCATACCCCTCCAGCGCCCATACCTCCATTTCCCCGAAGCGCTGTCCCCCGAACTGCGCCTTCCCTCCCAAGGGTTGCTGGGTAATCAAAGAATAGGGGCCGATGGAACGCATATGAATCTTGTCTTGGACCATATGAATCAATTTCATCATATAAATATATCCCACCGTAATCTTCTGTGAGAACGGAGCTCCGTCTCGGCCGTCGTAGAGCGTGATCTTTCCGTCTGCCGGAAGGCCCGCTTTTTCCAATTCCGCGCGGATATCCTGTTCGTCTGCTCCTGCCAAGCCCGGGGTTTGCGCGATGTATCCTAACGTGTGGGCGGCCCAGCCAAGATGGGTCTCCAAAATCTGCCCGATATTCATACGGGAAGCAACGCCGAGAGGATTCAAGATAACGTCTACGGGCGTTCCGTCTTCCATATGAGGCATGTCGGCCTCCGGAAGCACTAAAGAGATCACTCCCTTATTTCCGTGGCGGCCGGCCAGTTTGTCACCGCGCTGAACTTTTCTGAGCTCTGCCACCTCCACATGAATGCGTTTGATTACGCCGGGCTCCAGCGTATGCCCCTCTTCCCTTGAAAAAACTTTCACCTCCACGACTCGCCCTCGCTTTCCATGGGGCATCAAAAGGGAACTGTCTTTTACATCGCGAGCCTTTTCTCCAAAGATCGCCCGCAGGAGGCGTTCTTCTGCCGTAAGATCGGCCTCTCCTTTGGGTGAAATCTTCCCGACCAGAATGTCGTTTGGCCCCACCTGAGCGCCAACACGCACGATTCCCTCTTCGTCCAAATCCTTAAGTTTTTCTTCGCCCACGTTGGGGATATCGGAGGTGGTAACCTCGGGACCCAATTTGGTCTCCCGTACGTCGCAAATAAAATCTTCCAAATGCACGGACGTGTACACATCATCCCGTGCCACGCGCTCTGAAATGATAATGGCGTCTTCGTAATTTCCGCCTCGCCAAGACATAAACGCCACCAAGAGATTGGCGCCCAGGGCGAGTCGTCCATGGTCAATCGCGCCTCCATCTGCAATAACCTGGCCCTTCTTTACTTTTTCACCCTTCTCCACAATGGGTTTTTGATGGAAACAGGTATACTGGTTCGTGCGCACAAAATTCTTCAACTCATACGTCTCATACGTCCTAGTTTTTGATTTTTGATCTTTGCTTTTTGATTTTACTACGATGTGCCTTGCGTCCACCTCCACAACCTCTCCATCTTCTTGCGCCAGCACCGCTAATCCTGAATCCTGTGCGACCCGAGTTTCGTATCCGGTGCCGACAAGCGGCGCCTGCGGTTTTATCAATGGCACTGCCTGCCGCTGCATATTGGAGCCCATCAAGGCGCGGTTCGCGTCATCGTGTCGGAGAAAGGGAATGAGGGCCGTAGCTACGGAAATAAACTGCTGAGGCGAAACATCAATGAAATCAACCTTATCTCTTGTTGCCACGCCCGGCTCCCCTTTAATCCTTGCTTCCACTTTTTCAGAGAGAATTTTCCCTTCTTTATCTATCCCAATTCCCGCAGGGGCAATCGTAAACTGTTCCTCCTCATAAGCAGTGAGATATCGGAGCTCTTTGGTCACTGCTCCCTTCCCTACCTTAAAGTAGGGCGTTTCCAGAAAACCGTATTCATTTATTCTGGCATACGAAGCCAAATGTCCCACGAGTCCAATATTCGGCCCTTCTGGGGTCTGAATGGGGCAAATCCTTCCGTAGTGGCTCGGCTGCACATCGCGCACCTCAAATCCTGCACGCTCGCGGGTCAATCCGCCGGGACCCGTTGCCGAAACACGGCGCTTGTGCTCCAGCTCTGCCAAAGGATTCTCGTTATCCATAAACTGCGTTATCTGGGAAGAAGTAAAGAATTCTTTCACAACAGCCATAACGGGCCGAGGGTTAATCAGCTGCGCAGGGGTGATGGTAGCCGGATCCAGAGTTGACATGCGATCCTTCACAATGCGCTCCATACGCATAAACCCCACGCGCATGCGGTTCTGCAAGAATTCCGTAAACGTGCGCACCCGACGATTCCCCAAATGGTCAATCTGGTCGGGCTCGGCGCCCGGCGTGTTGTTCAAACGAATAACCTCGCGCAGCACCTCAATAACATCCTCCAGCTTGAGCACGCGGTCTTCAATGGTTATCTCATCATCAACTTTTGACTTTTGATTTTTGATTTTTGATTTTTGCAAAGATGGCAATCTTTGCAACGTTTTCCATCTTCCCACGCGCGACAAATCATACCGCTCAAAATTGAAAAACATATTCCAAATAAGCTCACGGGCCGTATCTGCGGTTACATAATCTCCCGGCCGCAATCTTCGGTAAATCTCGGCCAACGCCTCATCTTGGTTCTTGCTTCCGTCTTTTTTCAGGGTTTCTTCTATATACTTGAGTCCGCCAGAGAAAGCGGATCCAGTATCCACATCCTCAAAGAGACGCTTGATCTCTTCGTCAGTCGCAAGACCGAAAGCCCGAAGAAGAGTTGTGGCGGCCGCTTTTCGCTTCCTGTCGATGCGCACGCCGATGAATCCTGAACTCTCGGTTTCAAACTCAAGCCACGCGCCTCTGTTGGGAATAATCTTCGCTCCAAAGTAATTTCTCCTTCCGATAGATTGAGCGGTAAAGAACGCGCCCGGAGAACGGATAAGCTGGGAGATGGCCACGCGTTCCACGCCGTTCAACACAAAAGTTCCCCTTTCGGTCATAAGGGGAAAATCGCAGAGAAACACTTCCTGCTCCTTCACTTCCTTTGTTTTGAGATTTATCAAGCGAACGCGAACTCGAAGAGGGGCCTCAAAGGAATCGTCGTTTTTCTTTGCCGCAAGTTCCGTCGGGTAATTGGGTTCTCCGAGCTTATAGTCCAAAAACCAAAGCTCAAACTCTTTTTTTGTGTAGTCGCGAATCGGAGAGATTTCGGAGAGCAATTCTTTGAGTTGACGAGCCCAAAAAAGGTTCCAGCTCTCATGCTGAACGTTAAGCAAATACGGCAGCTCAAGATGAATGGCTGATTTCCTGAAATCTTTAATTTGCAAAGTTGAAGAGGCCATGCAAACAACAAAAATGACCCTTACCAACTGCGAAGGGCACCCTCAAAAAGTGCTTTTTTTATGTATAAAGGGTGAGGGCGTCAATTGAAAATATGAAAAACGGCGTTAGGACTAGTATATACTGTCTCTCAAATACAGTCAAGCCCCCCGCCCGCCATCGCAAGCATGAGTTTGCTCAGGCGTTGCGGGCGGGCTTCCCTATCTCTTGCGTCTCACCAACAAAAAAACAGCCAGCAGAACAACAGCTCCGATCGGAAGGAGAATCGCGAGAAAGAGAGGGGAGGAAATCGTAAATCCTGCAATCTCAAAGCCCCTTCCCGCCTCTTGAGTTCCGGGAGACGTTGTCTCTTCTGTCAAAAGTTCCGACAGGACCAAACGACCCGTTTTCGCCTGATTCCCAGATTCATCTGTCGCGACGATTTCCAATGAATAATCTTCCGGGGGCTCTACGCGAGAAAGCGAAAAAGAGTGCTCAAGGGCAAAGATCCCATCAAGCATGGAAAAGGGGTACTCATCCTGTTCCGCGAGCTGTCGGGTTGGGCCATAGTTCACCTGACCTTTCGTTTCCTCATTTGTTTTCCAAGAAAGTAGCACGCTCTGCCCTGAAACTCGCTCAGCTCTAATATCAGAAATGGCAAGCTCTTCGTTCTGAGGCGAAGATGGAGGCGTTGATCCACCGGTTGGCGGAGGCGGCGGAAGCAACGAACCATCTCCTTGTGAAGCTGTGATTTGAAATGTCGCGGAAGGAGAGGCGGCGATGTTCAAAATGTTTTGGTTGCCCTGATCGGTCAACACTGCTGAATCAGAACTCCACGAAAGTTGGGCTGAACCCAGAGTGCTCATGGCACGGAATTGTACCTGACCAATCCGCTGCGTACCCAAGAATCCCGGCGTGGGACTTCCTCCGGCAATGCGCACCTGACCTCCACCCGCCGTGCTCTCTGCCACGAATTGGAGCACCGAGCCCGTGGTAGTGACTTGAAGCGCTTGGAGTTTATCGACAGGATAGGAGAAATAAGCTGCCACCGCGTTCACCTGTTGTCCACCGGTATTTACCATAACGGTAACCGTAAACGTGGATCCGGCTTGTATACTTTGCGAAGAAGGAGAAAAGAAAAGCGTCGCTGTTTGTTGCGCAAATACGTCCTCTGCCAAGCCAAAGATACCGACAAAAACGAGCAGAAGAACGATAAGGATTTTTTGCATTATTTTAATATAACTCATTTTCTTCAACGCAGCAACTATCTGGTCCAATTGGAGAGCAGAATGCTCAAGTCAAAGATATTCGCTGTTCCATCTCCATTCAGATCGCACGCGCTTGCGACTCTTTGCCAGCTTGAAAGCAAAATGCTCAAATCAAAAATGTTGACTTTGCTGTCTCGGTTGCAGTCGCCTTTCAATGTGCCGCCGCCAGAAGCAGTGCTTCCGCCGCCTCCTCCGCCACCACCGCCTCCGCCGCCTCCGCCAGACGGAGGAGGCGGAGGGCTTGCGATTCTGAATTCAATCAAAAAATCTGTTGCATTTGCGTTGCCTGTCCCGTCCTGACAACGCACATAGTAAGAAAAGATGTTCCCGTCTGAAAGTCCGGAGACCGTATTGGAATGAGAAGTGCCGCCTGTAACAGAAAAGAAGTTCGTCATCAAACCGTAACTCACTCCCGCGCCCGTGGCGTATCTGCACGTGGCATTCTCGTCGGTGGTAAGGGAAACTGAGCTTAAGGTGGTTCCCGAGGCGAGTGTCCCCGTAGGAGCGCCGTCTGCGCGGGAGGGTGGAGTTGTATCAGAAGGTTGGCCCGCTTCGGCCACGCTAAACTCTATGAGAAAATCCGTGGTGTTGGCATTCCCTACCTCATCCTGACAGCGCACAAAGTAGGAAAACGTGCCGCCATCGCTCAACCCGGTTACGGTGGCAGAATGCGAAGTCCCGCCGGTCGTGCTTAAGGTATTGGTCATTGAGCCATATGCAACGCCCGCGGTAAGGGCGTACCGACACACCGCATTCTCATCCGTCGCAAGAGAAATAGAAGTAGATATGGTTCCCGCGGGGAGCGTGCCGTTCGGCACTCCGTTTGAACGAACAGGCGGATCGGCATCAGGCAATCCGACAATGGTATAAGTTCCGGTTGTGGAGCCCGCGATATTCAGAATATTTGTATCGTTGGGTTTTAACGCGAGAGAGGTTGCATCGTACATAAGACTCGCCGTCCCCTCGCCCATCGCCCGAAATGTAATCTGTGCAATCAAGCCGTTATTCCCGATAAAGCCCGGGGTCGGGGCAGACGCAAGAAACTTCAGCTTCCCGGCGGTATTGTCAAACGTATCTTCCCACCAAGTCGGAAACGCGCTCGAGGAGCTTCCCATGCTGGTAACAGCAATCAGGGAGGGATCGTAATCAAGATACGCCTTAATGGAAGTGACGCCTTCAGACGACGAGACGCGAAGATCCACCTGAAAGGTGTCGTTCACGTTAAAGGTGCCCGAGGAAGGAGTAACGCCATACAGGGCCTCATTTGGGCCGGGTACAACTTGAGAAAGGAAAAGGCGAGGCAAAATGCCTCCCCCCTCAAGAGAGTCGTTTACGACCCGCATTCCGGCTACGAGCAGAATGACAAACAATATGGCAAATCCAATGAAAAAGCGCTCTCGCATAAAAGCATAATCCTGCCTACCGGCAGGTTCGCATCATTTCTTGCGGCTGCGTAAGAGCACTACAGCCCCCACTGCCAATCCGCCAAGTATAAGAATGCCGAGCAAAACACCTGTCCCTCCTCCACCAGCTGGCGGACCAAAACCCGCGGCAATCGCCCCTCTCTGCGCTACGCTCTCTTGAGGAGCAAGAATGTTCTCGTCTTGCGCGCTCAAAAGTAGAGAAGCCGCTTTGTCAACCTCAAACAGGCGATTCCCAGCTTGCCTTGCCGACGCCACCACAACAGCGGCGAGATCTTCACCTTCAAATCCGGGATTGGGCAAAGAGGCCTCAAGCACAACCACGCCATCGGCCGCTTCCTGCTTCCACCAAAAAGGAAACGTCTCCTCGTTCGGCCTGATTTCCCGCACTTCAATCATGGAGGGGTCGTATTTGAGATGAACACGGAAAGAAGTAACCGGTTCTGACACATTGAGCCATACCTCCACAGAAACTTTGCCTCCGGCCTCGTAAGGCAGGGCGGTCGGAGAAACAAAAATACGATCCTCTCCCTCACCGGCGAACAGGAAGGAGGGAACGAGAAGCGTCGCCGCCAGGAAAAGCACAATGTGTTTCATGTCTTATGAATTATTATATTATTACTATCCAGTATACTACATTCCGACTTTCCGCACGAGCAGGGAAAGCAGATTCTTCACTTCCTGCTGTGCGTCTTTCTCATTGACGCTTTCGGTAAACCTCTGCCATTGAGCCAAAATTTCCTCGTCGCCTATGCCCCTCACCGCGTTTTCCAGCTGGAGACGCGTTTCAAAGTCAATCTCGGTCTCCGATTTAAGAACTTTCTCAATAAAAAGCTGAGTAAAGGCGAGGGTACGCTCGTTGATTCTCTGATCTTCCAACTGAACCTGGGTTTCTCTAAGTTGTCTCTGGGCGTTCACGTACTGCGCGGCAAAAAAAACGTCGGAGGCAAGCAACAAAAAAATAACGACTATGACAAATGCTTTTGAACTAAACAGATTGCTCATGGGCGGATTGACTCTTCTTTAACAATCTCCTTCTAAAGATTTTATCACGCCAGAAGTTCAACAGCAACAATAGAACTACCCCTATAAGCACAGCCGTCCTCCAATCCACGATGGTGAGCCACCAGTATCTGGTCTTAAGCTCAATGTTTGCGTGCACGGGACTGCCTTCCCTAACCCAGAACACCTCGCCTTGATACGGCAAGTATCCCGGCGTTTCCGCCTGAAGATAATAGGATCCTTCGGGCACCAGGAATGAGTATCTGCCGGTGGCGTCGGTCGTCTGCGGGTTTTCCTGCTGATATTCTCCCGCTGGCCATAGCTGGTATTGCTTGAGTTGGGAGTTGAACCAGAAGAGAGAGACACTGGCTCCAGAAACCCACGCTCTTTTGTTTCCTATTCTTTCATATACATAACCTTCGGGATCCACCACGGTAATCAAGCGCATAACCCGCGCGCCAGCTTCAAGATCTTCATATTCTACTACGGTGACGATCTCGTATTCGCCATTCACCACGGGGGCGGTGATGTCTGCGGTGTAAATTCCGTCTCCGTCGGGATCGGCATACACAAACTCAAACAGCACCAGCGCTTCTTCAATCCTAACCGATTGTTCTTGATTTTGAGCGAATGCAGGATAGGCGAACGCCGCGGAAGCCAAAATGGAGCTGGAAGGAAACTGCAGAGAATCTGCACGAGGGTTTTTCGATTTAAAAACAAAATATCCTTTCACGACCTGGCTTGTCTCGCCCGGCTCTCCCGATGCAACTTGGGGCGCGCAAGGCCTAAGCATAAGCTCCAGGGGCTTCCCGGCAATGGTGCGGATTTTCTGCTCGACTTCACCCCTTTCCCCGATTGATAGGACGATGGAAAAATCAATAAGCCCGTCTCCTGCCTGGGCAAAGATAACGTCGCACGGGATGTCCTCCTTTTCTTCCGGAGACAAGGAGGCAAGGAGAACTCCTTTGGGCAATTGCGCAGTTTGGGTGAGCCCGGGGAGGAAAAGAGGGGCTGTGCGCAATCTTGGGAGATCCGTGATCTTTTTAATGCCTACCCGCTCAAAGGTTATGTCAAGCCCCGGGAACTTCTGGGTAAGCTCGCGGATTGCGCTGGGCAGGGGAGCTAACACAAACTCTCCGATGGGCTGGGAAGGAAGGAGCTGCCACTGGCCCTGGAGAACCAGAGGAGCTTCCTGGGGAATGAGTTCTTCTCCTATGGGTTCTGGCGGAGGAGGTGCTGGTCGCAAGGAGGAAGGTATGAGGGGCTCAAAAATCTCGGGGATTCTTGGAGGAGGTGGAGACGGCGCTAGAGGAGACGGCACAGGGGGTTCGGGAGAAGGTAGAAAACCTTGCTGCTGGAGAAAGACTGTTCCTGCTGCAGAAGATCCTCCTGCCCTGCTTGCACCTGGGCCAGGAGGAGGAGTGGTGTCGACAACCACAGAAGCGTTGGAAGAATATGCAGATTCGTTGTTGACTGCGTCCAAGGCTCTCACCCTGAAGTACCAGGTGGTTTCATCAGTAAGAGCAGAGCTGTGAGTGAAGGAAGCAGTTGCAGCAGTAGAACTGCTGACACTGGAAGTGAAGTTGGCATTGGTGGACCATTCCACCCAGTAGGGCGTGGTGGCATGCAAACCTGCTCCTGAATCTGTGGAGGCTGACCAGGTCCAAGCAGGAGTGGTGTCTGAGGAAGGAGAGGTGGTGGAGGGAGTGCCGGGGGTGGTGGGACCGGCGGTGTCCACCACCACAGTGGAGCTTGCAGAGTAGGAAGATTCATTGCTCACGGCATCTAAAGCTCTGATGCGGGCATACCAGGTATTGTCAGTAAGAGCAGAGCTGTGAGTGAAGGAAGCAGTTGCAGCAGTAGAACTGCTGACACTGGAAGTGAAGTTGGCATTGGTGGACCATTCCACCCAGTAGGGCGTGGTGGCATGCAAACCTGCTCCTG
>Ga0209210_1001850_pt1 | contig 16698 bp, 20 predicted proteins | sample RifGroA1_FD_183991 | JGI IMG/M metagenome (GOLD analysis project Ga0209210, IMG submission 183991) | Contaminated groundwater microbial communities from Rifle, Colorado, USA - Rifle Groundwater A1 (SPAdes) (version 2) | ecosystem: Environmental > Aquatic > Deep subsurface > Groundwater >...
CGAGCGCGAGCCATCTCCGCAGCGAGACGGGCCAGCGCCGCGACTGCGGACATCGCGGAACTGACGATCACCATCATTCCTTTGGCAATTGTCTCGGCTACGGACACTAGCGCTGGAGCAGCCTGAACTATAGAATCAATCATCGACGCAAACGAGCGGCCGAGTCCGTTGAAGTCGATGCCGGAGACAATAGATCGAATCTTCTCAAGCACCGTGGTGACGCGCGCGACAATGGGACTGTTCGCAGACCACTTCCGCATCAGGATATCGAACATGCCTGAGAAGCCTGTTCCTTTCTTGTCAGCCTCCTTGAACGCTCCAGCAACGTCACGAAGAATGTCACTAAACTTCTCGGTAGCAACCTCCGCCAGCTTCGATACCGTGGCGGCTCTCTCGATCTTCTTATTGTGCTCGTCGATGGTGCCGCCCAAGAGTTGTACCTTTGAGCCCACTTGAACGAATGATTGCCCGAACGGGCCACCCATGAAGACCGAAAGCTCTGACGCCTTGCCTTGCGTCTTCGTCAGCACGTTGGACAGCGCAGGGCCGCCTCTGTTGTTCGTGCTCTCAGGGCCAGATCCGATGCTTTGCACGAATGTTGAGACGGCATTGTCGGCGGCAGTCAGAGCCCCGGCAGCGATCTGGAACGGAGTCGCAAGCGTCTGCTGAATCTGAGCCAGTATTCCGCTCGCCCGGGCCGCGGCCAGCGTGTTCGACGTGAAGCTCACGAGCTTTTCCAGCACGACAGAAAGCGGGTTCAGGAGCGGAGCGCCGATGCTTACCTTGACGCCCTCGAAGGCCATCCGAATCCGGTACATGCCGGACTCGACCTTGGCCGCGGCATCCGTCTCGAGCTTCGTGAAGTTCAGCTCGAGCTTATCGATCTCGGCGCGGTACTTCTCGACGGCCTCCGGGCCTTCCTTCAAGATCGGGAGGATCTTGGTCGCGTTCTTCCCGAAGACCTCGATAGCCCGAGCCGATTGCTCGGTCGGATTCGTGATGGCTGCGATGGCTCGCGCCACCTCGAAGAACAGCGGGACCGCGGTCTTGAGTTCTCCGTTCTGGTCTGTGAGCTGAACGCCGAGGCGACCGAGCGGGCCCTGGAGCTTCTCGGCCTCAACGCCGGCGATCCGCATCTTCTCGTTCGCCCCGCCGAGCGCGGTCTGGTAGTCCTCGTATGCGCGGTTCACGGTCTTGACGTAAACAGCCTCTGACGCCTTGAGTGCCCGCTGTGCGTCGAGCGTCTGCGCGTGCTGCTTGTAGCTCTCCTGCGCCTTCTTGAGCGTCTCGGTCGCGTCCTCCACCGTGCGACGGTAAGAGACGTTGGCCTTCGATACCGCATCCTGCGCCGCAGCCTGCCGGTCGAGCGTCTTGACCGCGTTCTCCCCGCTCTTCGTGAACTCGTTCATTGCCTGCGTCGTGAGGCGGTTGATGATCGTGGCCATCTGCTGGCCTTCGATGCCGACCCCAGCAAACGCCGACCGAAGAAGGTTGACCTCTCCGCTCGTCGTCCCCAGCGCCCTGGCCAGGTCCGCCGTGCCGTCGATGATGTTCTGCACGTCGAGCGCGAACACAACGAGTTGCTGCGCCGCGTTGGCAGCGACCATCCCGAAGCCGATAAACGCCTTCGCTGCGCCTGCTGCCATCTCTCCGAGCGCCCCGACGAGGTCGCCGATAAAACTCGAGATGATGCGGAGCGGCGCGAGCGCCGTCTCCAGGTATCCGCCGACCGTCGATGCGAGCCCGAAGAGCGCGTCCTTGACAGAGGCGATCCCCGGCACGGCCAACTTGACCAAACCCCATGCGAACTCCCCGGCCTGCTTGAACGCAGAGCCGATTGTGCCGAGGAACGAGATCGCCCCTCCGGCAGCCTGACGGATTCCTCCGAGCGCGGTGTAGTACCCGGTGATCGCCAGCCCGGCCGCGCCGACGATCTTATTGAATGCGCTGAACTGGGCCATCGTCCTGGTGACGATCTCTCCGAGAGACGATGCCGCAACGCCAGCCGTGGCGCTGTCCCTGGCGAAGCCTGACAGGCCGGACACGGCGATGGACATCACGACGCCGCCCAGGTCCAGGGTATCCGCCATCTGTCTATCGCCTCCTTCCCATCAGCGCCGCGAGCGCTTCGATGTTCGTCTCGGCCTCGCTCGGGCTGATCGTCTTCGGCCCGTCAAAGTGCTTGATCGCCAGGTCCAGTTGTTCCGCGTACTGCTGCGAGTCCGCCGAGTGGTACAGGCCGATCGCCGCCCGCTGCTCCTCCAGATTGATCCGCTCTGCCTCGCGGAAGTAGGCCAGGAATTGCGGCTGCGTCAGTCCTCTGATTTCTCCGTGGCTCCAGCCGTATCGGTGGGCAAGGCGGGCACAGGCTCGGGTGCGACTGAAGGGCTCGGGCTGCTCTCCTCCTGCTGCCTGGCCGCCCGGGCCCTCTCCGCCAAAGGGGCGATGATGTGCTCCACCACCGCCTGGAACTGCGGAAGCGTCAGCTTCTCAAGCACCGCCACGGGGAGCCGCGAGACGGCACTCACGCGGGCGTGAACCATGTCCCGGGGCATCCCCGGCTTGACCTCTCCGAAACGGTCGAAGTCCTCCCACCTGCAACTGTCGAGGTCGCCCAGTGGGTACTCCACACCGCCGAACACGAACACGTCCGGCTCCGGTGCCAGCACGTCAACGTCGAGCGTCTTGCGAGCCATCCTCGTCCCTCCCGGTTCAGAGTCAGGCCGTGGCGCTGGTGTCGCCGATGCAGAAGAGCTGATCGCCATCGGCGCGGCTGGTGTCGACCATCGCCTCGAAGGTGACCATCCGGCCCTGCTGCTTGCTCGGGCTGTAGGAGAAGTCCCCCACGTCCGCGATGAACGCCTTGTAGATCGTGAAGTCGAAGTTCTTGGCGCTGGAGCCCATGTGCTGCGGGTGCAGGACGAGCGTCCCGGTGTTCAGGTCGCTGCCGACGAGCCGGCCCATGGTCAGCTTCTGCTTGGTGGGCGTGACGCCATCGGTCACGACCGTCGAGCCGTCGTAGAGCTTCGCGAGCTGCGAGAAGCTCCGCTCGGTCAACGGCACCTTGACGGCGACAGAGAGCCCGGCCTCGATGGCGCCCAGCGGGGCCTTGCCGTAGTTGTCGCAGATGATGCGGGCGATCTCAGGGTTCGGAGACACGACGACGTCTCCGGCCGTCGCGCCGAGGTCGACGCCGTCGAACATGGCGGTGCAGGTTCCGATGGTGATGTTGCCGGGAGTGACGGCCATGGGTCACCTCAAGTCTGGTAATAGGTGAACGTCACGGTCGGCGTCCAGGTCGCGCGCCGTGGCTGATGCTGATCAAAGTAGGTAATGGGCGGATCTTCCTGAGCCGGGTTGCAGTGCATGACGTGGTGCGTCCCGACGGCGAAGTCGACCTTCCCCCGGAAGTGGTCAACCAGCGAGTTCACGGCCTGCTTGCCGACGATCTGGTCCGAGTGCCGATACTGGAACTGGATCGAGGAGCGGCGCATCACGGCGCCGACGTTGGGCTCCAGGCTACCGCCGCCGACCGGGCGCACGGCCCAGCACGGGGAGGGAGAGTCCGGCATCGTGTTGAGGAAGAGAGACGTGTTCTCGACCCCGAAGCCGTTGGCGGCCAGGTAGTCGATCATGTCCTCCTCGAAGAGCGCGTGTGCGGTCATGCCTTGAGCCTCAGCAGCGTCGAGGCCAGATCCTTCCAGCGCCGCGAGTTCGCCTCTCCGTTGAGTTGTGGCCGGCGCATGAACTGACCGCCGCGGTCGCCGTCAGTGGGCTCGATGCCGAGCTGCGCCTCGTCGAGCGTCTTGCCTCCGCTCTCGATGTCGGAGCGCCCCATCTGGAACGGGTCGTGCGGCACCTGCTGGCCGGTCGAGAACGCCATGAGTTCGTGAGTGAGGATCGCGTAGTTGACCATCTGCGACCCGCCGTGCGTGGCAGTGCGCTTGACGATCTCTTCTGGCTCGCGCTCCGAGCGCTTCGACGAGGGCCCCATCCGGGAGCCAACGGTCCCCACAGCTCCGATCCTGGCAACGATGTCGTCCCCGGTGTCGACCGGGCCCTGCATCGTGACGTTCATTCGCAGGTTGCCCTGAAAGACAGGCACGAGGTCTTGCACGCGGGACACCATGTCCTCACCGAAGGCCGCGACAAGCTTGAAGCTCTGCGCCCTCATGCGCTCGGCGAGCGCGGCCATCCCGGCGGCGAAGTCGGTCACGCGGCCACCTCCACAACCATGTGCGAGTCGTGGCCCAGGTGATCGCCCTCGGTGCTGACGTTCGTGATCTCGCGGTAGTCGTCCGTGGCCGGCGCCGCCCCGCTTGCGATGGTGTCGCCGACTTGCACGTCAGACCCTGCCGGCAAGAGGAACCGCGAGTAGATGACGATATCCCCGCTCTCGAGACGCCGCTTGAGTTGCTTCCGGCTCTGGTCGGCACAGCGGAACGTGGCCACCGTCGACCCGGACGGCTCCCCGGTGTGACCCGTCGAGCGCCTCTTCGTGACACTGCACGTCGAGAGGAAGTAGCGCGTGCTATGGAAACGCGAGCACGCCATCAGGCGAACGCCTCCCGCGTCTTGGCGGTCGTGGCGAGTGAGAAGGTGAAGCTCGGGCCGGACCCGCCTACGGTGTACTTGCCGCGAAGGTACTGGCCGAACGGGTCCGCGCTCCCAAGGACGTGGTAAGCCTGAGTGAGTGCCGCTGTGATCTGCGGAATCGTGAAGAGTGGATACCAGTTCGTACCGTCCGGCGAGTGCTCGATGGTAATGTCAAGCGTCGGGAGCGTACCACTTGCAGCACTCACGAGAAGCCAGATGATCAGGTTCTCGTACCCACTAACGTCCTTTGTGCTGCTGGTGACACCGGACCCGGACGTGACGGTGGCAGAGCTGAAAAGGGTGTCGTTCTTCATACGATCTCAGCTCCGAACACCCGCCATCCGGCGAGTTCCGATAGAGCCTCGGGGCAGATGTCCGTGTCTCGGCCGGCGAAGGAAACGCCGCCTACTCCGGTCGAGCGCAGCCCGTCGCGCTGGGCCTTCGCGTCCGCGTCCCGCCCGCAGAGCAAGTAGAGCGCTTGCCAGATGGTGGCGCGCACGACCTCGGGCGGGATCGTGTCGGTCGTGTACTGCTCGTCATCGCTCTCGATCTGCGACCTCGGCCATGCCAGCGCGTTCGTGCTCGCCGTCTTGACGCCCTGCCATCGCCCGGCGCTGATCTGGCGCGAGGCCGTGATCAGCAGCCGGGCCTTGGTGTCAGTCCCGCTGTCGCCAGTGAGGGCCCGCCAGGTATCGGCGTCCGCCCCGTACCGTTCGAGCACGAGAGCATCGGCCGCGGTGACGCCAACGAAGGCGTTCCGGGCCGTCTCCGGCGTCGTGGTAACGGTGACAGTAGTTGCCATGGCGGATCAGGCGTTGACGAAGTGCCAGCCCTCCGAGAGCAGTCTCTCAACGGCCTTCTCATCCTTCACCGGATGCACGACGATGTCGGCTCCGTTCGGGCCAATCATCAGGACGTCGCCGCCGGAAAGCACTCGAGGAAGCCGGCGGCCTGGGGGCAGCGCGGACTCCGAGAACACGTCACGCGGCGGCTCGGGGTGGTTGAAGCGCTCGACCACCTGCATGCCGTAGCAGATGACCGGGCTGGACGTGGCCGGGGCCTCGTCCTCTGTCTTGCGGCGGGCCATCACTTCTTGAAGCTCGCCCGCGCGTCGAACGTGAACGTCGGAGTAGCGGTCCCTCCGATGACGTAGTGCAGCCGCATCGTCGATCCGCTGACGCGGACGCTCTGCTTGAGCGCGGAGCCCGTGCCGACGAACTGGCTGAACGTGTCGGTGACGAAGTAGTTAGAGCCGTCGAGGGTCTGCTCGACGGTGATGTCCAGCGTCGGGTTGGTGCCGGTGACGGCGCTGACGACGACGGCGATATCGCACGTGGCGAAACGGGCGACGTCGCTAGCGTTGCCGGTGGCGTAGCCGCTCGCGGTCCTGGCGGCGCTCGGATGGAAGTCGAGGACGGGATAGCTCATGGTTGGCTGCACTCCTGCGCCCGATCACGCAGGCCCCTGGCCGGGCGCGAACCCGGGGCCATCGCGGTGGTTGGTCAGTGAGAGCAGATCAGGAGAGAACCTTGATGGCCAGCGCGTCCCGGAGGATCTTCACGCCATAAAGGATGTCGATCGTGACCCGGATGCCGCGGCGGCTGACGTCGTCGGAGTAGGTCACGAGCGCCTCGAGCTGGTTGTTCCCACCGACCGGCAGGGTCGGATTCATCTGGAGCGTGACGTACTGGAACGGGATATTCATCGGCGGCGCGATGCGGGCCGTGACCAGCGCCAGGGCGTCCGGGTGAAGCGCGAGGTTGTAGTAGCAGACCGGCGCCGAGCCCGTGCTGGTGACGTTCTGATCGACGTAGAAGCGCATGCCGAACTGCCGGCCGATCTCGCCCGTGCGGCGGGGGCCGGGGAGCTGCGTCTCTCCGAGGTTGAAGGCCGTGACCATGTCCTCGTCGAGAAGCATGGCCTTGTAGTCCTTCGAGCCCACGATGATCGCGAGGTCGCCGTTCCAGAGCTGGAAGGGCGGCACCTTGTTGTCGATGAAGAGCTTCTGGATCTGAGCCACCGTGGTCTGGTTGATGCTGGCCCCGGCGGTCCCGGTCGAGTTCGTCGAGAGCGTCTGCGCGAGCGTGAGCAGGTCGGCGTCCGGGCTGTCCATCAGCTTGGCCAGGCCATCGCGAAGGTAGCCCGCCATGTAGTCAACGCTCGACTCGGCGAGCAGCCGGTTCTCGATGACGAAGTCGACGGTCTTGTGCTTGTTGAGCACGACCTCGACGGCGCTGGAACCGCTCTCGGCCTCGGGGTCGACGGCGGTCCCGGGCGTGACGTCCTGCACTGCGACGACGCCGCGGATCGGCACGGTGACGCTCTTGCCCTTCACGCTGTAGGCGTCGCTGCGGTAGGTCTTCACAAGACCCGGCATGACGGTGAAGTTGGAGAGGGGTCCGAGGGACTCGATGGCGAGTGCGGTGACGAGTTGTGCGCTCTCGGAGGTGACGTTGATCGTGCCGGTGGCCATGTGCTATTGCTCCTTCGTGTCGCGGTCGGCCACTCAGGCGCGCCGCTGCTTGGTCAGTTGGTGCAGAAGTCTTTTCTTGAACTCGGGATTCGCGAGCTTCTCGGCGGTCAGGTCGCGGAGGTCTTCCGTGGTGATCGGCTCGGGCTCGGTCTGGGCGCCGTTCGCCTGGGATGCGGCGGCGTCGGCCGGCTTCGTGGGCTGACCGGCCGGCGTGGGCTTGACCGGAGCGGGCGTTACTGCCGGCGTGAACAGGCCCTTTGCCTGCGCCTTCTGCGCCCAGTCGAGTTGCGCCTCGAGCGGGCCATCGGGCAACAGGTCGCGGAACGCTTCCGGCACGGTGGCCAGCAGCATCCCCTTGGCGCGTTCCTCGAGAGCCGGGAGGCGATCGGCCTTCGGCTTGAGGTCGTTGTAGAGCCTTTCAAACTCGCCGCGCTGCTTGGCCGCAGACTCCTCGGCATCGGCCTTGAGCTTGGCCATGCCGCGCTCGTACCCCTTGCTGATCGCCGCGTCGATGTCGGCCTGACTGAACTTCCCGACGTCGCCCCCCTTGGGCTGCACGGTCGTCTCGGCCGGAAGCGTGACGCCTCCAGCCGGAGCGGCGGCGGCCTGAGTTGCGATGTCGGTGGGTGCGGGTGTGGTCGTCGGGTCGGTCATCTCGTGTCCTCCTGCGCCGCCCTGCCAGCCCGTCACGCCGTATAGCCCGACACGCAGCGGGGCACCGCTCGCCAGAAACTAGCGCGAGGCGTTAGGCGCGATCAGAAGCCGAGATCGATCGCCTTCAGCCGGAACTCGCGCGGGTCGTCGATGCCCAGAAGTGGACGAATCCGAGTCGTCTGTTCGCGCGCCGCCTCAAGTTGGGCATCCGACACCAGCGCCTCTACGCGTCCGATGGTTGCGTGCTGGCAGTTGGGATGGAACGGGGGTCCGCCACCGAGGCAGTCTGAGAGCACCGCAAGCCCGAGCCGCCCGGCCGCTTCCTTCGTCAGTGCGACGATGAGACCCTGGAACGGGCCGCAGAGTGGATCGACATGCGCCTTGGTCTTGGTGAACTGCGCGAGCGTGAGCCCGTTCTGCTTGAGCCGTGCCGTGTTCGCCGTGTTGTACAGGATCGCCTGCTTGGTCTTGGCGACCATCTGCACGTAATCGGCCGGTTCCCATACCCGGCCGGCGCGGTCAACGAACGCCGTGATCTTCCCGCTGTCAACCAGGTCGCGCAACGCCTCGCCGCGGTCCTTTGGGCTGAGATCCTTCATCGACTTCTTGAGCTGATCGAAGGCTGATTGTGGCGTGAAGCCCTCGGCCACGAGCGCATCGAGCAGTTCACGGCTGCTCGTGCTCGGGTGCGCCCCGCGGGCCACGGCCTGCCGAACCACCTGCGCCGCCTTGCTGCGGAGCACATCGGTCATCCGCTCGGTGATCTGCTCGGTCTGCCCAGCGATGTCCGAGAAGGTATCCTTGATTGCCTTCTTTACAGCCTTCTCGTTGATCATCGTGAGGTTGTCTACCGGCTCGACGCCGCCTGACTCTGTCGCTAGGTCCGCGGTCTTCACGCCGAGCTTGGCTGCGTTCGTCAAGTTCTCGCTGACCCAGCGCCGCGCCTTGTCTTGCGCCGTCCCGGTGATCTGACGGGCCTCTGCGAGCAGGCTCTTGGCGACCATCACGTCCCCGGCCTTGGCCTTCGGACTGTCGATGATCGCTTGTAGCCGCGTCTGCATCGTGGCGAAGATCCCACGCAAGGTCTCGGCCTTCGCGGCGATCTCCTGCCTGGCCTTCGCGTGTGCCTGGCTCGGGCCGTGAGTGGTCGGCGTGGGCATCGGCTACAGCGTCACGCCATCAGGCCGCTCGGGTCTTCCTGCTCGGCCTTGTCCTCGGCATCGGCATCATCGCTAGACTGCGCCGCCGAGAGCTTCTCGTCGCGAGCCATCAGGCTCTCGGCCGTTGCGGGTCCTCCAGGGGTCGCATCCTCGCGCCCGGCCATCACGCCCGAGCTGGTCTGGTAAAGGTCGGCCTTCACCGCTCCAAAGCGGATCTCCTCGTCGATGATGCGCTTGAGTTCCTCGTCGGCCCCGAGGTCGTCGGTGTTGTCGAGCCGCTTGATCGCGCTCTTGCGGGAGAGCGTCCCGGTCCCGATGCGCGCCGCAGCCACGTTACCCTCTGCCTCCTCGTCACGAGGCAAGCCGTGGCGAAGCTCGACGCGAGGCGTTACGGGCTTGTACGGTGCCGGCTTCGTTGCCTTCGTGGCGGTGCGGTGAAACTGCTCGAACACCTGAGCGGCAAAGATGACCTGTTCGAGAATCGGCACGAGGAATACAGTCTTCGCAGCCACGATTGACAGGCTCGGCGCAAGCCGAAACTGCAACGCCCGGCCGCTGATTGCTATCTGGCCCATGCTCTCGAAGAGCGCGTTGACGTCGCACCCTAGCTCGTAGGCGAGCGCCTTAACCAGCCGCTCCCACAAGCGCGAGACCGACTCGTGAGTGCTCTCGACGGAGAAGTGCCTGGCAACCCCCTTGTCGTCCTTGTCCTCGAAGATGCAATCTAGCTTGCTGCGGTCGATAGTTCGCGCCCGGCCAGACATCATCGTTGACGCGCTGCGGACGTTCGCCCAGCGGCTCGCCTCGACGATGGGGCCAGGAGCCGTCATCCCCTCCATCGCCCGAGGGAAGACGTCGGTGCCGCCGTACGACCGCTTCAAGACGTTCCGATACCAGTCCTCCAGCAGCGTCGTGATTGCCCGCTGGAGCTGAACCGCCGTCACCGTGAAGTCGCTCTCGCCAACGAACTGGCCATCAACCTCGATGTTCGGGAGCTTCCAGATCGTCGGTACGTTGAGCCCGGTGTCGTAGTGCTCGGGAGGGATCTCGTCGCCCATGTCGTAGGCCGCCGCGAGCGGGACCATCTTTCCGACCCGGTACATGCCAGCCTTCTCGTCGCCCTCTGCCGTGATCTCGTAGAGTTCCAGGTCGACCGTTCCGGGTGCGTGGATCTCCTTGCGGAGCAAACGAGAACGGCATCCCCGGCCTGGCCTGTGGTCGCGCACGATGACGCCGATGGTTGCTCGCTCGAACTTCTCGCCGTCCATCTCGTCGACGTCGAAGTGGACAAGCTCCGGCGGAACGCTGGACACGATCGCGCTGCCAGTCGAGTCGATCGTCACCTTCAGCACGCCATCGCCCTTCACCGGGATCGTGCTGCGCGCCATCTTGTAGAGCGTCCGGGCCAGGGCCGATCGCGTGGCGATGCGGTCGATAGCCTCCTGTGCCTCCGGGGCCCGGCCAGCATCGAGGATCGGTGTCTCGCGAAACATCAGGTCGGCCAGAGAGTGGCAGGACTTGCGGAGCAGGTTGAACGACATCAGCGCGGCCCGGTACCGCTGCATCGCCGGGTCACTCGAACCACTCAACGCCTCGGGCTGAAGGCTCTTGAATAGCTCCGTGTGCTCCCCACGATAGAGCATCATGTTCCGCGCGTACACTTGACGGCGTCGATAGAGTTCGGCGGGCGGCCAGAGTTCCCCGCCGCCCTCGGTCTCGTACTGCCCGGGGAGGACCACGCTGAACATCGTGTCAGAGAGTTCGGCCATCGTCAGATTCCCACTTTCCGGGCGACCTGGAGAGCTCCCTCGAGCGCGTCCGGCCCGTCGTCGTGCGAGCCATTGGGCACGGCGTAGAGTTGCGTCATGAGTTGCTCGGGCAGGCCTCGAACGAAGCGTAGCCACTTGTTCGAGATGGGCGGTTCGAGCCCGGCAAGGCGCCGCTCCTTCTTCTCTCGCTGCGTGATAGGGAGGATCGTCGTCTGCCAGTGTCGGCCCGCCTGCCGGCGCCGGTCCTGCTCCTCACGTAGCGCCCGCTCGATCGCCTTGTACTGGTCAGACTCGACGCCGCCCCACGTCCAGCCCCATCGCTCGGCCATATCCCACCAGTCCGAGACCTGGCGCGAGGGCTCGCGGTCGCGGGAGAGCGAGGCGTCGAGGACGTGCTTGTAGCCGACCTGATCCACGCCGATGCAGGCGATGGCCGAGTAGTCACCTCCGCCAGTGCCGCCAGCAGGGTCGAGAAAGCCGAGCGTCCGCATGTCGAGGCGAGTGACCTTCCATCCGTCATCCCCGACGAGCGTGGCGGCGCGCCACTCCTCCCAGCAGAGCGCATCGGGCCGGATGCAGCCGATGCCTGTGCGCGTGCTGTCACACTGCATCTCGGCGAGGAAAGCGCCCTCTCCGTCAGACCATCGCGGAACGTAAATGTCCGTGAGCCAGTCGAGGCGGGCTGGCCAGGTAAGATCGCCGCCGGCAGTCATCGCCGTCCGGTTCAGCCCGAAGAACGTCCGGGCCCGATCTCCGCGGTTTTCATCCTCCAGCCGGCAGAAGATGCGGCGGCACTCCTCCCACAAGTCCGCCCGGTCGGGCCATCGGTTGACGGCGGGCACGATGAGCCGCTGCCATCGAGGATTCTTGAGCAGGAACGCCATCAACCCATCGTCGTGAACCTTGTTCCCGATGGCGATGATGACACCGCCCGGGGCCATCGCGTAGGACAGCTTCCGCTGATACCAGACAATCGCCTTCTGGCGGTCGGCCGCGCTGGTTTCCTCGCGCCCGGCCTCGATGTCGTCGAGGATGGCGAACGTGGGGCGAGAGCCGTGCCACAGGAAGCCGCGGAACTTCGCCCCGACGCCGAGGGCGATCACCCGCTGGCCCCAGTTGGTGAGCAGTTCGTCGCTGGCGTGATGGCCGCGAGGGAAGGGCTCCCCGAAGAGCCGGCGCACCGCGTCACACTCGAGGCTGTCGCGGATGTTGTCGAGCTTCTCCGTCGCCAGGTCTTTCGACGCCGAGATGTAGAGCCCGAAGCGAGCCCACGGCTTGCGGAAGGCCAGCCCGTGAGCCAGCCGCTTCTGGGCCAGGGAGGTCTTGGCTCCGCCTCGAAACGTCGTGATCGCCTCGCGGAGGTCGTTCTGAGGCGGGCGCATGATCTGCGCCTGATACGGCGCGCTGGCGGTCTCCATCTCCTCGGGCCAGCAGACGTGCGCGAAGAGCAGAGGGTCAGCCCGAAGCCGCTCCCGGATCGCCATCGCCCGGGAGTTTGGCGGCAGCGTCGAGCACGCGCTGACAAATGTCGTCAGCGGTAGCGCCGTCATCTCCTGCGCCGGGCTCGATGCCATGCTTCACCGGCTCCCACTCAAGAGCGGAGCGCTCGGCCTCGGCAGCACGAGAGAGGGCAGAGAGGTACTGGCTTGCCTCCTGGTGATCGAGAGCCGATCCCTTTGCCTTGAAGGCTGCGTCGATCTGCTTGAAACGCTCCCGGAAGACCTTTGCGTATCGCTCCCGAGCCTCGACAATCCTCTCGGCGTAGTCGATGGAAACGGCAGCGACAACCGAAAGTCCGGCGGCATCATCCGCCCCCTGAAGCCTTTCTCTCCACTTACGCCGCTTTTCCGTCCAGTTTCCGACCGCGCATTTGCGCTCGATCTGGCGATGTGAGCTTCCGTACTTGTCTGCGAGCGAGTGCATGCTGACGTCGACTTCAGCACGAACATACTCCCGCTCGATGGCCAGCCACGGTATTGCTTTTCTTGCGCCCACATTCACCCGAATCTAGCGCCGGGCGTTAGGAAGGCCGAGAGAACCCTTGCGAGCGCAGGCCGAAGGCGCTGTAGCCTGGCGTGAACGGTGAAGGTCGACACTCCAGAGTCCTCCGCCATCATCGCGTAAGTGCTGCCGCGGGCGAGCCCATCGAGTATCGCGAGATCGACGTCATCACGACAGACCGACCTGGCGATGCGCCAGAACTCCTCACGTTCCGCGGCTCGGCAGGGTGATGGCGTGTGCTCATGGTCAACGGCCAATCGGGCCTCGAGGTCGATATCGGTCTCGGTCAGACCGAAGGACTGGAGCCTCTGAGCCAAGGTCTGGCCTGTACGCGGAGTTGGTGCGTAGGTGACGCTGGCGTGGGCGGCAGCTTCACGACGCACGGCGGCGCGCATCGGAGGGAAGGCGTACCACGAGAGAGAGCGTCTGCCGTCCCAGGTGTGCAGCGCCCGGGCGAGAGCAGTAGCGGCGACCGTCTCTGCGTCCTTACGGTCAAAAACTGCCGGCCGCGGAAGCGAGGCGTGAACTGCGACGTAGCGGGCGAGGCCATAGTTACGCTCGAGGAGGGCAGAGACCTCGGCGGGAGAGCGCATGATCTTTCGTGGGCGACTGGACGTCATCGGTCAGTCTATCGCAGCGGGATCACTTTGGCCAGCCCCAGCCGGAGGAGTGCGGGTTTGAGGGCTCGAAGCCTGTTGCTCCGCAGTGGACGCACGGGGCGGCGTGGCCGAGGTGGGAGGTGCAGGCGAAGCCGGAGCAGGTTCGGCAGAGCATGCGGTTCCAGCCGTGGCCGACGAGGTAGAGCGCGCCGTCGTGTTCCTCGACGCGGACCTCTGGCTTGCGTTCAGCGGGGGGAGGGGCCAGTGGGATACGGCGAGAGGGGCGATCTTGCGGCCAGCCGGGGCGGGGGGGCGCGTGGCGGGTCATTTGTCGGCCCCCTCTTCCGTGTCGTCGCACGTGTACCTCCGTTGGATGACAAGACTCTCGGCAACATCGGCCCGATCAGCCAGTCGGTGAAAACGCTCGGCAACAGAGAGCCATTCGCCGATTTGCACAGGACCGATACCAGACAAAAGCGCGCGGCTCGCCTCTGCCTCACCAAGATACGCTCGATTCCGCAGCTCTTGAGCACTCATTCGGCACCGTCCTCGCCTGCGGCGCCTGCGGAGGGGCCGGGCAGGCTGGAACTCCACCTTTCGAGCGCCACGTTCCGATAGTGCTCGGCGCGGGCGATGCGGGCGGGGTCGACGTAGGGTAGCGCGGTGCCGCCGTTGATCGAGGCGAGCCACTGGCGCTCGAGGGCCTCGGCGTAGCGTCGGGGCGCGGTGTCGCGGTCGGTGGGGCCGCAGGTGTCGCGGACGTGCTCGAGAGCGCGGGAGTAGGCGCGGCGGATCTCGGGCTCGGCGGTGAGGCTGTACACCTCGGGCCAGCCGGCCACGGGCGGCGGCGGGGCGACCGGGTGCGAGCCTAGCCACTCGGCTGCCTGCATCCCGAGCGTGTGGCAGGCTTCGGGCGTCTGCGTGAGGAGTTCTGCGAGCGGGACGTTGCGGATCGTGGTCATCGACCTATCTCCTGATTGTAGCGTGCGATCACGTGCGGCGGCGCCCCGATCTCGAACAGGGTTTCGATGATCGACTGCCCCCCTGCCCACCATCGGTACTTGAGTTCGCACTCGAAGGGAATCACCAGCTTTTCAGCTGCGTTCAGGTACGGCTTCGTCGGGACCGCGAAGTCCGGCAGGATGTTGACCGGCTCGGCCCGTTCCGCCATCGTAGCCTCTGCCTGAACAGCTCTGGGGTCTGACAGCAGCCCTCTGGCCAGTTGCCCGTAAGGATAGGCCCTCTGCCCGGTCGGAGCGACGAGGATCAGCCCGCGCCTTGCCCGGGTCACAGCGACGTAAGCCAGCCGATTCTCAGCCTCGGCCTTAGCGATGCCTTCCCGGGTCAGGGACTCGTAACTCTTTTTCGACATGTCCGACATGAGCACGACCACATCAGCCTCGGACCCCTTGACGCTGTGCGCGCTGGAGAAGAACCAAAGCGGCTTTGGGAGCGACCCGTATCGAGCGATCACCTTGCCGAAGTAGTCGCGCGTCTGCTTGACTTCCTCGGGTGTCAGCGGCCACTTCCGGGCAGGCTTCTGGAAGACGGCAACCGGGCCATCCTGGTCGAGAACATCGAAGAACCTGGTCAGGTCCCAGCGGGTTGCGATATCCTCCCGAGTGAGCGGGATGCCTTTCGGCAGTTGGCTCACCCCGTTCTTGCCGTCCTTGATTCCGAAGGGGACCAGAGACGGGCCGCCCTTGACCCGAGACGGGATGCTTTCCAGAAGCGCGGCGAAGTCGGCCGGCAACACGTCCTCGTGGCGCTGGAGCGCGATGGCACAGTTGAGCCCACGAACCCAGGTGTCTTGATCGAGCGGCGCGCTGTTCTGCTTGATCGTGCTGAACGGGATGGCGTTCGCCAGCGCGTAGTCCTTGGCCGTTTCAAGGCCCTTCCAGTTGCGCGCGAGCACGAACACGGATCGCGGTTTCGAGCCACCGTTGGCCGCAGGGATCAGGTTGGCGGCTGACCCGATGGTTTCGGCCGCGAAGATGTGGCCCTGTTCCTCGCGCGGGGTGTACTCCTTCGGCACCCTAAACTTGTTCAGGCCGATGATCCTCTGGGCCATCGTGTGAACCACGGCAGGAATGCGGTAGGACTTCCCGAGGAGCTGTACCGTGTCTGCTACCTCGCGCATACCCATCAGCCACGACGGATCGGCGGCCTGAAACTCGTAGATCGCTTGGTCGTCGTCGCCGGCCACATAGACCGTATCGGTTTCCCTGAAGAAGTGGTGAACGGTCTTGGCCAGCAAAGGACTCAGGTCTTGCGCCTCGTCGATGATCGCGACCTTCACCAACGGCTTCGCATCCGGCATGTTGTTCGCCAGCTCGAGCATATCCTCGAAGTCGATGAGCGAGTTTGCCGCCTTGAAGGTGTCGAGCGCGGTCTTGAAGGCCCGGGCCCGGAGCGCAGGCACGTTGAGCTTGACCTGTCGGAGCGTCTGATCCCAGGTCAAACACCGCAGCCGACCCCAAGAGATGGCCGCCCGGATCTCGTCGTCCTCCGTCAGTTGCGGGAGCACGGTCGGGTCGTCCTCCTCCGACATGTTCACGTCGGTCAGGGTGTAGTGGTACTTCTTACAGAACTCCCGCCAGTGAGCACTCTTCATGACCGTGACCTTACCGGGGATGAAGTACCGGGCCGCAGAGTGCAACGTCCGAAACCATGGGAGATCCTCGGGCGTCAGCTTGAACCGCCGGCCGACCCGCTCGACGGCCTCCGCCCGGGCGGCCTTCGTGAAGGACACGAACGCCACCGCAGTTGACGGAACCCCCTCGGCCAAAAGTCCGTCGAGGATGTCGAGTAGCCTGGTCGTCTTTCCGGTGCCCGGCGGGCCGAAGATTACGGTCAGGTTGCGGCCCAGTTTGTCAGGTCGGTTTTGTAAGCTCAAGTTACGGCTCCTATACGCGCGCGCGTGGGGCAGGATTCGGACTCGTAAACACTCACTTGGAGTGTTTTTGTAGTATTGACCGTGTGATCTGCGAGGTGTTGGGGGAGTGGTTTACTTACATTCACGAATGTAAAAAATGGGGTGTACGCTGACATGCAGTGTGTACGGGATCGAATTGGCTCATGCGCGCGCGTATATAGGGGTCGTAAACGGGTTACGAGTCGGTCGGATCTTCGTGCCACTTTTCGGGAGCGAGCCAGACACGACGGACAGTCCCCTCGAACGAGATCACGCGGTTGGTGCAAGAAATGGCCCGGAGCGTCGAGCAGATGACGCCTGACTTGACGGCGGACCTCGGGAACTTCTCGAGGAGCATCCAGTAGAGCGGACGCTTACGGAAGGCCCGCCCCTCTGGGCAGAACAGAACTCGCGGCTGGTCAAGATCCTCGAGCCCGCCAGCTTCGGGAAGGCTGTCGATCAGGTATCGGAGCGTGTCTTGCAGGTCAACGTCGTCGCGGGCGTCCCGGCCCAGGTCAACGACCTCGGCGCC
>Ga0209210_1001852_pt1 | contig 16689 bp, 14 predicted proteins | sample RifGroA1_FD_183991 | JGI IMG/M metagenome (GOLD analysis project Ga0209210, IMG submission 183991) | Contaminated groundwater microbial communities from Rifle, Colorado, USA - Rifle Groundwater A1 (SPAdes) (version 2) | ecosystem: Environmental > Aquatic > Deep subsurface > Groundwater >...
AACGGCGCGATGCAATATTGCTCGTTTGCATATTTTTCGTTGCTGTTATTCTTGTAGCAAGCGTCAGTTTCTATGCGCTATTGCCGGCGGGAGAACGGATTTCTTTGCCGTTTGTCGAAGGGTGGCGAGTTATGACCCAATCGTGGAGCGCTCCCATCCAGGCCATTTTTGGTGTGGGAATTGAAAACTATATGAGCGCGTTTGCGCAAGGCCGGTCTACTGCGCTCAATACATCGGCGCTTTGGAATATTCGATTTGGACAAGGAAGCTCACTCCTTTTTCATCTTGCAACCACCATGGGGCTTTCCGGTCTTCTCGGGCTGCTGTTACTTTCCAGGTCATTTCTGTCGCCGAGAAATAGCCCGCTATTTATCGCGCTTCTCCTTGCACCACCATCTATTCCTTTGCTTTCGTTTATCACCGGAGTAGCTCTTGTCACCTCTGCCCAAGAGAAACTGCTCACGATCCGGATTCCTTCGCATCTTTCATGGATGCGTCCAGCGGCAGTTTTGGTGGTCATGGCTGCTGCCGGAAGCGGGATATACCTTGCAGGACGGGCGCTCGTCTCGGAGCTCACCTTTATGAACTCACTTCAGGCTCGCGCTTCCGGAGACGGCAAAACAACCTACGAACTTCAAATTGCAGCCCTCGATCTTAATCCCTGGTCAACCCGGATACATTTGGCCTTCAGTCAAATAAATTTTGACCTTGCCAACGCAATTGCCCGCTCTGCAAACAAACAGACAGTAAACGAGCAAGACCGTCAAACCATTACCACTCTTATCCAACAGGCCATCCGGGAGGCAAAAATCGCCACCAATATCGCACCGCAAAATATCCTTGCCTGGGAAAACTTAGCCCTCCTCTATCAAAATCTGACAAATGTTGCCCAAGGGGCAGATCAATGGGCTGTTGCCGCATACCAACGGGCAATTATCCTCGATCCGACCAATCCCCTCCTTCGCGTATCTTTCGCCACCCTCCTTGGCAATTTAGGAGATACGGACAATGCATTCACCCAATTCCAAAATGCCGCAGCTCTTAAACCCGACTACGCGCTTGCGCACTATAGCCTGGCTAAAATTTATCGGGAACGTCAGCAATATCTCCCGGAAGCCCTCTCACTTGTTGCAGCCCTCCGGTCCGTCTCCAAAAGGACGGAGGATGAAGCACAGGTTGAGACCGAACTCGAAACGGCAAAAACACATCTTACGGATCAGGAACGAGCTCAAATAGATCAACTATTAGGAATACCAACCCAAGATACTGCCTCTCAGCTCACAAGCCCAATCCCCGATAATCCGCCCCAACTGAAACCCAAGCTCGAACTTCCTAGTGAATCCTCCCCAGGAGCGCTCCCGCAAAGATAAAACAGTAGAGCACCAGTCCGACAAAAAAACCTTTTATAGCAAATACCATTCCCTTTTCCCGGTAGAGAAACACAAGAAACTTCCGGATGAGAAAGACATGAACGAGCAAAAAACAAATTAGGCCAATTTGCCCAATTAGACTAATTTGTCTAATTTGACTAATTGGGATCATGAAGAAAAACAAGACGACGCCTACTCCCGAAATCGTGGTAATCGCCTCCTGCAGGGTCGTAGCGACCGGATCAAACTTTTTTCTTCTTTGGTAGAGCTTGGTCCAATAATAGGCCCGGAGGAAATATTTTTTCGCAATCGGCCAAAAAGATTCAAATTCGTGCCGCACTCGTACAGAGGGCGCAAATATCACCGCATACCGCCGGGCAATCCGATACGTGAGCTCAATATCCTCAACGAGCGGGGCCGGATACGTCTCGTCAAATCCTCCCAATCGCAAAAAGACCGAGCGTTTGATCGAGGCGATTCGTGTTGAAAAGAGGAAGTAGTAGCCGCTTTTATCGCGCTCATTTATCCAGTAGCTCCAGTCCCGGAGCGCCTTAAAATTTGGGAAAAACGCGTGACTTTTTTGTTCTTTTACCCACACACCCGTGAGTGCAACGATATCCGGATCGTCTTGGTAGATTCTGCCTATATTAGCGAGCGTGTCGGCAAAAAGTTCAACATCACTATCTAAAAACACGACAAATTCTCCCTTTGCTTTCTCTACTCCTCTATTTCTCGCTACCGCCGGACCCATATTTCTCTGCAGCCTTATAGTCCGAATTGTCATCCCGGGCTTGACCCGGGATCCAGATGGATTCCGGCTCGGTGGCCGGAATGACACTGTGGATCCATCATCTACGACTATTATTTCATACGAAGGTGCATTTTTCGAACGAGTGATCGATAATAATAGTCTTTCGATAGTTTCCGATGAGTTATGATAGGGAATAATGATAGAAAGATATGGTTTCATGATTTAAATAATATAATCTATATCTTTCTTATCCTTTTTATAACTCTTGCTGGCACACCAACCGCTACACGATCACTCGGAATATCTCGCGTGACGACTGCGCCTGCGCCAATGACCGATCGCGCTCCTATGGTTACTCCGGGCAGAACAATTACTCCGGTCCCCAGATACGTCGCCGATCCAATAATAACCCGGTCTTCCCGCGTTGGATAGACGGCCTGGAGAGGGTGGCCTTTATAGCCCACGTTGATATGCGAAACTAAACACACCCGATCGGAAAGCGTTACATCATCTTCCAGGGTAATCCATCCCCGACAATCCACAAGCACTTCCTCACCCAAAAAACAGCGGTTGCCGATGTGGAGACGACGAAAGCCGTAATGATACAGATTGACAAATGTGATGTCGTGGATGATGGTGTCCGAGCCAATTCGCGCTCCCAGTAAACGAAGGATTGCTACACGGATTTGAGGAACAACAACACCATGAAGGAGAATTCCTACTACGCCATAAAAGACAAACCGTACTGCTTTTCCCAATCCGATTTCAGTTAAAGCGTCCATATGTGGGCCATAGTACGGCAGGCGTTCTATAATTACAAGCCGTTTCTCACGAGGAGCTGATTATCGTACGTCCAGGGATGAAAGTGCTCTGCTATATATGCTTGGTCTTGAGGATAGAGCGTTGTCACGCGCTCAAGCATTCCCCCAAATATATAGTTGGTTTGAGAATTTTCAAGCGACTCGGCAACGGATGGCAACGGCCGGCTAAAATATGGCGCAGATTGGCCGAACGGAAAACAGCACGCATAAAATGCATTGGGGTAAAAAATAGTAGAGCCCGTCAAATCGAGTACCGGACTGCCTTTAGGAATGGTTGCAAGGATTCGTTTGAGCGTGACGAAGTCTCCCGTATTCGTCCACGCTGCTTTGGGCACATTGGTCTCGTAAAATGCTTTAACTAAGACAATAAGACAGAATGTATATATAATTCCGAACAGAAACCGCCGTCCCGGAACTTCCCGTGCCCACATCCACACCAGATATACCCCGTCGGCTACATATAAGGCTATACATACTGCAACGGGAATAAGGTATTGGGTGTGTTTGAACGGATACAGATAGATATATGATACGACGCTCAGGAAAAAAAGACCTGCTACATAGACTTCTTCCCAAACCCGCTCCCGCCCGCCATATAAAAAAGGAATGACAAGCCGGACAGACCCAACAACCAAACCAATAATCCAAACCGCATGATTAGTCAATAATCCAAAAGAATACCCGTCTGCTCCATAAAAAATACCATTGGGATAAAAAAACAAGTCAGGCATCATAATAAAAAACTGACTGATTTTAGAGACTTCCCAGGGCAGTAGTACAATTGAATACAAAACTTGCCCAAAATCCCCGGTTGTCAGAGCCCAAAATAAAAAGAGAAGAATTGTCAATCCAAATCCGACCGCATATGGAATAACCATTTTCCTTTTGGAAACCACCACAAACAATGCGGTCACTGCGGCAAACACGATCGACTTTTGAATGACGAGTGCCGAGGCCGCCATGAATACGCCGGACCAAAACACACCTGCCCGCGACCTGGTTTTTTTTATTACGCAGATAATCCCTATCATAGCGAGTAACAAAGCGAGATTATCCGGCCGCACTTCAAGAAATTTATCAAACGGGAGTGGCAGAAATGCCAATACCAAGGGAGCAACCAGTGCGGTCCAATTTTTTCTCAGGAGATATGCCAGATATCCCGTAGTTATACATAGGAGAACAAATATCAAAAATGCCACAAATCTCGCCCACAACAATACACTCGTGCCGGACGCTATCCAATAGAGGGGCGCAAGTATCCATAAAAACCCCGGCGTTGCATAAAAGAAAAAATCGACATACGGCCGTTGTCCTCTCACTACATCATGGGCCCAGTGCAGATAGGCAAACTCGTCAGCATCAAAATATCGCACCATACCAATGTTCCCATGCCCCAAGAGAAATACCAGTGTCACTCCGATCGTAGCAAGCAGTATTATGCGCATAGAAATATCTTACTATTTTTTCTACAATGCTTCTCATGAGCAAATTCGAGCGGTTCGTGGTAATTATTTGTATCGGGAGTATAACGATTGTCAATTCGCTTCATGTCCTCACCGAATACCTAGCCAATCCACCTGACCGGCTATTTACCGCTATCGCCCATTACTGGACCGATTACTTTCTCTATATCAGTCAAATGGCGCAAGGAAGTCTCCTTTCGCGCCATATGTTTACCAATGAACCCCTGCCGCCTACCTGGATCTACTGGTTTAACGGACTCATCGGAGCGCTTGGGACGAGGGGAGGTCTCTCTGTTTTTGCAACATACAATATTTCGTTGATTGGGCTCGTGGCTCTGCTGGGATTTTGTTGGTATCGCCTCTGTCTGAAACTCTATCCCTCATCACCAATGCGGCGCCTGGTGTGTTTGCTTTTTCTTCTCACGGCTTCTAATTTTTTTACCTTGTTCCATGGGTCTTTCGGGCTTATGGGAGACGTATGGTTTTCTCCGACTCCTGCCCTCAATCGCCTGGGCGGCGTCCCTCACCAGGTATTCCAAACGATTCTTCTTATGATGGTCATCTTACTTTTCCACTCAACGCATAGGTCAAAGCTCGTACTATTATGTGTTGTTACGTTTCTGGCTAGCATAGCAAATCCCGTACAAATGATACTTGTGATTGCGGCGCTGGCATGGACAAAAAACTGGCAAACCCTTGTGCCTACGGCGATAATCGCCGCTACGGGAGCAATTTTGGCCAATCGCGAATTTAGTTTGCAACCTATTTTGTCTGTTGCCAAACAATGGGAACTTGCGCAGTATGTTTCCATAAATCCCTGGGAACTCTTTGTCTCCTTTGGGCCTGTCGGCCTTCTCTGTTTGATAGGATTAGTAACAATTCGACGTAAACAAGCGTCACTCAAAACATCTTTTGTTCTCTATGGCATCCTCTCGCTTATTTTATTTTTGTTGCCCATTGGACATCTTGTGGGCATCTCTCCGGTTCGCTGGCTTCATCCGGCAGCCTACGCCGGCATTCTCATCATTGCAGTCGACGGATTTTTTTTAGTAGGCAAAAAAGTACCGGTTGGAATCCTTATCGCCCTCTACCTCATGTTGACAATTCCTTCGCTTTGGGTTCAAACAACTAGCAGAACCAGTCCGGAAAACCTTAATCACCTGCCCCTGTCCGTCGCCCGTGCCCTCGCATTTCTCAAATCTCAAAAGGAAGATTTCGTTGTTATAACCGATCCCCAGTTGCCCTATGATGTTATTGTGCCCGCACTTACAAAAAAACGGTCTTTTACCGGTCACCCCATCCACACGCTCTACCCCGACGTCAAAGAGCGTCTGCGAAATGAATTCTTTTGGGGACAGATGGATGATCATAGCGCACTACAGTTCCTAAAAGATCATGACATAGGATATATTTTTAGCATGCAAATTCCCAGATACTCCTTTCTCAAAACCGTATATAGTCAACATAATATTATTATCGCCGCCGTCCAATGAAAAAAATTCCGTGGATCATACCGCTGACTATCATATATCTCGCTATTGGTATACTTACGCTGTCTGATTACGGATTTACCTGGGATTTTCATCACCATTTTTTTGCGGGAGCAAATTTTCTGGGGTACAGCTGGAAACAAATTGAGCCCCGTCCCCTTCCGTATGGCAATCCCGACGGCAGAAATACCATTTGGCTTCCTTATGGCCCGCTTATCTCAATAATCCCCGTTGCATCATTTCTCTGGTTTCATCGATTTCTTCCAGACGATGTGAGCTATCATCTTCCCATAGTGATCGTTGGCGCGTTCGGGCCGCTTGTGTTGTATATGTTCCTCTCCCGATCGCTCAAAAACCGCACCACTGCACTCATTGCTGCTGTTTTTCTTGCCCTTACCCCGCGCTATTTTGCCGATATTCACAATGACATGAAGGACGCTCCGATGGCCGTCGTATTTGCAATCAATGTGTGGCTTCTGTGGCGGTTGGCTACCTATAGGCGGTTTGGTGATTTGCTTTTTGCAGCGGTTGGCTTTGCCATTGCCTTTAGTACCAAAGTAAATGCTATTTTTATCCCGATCTTGTTTGGTATTTGGCAAATTAGTCTCATTAGACAAATGAGACAAAAATGGATATTTTCGTATTTCCTACTCGCTCCCCTTGCTGCCTACGCCCTCTGGGCATACTTCTGGCCGGATCCTATTGGCCAACTTAAACTCATGTTCGAGACGTTCGGCGTGGGCACCAATAACATCGAAGTCGTGCTTGCGGGTACATGGTATTGCTCGGGGGTCAACGTTCCCTGGTTTTACCCCTACTGGTATCTGGCAATTACAACGCCGTTGCCGATTCTTTTGCTTTTCCCAATTGGTCTAATTGGACTAATTAGTCAAATTAGGAAAAATAAAGTCGGGCTCCTTCTTATCCTTTGGTTTTTTGTCCCCCTCACGCGCTACCTCTCCCCAAAAACCGGAGTCATTGACGGCATTCGCCATTTTGAAGAAGTCGTTTTCCCCATTGCAGCCATTGCCGCCGTCGGTGCTACCAACGTCTTCGTATGGCTATCACGCTCCCTTCAAAAAAGAAATGTAAATACGGTTGCGGTCGCAACGCTAAATACATTTCTTTTTTTTGTACTCGTTGTGTGGCTTGTGATTCCCGTTGTCCGGTATCATCCCTACCAAATCACCTACTTTAACGAACTCGTCGGCGGAGCTCGCGGAGCGATGGGTCGATATGATCTGGACTACTGGGGTAGCTCACAAAAAAAGGCAATCGAATGGATAAACAAAAACGTACCCCAGGGAAAAGTTGTGAGTATTCTCATGGCCCCCGACGTGGCAGGCGTCTACCTGCGGCCTGATCTTCTTGCGAAAGTTAATTCTATCGGCTACGAGACGGCGGACTACGTCGTTGTTCTTAATCGCCAATCATTCTTTTATCGCTATTTTTTCTTATTTGACTATCTCCTCAAACACCAACCTATTCATACTATTTCGATGGGTGACGTTCCTCTGGTGTGGATATATGACAATACAAAGCCCCTGCGTGCTCAACCACTCACACCATGGTGGACGGGAGATGACCGGTGTATCAATAGATATTGGTAACATGACAACCCGCATTGCTAAATATTTTTTTATCCTTACGATCTGCATCTATGCAACATCCATAATGTTTGGCTGGATGAATGCGAACGTCGATTCCTATTTTTACTGGGCAATCGGCGAGTATTTTAGATCGGGCATGTATCCATTTACTGCCCCGTTTATCTATACCAAACCCACTACCATTTCACCGCCTCTGTATGGGCTGTTTTTTATCCTTACTCACAGCATATCGCGCTCTGATATTTTGCTCCACGCGCTCCAATTGGGACTTCTTGCGATGACGAGCCTCCTTCTCTACCGAATGCTACGCCTCTACCTTCAAAAACCGTGGGCCATAATTGTCAGCTGCCTCTTTGCGCTTTTCCCGGTCAATCTCGTATACGCCTCCTACGTCCTGACAGAAATCCCGGCACAATTTTTTGTCATGCTCATGGTATATCTCATTACCATGGGAATCGTAAAAAAACAGCCATTCCCTATTTCACTTGCTGTCTTCGTCATAAGCGTAGCTGGCCTCATGAAATATAATCTCATGATCTATATGCCATTTACTGCACTGCTCCTTTTTCTATTTCGCAGGAAAATGAAATTTAGGGATATGGTTTTCCCGATTCTTGCTGGCATCATTCTTGGCAGTTGGGTACTTCTCAATCACGCAATTACCGGTGTTTGGGGACTCTATGATACGAAAGGGACCCAACTCTATAACCAGTTCGTAGCCCAAACAAAACTACTCCCGCCAGAAAATAACCCTGCCGTGATCCGCATGCGCTCCCTTCTGCCGCCCGGCACGGACATCGCCGTTGCGTACTGGGACATCCAGCAGTACCTTGGCTGGTCACTTCACAGCGTATGGCATGATATCGATACTGTACTCTTTGACGTCGCCTGGGCTTCGGTAAAGACGCATCCGGTCGAATACCTCGCCCACTCCGTCCAAAATTTTGCCAGAATGCATTACGGCAATGCACCGCATTGGACAAATATCGGCAACATGGGTCGAACGGACGTGACCGGCGGTACTAATATTCCCTACTGCGAGACACTGGACAGTGTGACCATGTGCGCTCCGGTCATTATGACGGTGTGGTCATATCCCGTTTGGAATGCGTTTATCCGGACAGAACTCAAACTTTTTCAGATGCTTTCCCCTTTTGCCTTTTATCTCGTTCTCCTACCCGCACTCGTCGTTTCTCTCTTGTGGGCAACGGCGCTCTCCCGCATCTATGCAGTCATCTATCTGATCGGCACAATCCCGATTGCGCTGACGATCCACGTCGACCCGCGATACATCGTGCCGTTTTACCCTATCGCGTGTCTCCTCATTATCACATCAGGGAAAATTGTAATGGAAGCTCTCGTAGCAATTTTTTCACCCGTTGCACGCCGAATGCGATGATTATCGTCATCAGCGGATAAAAGGGAATGATGTAGCGAGTATCGTGGTGCTCAACCATTGCGTGAAGCAGTACCCCTCCGAGGTACAACAGCGCACACGTGCGCCATGTGGTATTTTTACTGAATAATCCAAAAACAAGTGAGGGAATCAAAAGCCCGTAACTTATCCATGGGAAAAGCGCGGAATAGAACCAATTAGAGAAGGCAATAAACGTATTCCATAAAGGAATGCCGAGGGACGTACGTACGGGCGGGATACACAGTGTAATTGATCCCAAACCTTCGCATGTTAAGGAGTACACTCCCTGGGGCTTGCCGAATGTGCCCAGATATTCCCAGTAGGGAATCCGGTTGTCATGAAGTTTGATAAACCCGATGACGGATTCTTTCACATAGGCAAACGGGTGTTCCTTTATTGCCTCCAGCGCGACGGAACCAAGTATAAAATCCGCTGCCGGCCAACTGCGGTTTACCGAAGGCAGGATATAAGCCTGCATGTCCCAGTAGGCTTTGCGTATATCGACATCCGGAGGAACGTAGCGACGAAGGGTCAACATGGGTTTGGTCCGTTCATCGGGAACGATCCCGGCCACCCACACGACATTATTATACAGATGCCCTCCCTTGAGATCCGATAATCCAAATGAACCGGTAATACTCCAGTTTATACTCACCCACCCGAGAATAATTACGGCTGCCCCCATTGCTACCCACCACAATTTGCGGTTTGGCCGAGCCAAGACAAATAAAACAGCGGCGAAGCCTGCATACATAACCAGCGCGTATTTTGCCAATATCCCGACCGCGCTCCAAAAAAGCGCGTATGCATACCCATGCGCACTCTGCTTGAGAAAAAAATACCCTACTAAGGTGATAAAAAACTGTGCGAGGATTTCGCTCATCAGGTAATTGGTATAGACAACATTTCCCGGGATGAGGACAAAAATACAGGCTATGACGACACAAGTTTCGCGGGAAAAGGACTTTTTGAGAATCAAATAGACGAGATATCCTGACCCACAGAGCAATACTGTTTGCATGAAACGGATGACAAAGGCTGGAAACGGCGTCAGTTGCGCAAAAACAAGAAGCACACTAAAGAGCGGCGGTGCCATGGTCGTCGGGCGCTCATAGGTAGAGTAGGAAAGAAACGGATACCGATTAGTGCGAAGATATTGTCCGAAAGCCCAAAAGGAATAGGAATCGATGATTGCGTTCGCCCAAAAAAAGACGAGATTGAAACATAGCCAGAGAGCAGTCAATAGAATGAGAATTATACTCAAGGTATTCGCCTTTTTTTTCCATACGGCACCTATCATCCAGAATACCATTACCATCGCAGTTGCAAGAGACAGACTATTGCCGAATGCCCGGATCGGCGTGTCACCAAACCGCGCGGAAACTGCCGATATTCCTTGGGGCAAATGCACAAGCATTTCCCCATGCCCATACACCTCGGAAGCAACGGGTTTGCCGCTAGCTGTAATCTGCCAACCGGGAAAATAGAATTGGTTGATAACAACAGAAACCGGAGACGTAGCCCGCACGATAAATGAAACGGTGCTTGCGCGTTTGACAGGGGTATCGATTGTCCCATCCCCTTCAATGATCCGGCCTACGGGATGGCGCTCAAACCGTTCGGAATCGTCAAAAAAATGTTTAACGTTTGCCCATACCGGCAGATATTCCCCCATCATGTCAACAGTCGAGTCAGCCTGATAATAATAGGCATCGGTAATATCCGCTCTCGGCCAATTAGTAGGTATGGCCATACTATTAACCGCAATAGTTCCTGCAACGACTCCTATACAGACGGCCCATGAAACTCTTCGGCACCGGAAAATCACATATGCGCCCAAGATACTCCCGCAAAACAGTGACAATGACTGAAAACGAACCGGGTATTGAAAATCTGCAAGCAGCGGTATTGCTGACCACAAAAATCCGGACGCACGGACCATAAGGAATTGACCGATAAAGAAAAACAGAGCAAACAAGCCGTTGATCGGAAATTTTTTCGGGAATCGGAACAGCAGCACACAGGCAACGATGGCGATAATAAACAGATTCCACCCCGTAGACCAATACCAATACTGGAGCGGCGTGGTGGTATTGGTGATACCGGGCTCATGAAAGATGGTTTGCACATCCAGAAAATTATTCCAGACGATCAATTTCGTCATACCAATATGCAAAAAATTCTGTTCGACAAATGCGGGAAGCCAAAAATAGGCAGTCAACCCCAATCCCGCAAAAAACGCGCCGCCAAGACGTGTCAGAGTGTTCATGTCTTTCCGGACCGTAAAAAGAATAAACACCCAAAGTAACGGCTGGATCATGAGAAACATCACCTGGTGCGACAACATGAGCCCCGCAGTACCCAAACAGATCAGGATAAATGCACGCGTTGGATTTTTTTTGCCGGTGAGGACACCCCAGAACAACATCGGCCAAAAGATAAACGCCGCATGCATCCCCAGTCCCCCGCCGGTAAACAAAAGAAACAAACGATACAGCGACCACTCATAGATTGCTGTTCCGCCCATTGCCGGCCAAAACCCAAACCACTCCCGTAAAAAGAAAAACATGAAAAGGTACGAAAGCACCACGGAAAGTATGATCACGGCCTTGGACGCATCGGTAACGGACCACCCGGCAAAAAGGAACGGCTCTCCCATCCAATACGGAAGCGACCAATTAAATGAAAACAACGGACTTCCCCACCCGTACACAAGTTGCGACGACCACCGGGGCGGAATGTTTCCGTCTTTGAGCGCATTATGGAATGCCGCCATACGGAAGGCGTGGATATCCACGTCATACGTCCATGCCCGACCGGGTTTAAAAAACGGAGCGATAAGAGGGGATAATATGACAGAAGATATGACGATAAAAAGCAGCATTCGTGTTGCGTTGCCCATACATAAATTATACTATTTGTTTACGAAACGGCATATTGGGGATATCACCATTATCATAAGCATCTTTCTTTTAACGGCTATCGCCCTCTACGGGTACTACGATTTTTTTACGCCGGAAAAACTTGAATTTGTATACCGCAATTGGGACGGCCCGGGATATATGGTGGTAGCCAAAACACTCTATGACGTAGACCTCATTAATAAAATCAACCCGTTTCCGTTTCTGGCTCCGACCCATTATTCCTATCAGTTTCCGCTGTATCCCGTCTTCATCCGTTTGTTTTCGTTTATCGGATATAAAGAGTCGATGATTGTTGTAAGCCAAGTATTTTCCCTTCTTTTTAGTATTGCGCTGTATTTCCTTGTCAAACAGGTCAATCCGAAAGCAAATGCGCTCGTGGTTGCCATCCTTTCTCTCTTTTATACACCGCGCTGGTTTATCGTAAACCACGTAGGCAGCACCGAGCCGCAATTTCTGTTTTTTATCACTCTTTTTATGCTATTCTTTCTCCAAAAAAATTTCCTTCTCTCTGCCGTAGCCGCTAGCCTTACCCAGTTGACCAAACCCCAGGGTATCGTCTTTTTTGCCGGCATTACCCTCTATTACCTCCTCCGTGTGGGTATGCGCAAAATGACGCTTCACCAGGGTGTCAGGGAATTTCTCCCTTACCTCCTCATCCCGCTTGCGCTGGCTGCCGTGTTTACCCTTTATTATTTCCGGTATGGGGATTTCTTTGTTTTTATGAAAAATGAAGCATTTCCGACCATGCAATGGCCGCCGCTCAAAGTCCTCGTTGCCACAAAAATTTACGGAACCCCCGTTGATTTGTTTACCGGATGGAAAGAAATCATTGTCTACACCTACATCATCTATTTTATCCCCATCGTCATGCTGTTTGAGAAAAAGCTGTATTTTTTCAGCCTTGTCGCGCTCGTGTACTTCCTGCCCGTGCTCCTCTTTGTGCAGACGGATATGCCCAGATTCATTCTTCCGATCATGCCGTTTGCATTTCTTGCATATTCGGATATGCTGTCCAAAAAAGCGGTGCATACCGCATTATTCCTCTGTCTGCCCATGGTATTTTTCTATGCCATCGGCTACATTAATTACAACCTAGCTCCCCTGCCATTCCAATAACAGTATGAGTCGCGGCATTGAACCGGTTCTGTATCAAAACAAAGAAATCGCGTGTGTCTACCGCCGGACGATTGCCGTTTCCGGCATCCGATTTCTCACTGAACCGGAGAATCCATTTCAAATAGGAATTCACGACCGGAAACAAAAAATCAGACTTCCCGCCCATATCCATACCTGCCCCAAAGAGCTGGTCATTTCGGAAATTCAGGAAATTCTGTATGTGATGAGGGGTAAAATACGCGTCACTATAATTTCGGAGACAAACACCCCCATTGCAAAAAAACTTTTAATCGCGGGAGATGCAATATTACTTAAATCCCAGGCGCATAGTGTAGAATTTTTAGGTAACGCACGGGTATTTGAAATAAAACAAGGTCCCTACCCAGGGGATTCACATGCCAAACACTACCTCTCCTAAACACGAGCAGGCGTTTTGACCATTATACCGGGCAGTTTGGTAAAATCGCGGTCGTAGGTAACGAGGATAACACCTTTTGGTACTTGAGTCGCGATAAGGCAATCAGCAAGTTTTATCTTCATTTTTTGATGAAGTTTGAATGCCTCACGAAAATGCGTAATCTCTACGACAACTAACCCACGAAGCTCGAGTATAGCCATTATATCTTTTATTATTTCCGATCGTGGAACTTTATAGACAGAAGAGAGAACAAATGCAACTTCCAATAGTACTATCGAAGATATATACGGCTGGATCGTCCCTTTCTGAATATTGACAATGAGCGCGCGACAGTCTTCAAATGGTTCATGATGATCGGCGACGAGATACCGGAGGAGAATGTTAGAGTCAAGGAAGATTGCCATAATCAATATAATCTCTGATATTTGCAAGATCTATCTTTGGATGCTTTCCTCTCGCTTTGTACTTCCCTGCAAGATCTAGAATAGACTTTCCACGCTTTTTTTCTATGATAATCCGGCCTCCATCTGCCCGAATCACTACCGGACCATGATGGATAAACCCGGCTTTTGTACGGATCGCGACAGGGAGATGGATCTGAAATTTCGGTGTGATCGTTGCAGTTACTTCCATAACAATACTCAGTCTACAACAATACGAGGTAATTGTCAATACAAATAATATGTTATTGTTTTTGTTATATTGGCTTAGGTTTGCTACACTTATACCAAATTTCATCACATGCCAAACACTACCTCTCCTACATACGAGCATATTGATGTAAATTCTCCCGTCCTGTCCCCCAAGGCGATGGAATACGTCACTGACTGCATGAAAACCGGCTGGATCTCTTCAGCAGGCCCCTACGTTTCCCGCTTTGAACATGCCTTTGCTGCCTATATCGGAGTTGGTCATGCCGTAACCACCACGAGCGGGACGGCGGCGCTCCATCTGGCCGTAGCAAGTCTCGGGATCGGACCGGGCGACGAAGTCATCATGCCGGACTTGACCATCATATCCTGCCCGTTCTCTGTCATGTATACCGGAGCAACACCGGTGTTTGTCGATGTCGATCCGGTCACATATACCATAGATCCCGGCCGCATTGAGGAAAAAATCACAAAACGGACCCGAGCCATAATGGTCGTCCATTTATATGGACATCCCTGTGACATGGATCCGATTATGACGTTGGCAAAAAACTATGGCCTCGCCGTCATCGAAGATGCCGCCGAAGCCCACGGAGCACGCTATAAAGGGAAACGAGTTGGAAGTATTGGAACCGTCGGGATATTCAGTTTCTATGCCAATAAAATTGTCACCAGCGGTGAGGGCGGGATGGTAGTCACCAATACTGTTCGTCTTGCAAAACGCGCCGCACTACTCAAAAATCTTGCCCACAGCCCGCACCGCCGGTTCTGGCATGAGCATGTTGGATTTAACTACCGTATGACCAATGTATCCGCGGCCATAGGCCTTGCGCAACTGGAATCCATAGAAGAATACATAGCAAAAAAGAAATGGATGGCTCGCGAGTATGAAACAGCGCTCCGATCCATTCCCCGCCTTGTCCTTCCGCCACAGCAACCCTGGGCAGACAGCGTATGCTGGATGTACGCTCTCACTCTCACCAAAGACGCTCCTATGTCCAAAAACGAGGTGAGAAATCGTCTGAAAATCCACGGAATTGATACGCGGGATTTTTTTTATCCGCTCCATACCCAACCGATCCTGGGGCAATTTATCAACAAACATGACCGCTATCCGGTATCATCGGCCGCATCACGCACGGGCTTCTACATACCCTCCGGTCTTGCCATCACAAGCCGGCAAATACACGCGGTCGCCCGCGCCCTTGGAGACATCCTTGCATGATAACTGTCATCCTTCCGACGTATAACGAAGCCGATAATATCGCGCTACTTATTTCTGCGATACAAAAAAATATTCCCTCAAACGCAGATATTCTTGTCGTTGACGATAATTCTCCCGATGGAACTGCGGCGCGGGTCAAAACCAACAGACATGTCAAGCTCATTGTTCGTACAAAAAATCGTGGTCTAACCAATAGCGTAAACGAAGGCATAACAGCGTCAAAAGGTGACGTCATTCTCTGGATGGATTGCGATTTTTCGCACCCGCCGTCTGTTATACCCAAGCTCCTCAAAGAAATAGAGCGCGGGGCAGATATTGCGCTGGCATCCCGCGTTCGTAACCGGGGACTAAGCGTACTCGTCAATACTGTCGCTATGGCTTTTTTTGGCAGAAATATAACCGATTACACGACGGGGTTCCTCGCCGTACGTCGCACCGTGCTTGACCGAATTCCCCTACTGGGCGACTACGGAGAATATTGCATCGACTTGCTCGTCCGCGCACAAGCCGCCGGATATCGTATAGAAGAAATTCCATATATAAGCCCGCCGCGACGTAGTGGGTATTCCAAAACCTCCCTGCGCTTCGGGTATGGGTATCTTATAACCGTGCTTCGACTCTTATGGACATCCGGAAAATAAAAAAAACTGACGTTCCATTTATCAGCGCACTGCATGTGAAGATGCTTCCTACTAGTATTGCCCGTATTGGGAATCCCTACCTTTCCGAACTCTACGATACGCTTCTCAAAGATATTGGTCTGGTAGCCATAGATCACGGAAGCATTGTCGGGGTGATCACAGCAACGGCGAATTTAAAAAAAACACATCAGAACGTAAAATGTCTGCTTTATCACCCCTCCACTCTATGGACCATAGGAAAGGCAATTGTATTACGGCGTGTCACCATAGGTTCATTATTTGAACGAATGGCAGCGCAGGCCGAAATCTTATCCCTATTTCCCGATCCGTATGCCACAATCCTTACGTTTTTTGTCGACAAAAAAAATCAGCATCAGGGCATTGGGACAAAACTCCTTTCATCGCTGGAAAAGCAATTCCCCGTCGGTACGAAGCTCTATGTTGACACAGCAACTTCCAACACAAACGCGCAGCAATGGTACAAATTCCACGGTTTCCGTTCAATTAAAACGATCCGAAACACAATAGTATTATACCTAAGCACACAAAAAAGAGACTTATTCCTGCACCGAGAACATACATCGTTGGCATAAATCGGAATTCGACAACGTGTTTTCCCTCGGGTACAAAAAGAGTTCGGAATGCGAGATTTCCTCTTATAATGGGGACTTCTTTGTGATCGATGTATGCCCGCCAACCCGGATACATGACTTCAGAACTCACGAGCATACCCGCGCAAGGCGTTGATACGTCAAGCCGTACGGCATTGGGACCGTACGAGATCACCTGGACC
>Ga0209210_1001853_pt1 | contig 16689 bp, 18 predicted proteins | sample RifGroA1_FD_183991 | JGI IMG/M metagenome (GOLD analysis project Ga0209210, IMG submission 183991) | Contaminated groundwater microbial communities from Rifle, Colorado, USA - Rifle Groundwater A1 (SPAdes) (version 2) | ecosystem: Environmental > Aquatic > Deep subsurface > Groundwater >...
GCTATTGTTGGCGCTTCTGGCCTACTATTGGGATTGGCGAGGCTGAGGAACATGGGTGGGATTGCCTTATTATCCGAAACTTACGGGCATCCTTCGCATCTTGGGTTCAAGGAAGCTAAATCAGTGCTTACTCAGCTGAAGAAAATCACTGGCATGGAAGTGGATTTAAGCGAACTGGACAAGGAATCTGCTGAATATGAGAAAACGCAGTCAAAAATCAAGCAGGATGGCAATAACCCTGATGAATTGCAGGGAATTACTAAGCTTAAGAAGCTGAAGACACAGTTTACCGAAAAGCCTGATGTGCATTACATAGGGTAGTTATTGGTATTTAGTTGTTAGTTATTTGTTCAGTTAATAGTTTTTTAGTTGATAGTTTATTTGTTTGGCAATATTAAATAATAGAAAAATAAATAATAGAATAAAAAATCAAACTTCTGCTTTCCTTACTTTGATTTTCTTTGTTGCTTCGCTCATATATTTATAATCAACAGTTACTGTCAATGGTATCTGCGATATTCCGCTCACGAGGTCAGCAGGCAGGTCATTCGGCGTCCTGCATGTTACAGTGCCTTCTCCATTTATCAAGCGGACATCTTTGCTCACACAATCAGTTGCCACATTTCCGCCAATTACTGCAGTTACCTTAACCATGTTCTGCTGAGCTATTGGTGTAGATCTGCAGTCCTCTGTTCGGTCCAATGAGTAAGTGAATCCGCCGCCAACATCTTTTATTTTTATCTGGAAGCCAACTTTTTTCTGCCCTGTTGGCAATTCAATAGCAGACGTTACTTTTACTGGCGCACCAGCGCTTTGCGGGTTTTTCTCGCCCGAAATTTTGCATATTTCCTTGCCAACTGTCTGTGACAGCAGGTTACTGCTCAGGCAGGCCAGCGCAATTGCTTTTGTTTGGTATGGATAGCATACTGCAGAAGTAAGAGTCAAATCAACAAATTGTCCTATGACTGTATCTGTGTACTTCATTGATTCTGTTGCAGATGGAAATTCTATCGTATCTTGTCCGCCCGGAATTTTCTGCGTACCAGTTATTTTTACAGGATCTAATGCGTTTGCATAATTTTTGGCAAAAGTCGGTTTCGGCGTAAAAGCACTGGACGAAACTCCGCCCACATAAACCATTGGATTATTTGGAGGTGTGATGCCGTATTCGCCTTTATTTTCAAGAAGCAATCCTATTTTCAGCTCATCGCCAGTGTAAAACTCATCCAGAGGCTCGCCGGGCACAAATGACAAGGTCAGCCCATCATTTCCGCCTGCAAAAGCAGTCCCCGCGCCAGCCGCGACAGTTGTTGTCTTTTTCCCAACGCAACCGCTTGCCATTAACAATAACACTGCAATTATAAGCACTATCACATAATCGTTTTTCGTGGCCATGATTATCAATTATTAAATACAGGGCTTATTTTTAAAGCTTTATGAAATACGCTAAGTAGTGAAACTGCGTTTATGCTTCATTTGGGAAGCGGGATTATTTGTATATCTTTGTTAGTACTTTGCTTTATCACGTAATTAAGCTTTATCGGTATAACTTTCTCGAAACTTGATGTAGTATCAAATGAAATTGTGCAAGTTATGGAATCAGATTCTTGTGTCTTGCTATCTAATATTGCGGTAGTTGGCGAGCAAGTAGTCTTTGGCATATCAACTGCTACATTTATTATGTTAGCGTTGATTGCACTTAGCGTGGGGCAGTCTGCCACATTGCTATAAAATTTATACTCTTCTCCGCCAGTCCTTGCAACTTTAAACTTAAACCCCGTCTGCACGCCGGTTGCAGTCTTTGTGCTTCCAATCTGCGAAAATTCTGTGATTTTGACTGGCGCGCCTGAGTTTGCCACTGTTTTTTCTTCATCATCACTGCATTTTGCGGTCGTGCCAGCTTTTACGCACAGAGTTGCAGATGCCTTTGTTTCGTAAGGATAGCAAGCCTCAACCCTTGCTGGTATTTTTTTCATTTCAGTGACTTGCATTACGGACGCATATTTCATGCCATTCCAATTGGCAAAATCAATTCCGCCAGCCAGATATTCGCCGCTGATTGCCTGGCTTGCCGGTGCAATATTCTGCGAGTTTTTCATAATTTCTGACTGTCCATTGCTGAAGCCCGCATCAGTCAGTACAAACCTTACATCGCCAGGCGCAAGCCCGTGCTCTCCCTTGTTTTCTGCCTGAAGAACTATGTCAAATTCGCTGTCTGAAAATACTTTATCTGGAGGACTGCCTGCCTGAAAGCTCATTACGAGCGCATCATCAGAAGCTATAAATTGCTTTTGCGGCACATCTTTTTGCACGCATCCGCTGATTAAAATAAATAAAGCTATGAGTGATAATGTAACAGCTGTGTTTGTTGATTTCGAGTTCATGTTATTATTTTTAGCATGTACCTGATCCAGTTATCGGCACTATGAGGGACTGCGAATCTGCATAATTATACGTTGCAGATGCTGCAATTGAAAATACTGTAACTTCGCTGTTTTTCACTTCTTTAGATAATTTATCATTAAACACCAAATACCAGTTTTTGAATTTGCTTGTTTCAATGTCTCCGCTGATAGACCGAACCAGTGTAATTGTGCCGTTCTGCTGTGCTTTTTGTGCATCAGTAGGATTAAATTGGCTCTTATCAGAATCAATATATTTTGCTAACTGCGCTGGCATTGTCAGATTAATTCTTGATGGCATCAGCTTGCCACTGCCCGGATTTGCAATCTTTATGGCAATTGTATTAGCAAAATCTCCCGGCAAGACATCCTGCCCAGTTGTTGCATAAATCGCAAGATTTGCAGATTCGTCGCCAATCTGCACGGATTTAAAATTTTCTTTATCAAATCCAAAATAACTTAATTGGTCATCACCTTCAATTGAAGACATAACTCCTGATGTTGTAAGTGCAAATTGCTTGCTTGCCATAGTAACTGTATTTTGAGCAATTATTGATACTTCTACTGGCATGTTGAACGTATCACCTTCCTTAACGCAAATTTCTTGATTGTAAGAGCATGAGATGAATTTGTTTCTAATATTGTTGCTCGGAGAAATAGTCGGACAGTTCCAACTGCCGCCAGTCAGCACATCCTTTATTTTCTGATCAGTACTAGCTGATGCTGCACTGACAATCACGCCAATTGGAGATTTGTAAAATCCTTTTGCATTAACTATTGCTTGTATTTCCGGCGTGTCTTTGCTTGCGAAATCCCTTGCAGGCCCGAGATGCTCAAGTTTAACGCCGACATCGCTTACCTGTGCAGTATAATCGCTTTGCGCCTGCTCTGACTTATATGTATTTGTTATTAGTTCGCAGTTTGTTCCGCCCAGAATGCAGCTGAAAGTTGCACTGAGCTGTGTCTGGACGCCTGCTGTTGCTTTCGACGATTGTTTTCCAGTGAGCGATAAAGAACCGTAATCAATTCCGTATGATTTTGCTATCGGGCTCATGGGTATAAATAATAATATTATGATTATTCCAATCGCGAGAATGTATTTTGTCAATGTTGGAAATGCTTTTAGGCCAACCAGAACAAACCCCGCTACTAATCCGATTACTAAAAATAATGGGAAGAAAAACTGCAAAAATCCGCCAAAGACGATTGTTACGACAAAGACTATTATGGGTCCGAGCCAGCTCGAGAATAAGGAGTGAAATTTTGTACCAACAAAACTAAATTTTGCTAGCCCGGATAATGCAGATTTTTTCTCTCCAATGCCGGCCAGCTCTTTTTCCTCTTCTTCACTAAGCCCTTCAGTCCTTTGCTTTTGCAGAAGTGCAGAGTGCCTATTTGCCATCCCTCCAGCCGCGCTTACGTTTTGGTAGCCTGCACTTGCCTTGCCAGCTGCAGCTTTTGCTTTGCCAACTGCCTTGCCCACGCCGGACTTTTTAGCTTTATCAATTACTTGGCTAAACAAGCCTTTTTTCTTTGTTGCTGTTTCTGCATCCATTCCAGCAAAAAATCCTGCTGCGTCACTATCTCCTTGTGCCATTACTGCTTTGCCCCAACCATAACCTTCAAACTGCTTAGTTCAACTGGCTCATTTGAACCCAGAACAAGCTCATTGTCGCCTTTGATGAAATACTGGCAGGCCTGCGCATCTGCACTGCCTTCTATGAATCCGAGTTTCAGGCTCTTTCCATTCACGCGGACATTTACAGAATCGCCTCCAGATGATTTTACTGCTTTTACTGTGCAGTATATTCCGCTATCTCTTATTTGATTCCAATTGTAATCATTCACAAAGAAAGTGTATTTTTTTGCTTTCAGGCCTGCGAGATAATATGTTGCTGTTATTTTTGTGAAGGCAAGCCTATATCCGCTGTCCTTTGCAACGCTGAATGCGATTTTATTTTCTCCGGAAACCAGATAATTGTTTGGAATTTCAAGAGAGATGCTTCCGATGCCTATTCCGCTATAAACTGCCTTGCCATTTACAGTGATTTCGTAATTTGATTTTGGCACAGTTGCAGTAACGTAAGCAGTTAGTGTTGCTTTCTGCAAGCCTGTTGCCAGTTCGCCTGTTAGTGTGAAGGACTGCGTAGTTATCGCCTTTGCCTGCGCATACTTATTTGTGATTAGGTTTACATTTACAAGCGAATAAGAATTTGTATTCCAGAAAGCTGCTCCCGGCGATGAGACTGAAAACTTCAATGTATTGCTGGCCTGCCAGAGGTTTTTCGGCAGGGTTATTTTCAAAATCTGGTTTTTGTTTACAGCTTCATTGAAAACTTCAATGCCGTTCAGGAAAACCAACAGTTTGCCATCGCCAAGCTTGTCTGAAACAACTGCCTGAAGAAGGATTGATTCTGCGGTTTGGTCTAAAGTTACAGGAAGGCTGATTGTGTCTTCAGAAAAGCCTGCACTCCTTAATGCTATCGTATTCCGCAGTTCCTCAGAAATCTGGTTTATGGAATAATCAAGATTTATTGTGCCAAAATTGAAATCCTTTGCGCGGGCCTGTGATTCTGAAACGCTTATTGTTCCGGGCGCCACATCAAGCAGGGTTCTTGCGTATTTTTCAGGCACTATTCCGAATTTCTCGCGCTCCGCAGGCGTTACGAGCAGAAGGTATGTCAGGATTGCGCCAGACATGATTATCAGAAGTATCATCCCGCCATAATTTCCTTCATACACCGAAGAAGCAGCACGTTTATTCGCACGAAATAATGTTGTTGTGGCCATGTTTTTAATTCTGAAAGTTTATATATAAATGTTGCCATTGCCAACAATGGCGCTATTAAATAACTTGAACCCGCCGCTCGCCATATTAGTAAGCAGTTTTGAGTTTGTAGTTCGTAATTGGTATTTATTGCAGGAAGCCGGCTGCCAGCGGCGGGAGGCTAGCAAGCCATACTGCCAAATGCTAGAAAGCGAGAAATCAGAAGCATATTTGTTTGAAACACCACAACCAGAAGTTATTGTTCTGGATTTGGACAACGCGCCTAAAACCGAGCTTGCATATCTGACAGCTTGATGCTCAACATCTAATTACGCCTAAAATCTACGAAACCTTTAAAAAGTATGACTGCAGTCAGACTGCAGTTATGAAAATACGTGTGCAAAAAAGGAAAAGCCACTTTGGGCAGTATTTTTCCCTGTCACTTACCGTGCCAAAGGAAATAATCAGCGAGGCAAAGTGGATTAGAAAGCAGCGCGTGGTGCGGATTGAGGTTGACAGGCTTTTGGGACATATTATTATCAAACCTTAACCCAAAACATTACCTCAAACTTTCAAGCCGCGAGAGCAAATCATCACCTTTGTTTCGCGCATTCCAACCAAAGACAAATGCGTCAAGGCCAGTACCGCCGCCCTGCATTAATTAATTTTATTAAGCCAGATAGACAGAGTTAGTTATATGAAAAAAATATTATCCAAAATTCGCAGGCAGATATTAAGGCTATCAAAACATCTAGATCTCAGACATAATTCAGATTGGCTACGTTATATTTTTATTCCTGCTGACATGAAAGTGCTAACAAATTACTGCGGCATGTGCCCAGATAAAGATTATCGAAAATTCGGGGTTACTGTTGAAAAAAGGCTCGCTAATCTTAATAAATTTATAGTTTCAGAAGAATTTTCAAACCTCGCAAAATCATGGGGGGGTCAAGTTATAGATAAAAAAGATTATAAAGTGATGCAAAGGTTTTGCGATAAATTAAAAAATAAAAAACTTAAAAATAAATTTTCTAATGCTTTGAATAAAATTGAAGCGAAATTAAAAAAAAGCGACCGCGTAATATTATTAGCAAATATATCTTCGCTAGCGCAGTTAGAAAAAAAATCTGACATGCCATGGATTATAAGATTCGTATTATTGCATGAACTAATTCATATTTTATTAATTAAAAATAAAATAAATTTTCAGAAAAAAAACAGCAAATATTGGAAATATGACGAGGGTTTAGTTACTTATTGCGATTTTTGGCTTCAGAAAAAACTAAACGTGCTTGAGAAAAAAGCAAAAAAATTTAAATCTCGCATGGAGAAATGGTATTTTGTTTATGCAATAAAATTCAGAAAACTTTTAAAAAATAAAACACCCCTAGAAAGAAAAAAAGCAATATTTATTTTGCATAAAAAACTAAAATGAAAACCATCCACTTCAACAAAAAAGAAGGCATCGCTGAAATGCTTGCGCATTTCGCGGGTCTTCTTTTCGAGGGGCATTGTAATGAAAGTAATTAACTTTAATCGAAAAGAAGGCATCGCAAAAATCCGCGTAGATACATTAGACGACCTCTGGCATCTCTCAAAAATAGTCGAGATTGGCGATTTTATTTCCGGCGAGATAAAAAGAAAAGTAAAACTTTCCGGAGAGGGTGAGCGCTCCAAGGTTGTTGTGAAAAATTATTTCGCGAAAATAAAAACAAACAAGGTAAAATTAGAATCAGCAGTCCTGAAAGTTTCGGGCGAAATTCTGGCAGGCTCTGAGGAATTGCAAATCGGCGCGGCGCACACACTGGACATTTTTCCGGAAGATGTAATCAAAATCGAAAAGCCATGGAAGGATTACCAATTGCGGAGATTGGAAGATGCTGAACGCGCATCAAAAGCACCGAAAGCGCTTGTTGTTATCCTTGACGATGAGCAGGCCCACATTGCCGCGCTCACTGCAAGCGGTTTCCAATATCTGGCTGGCTTTGAATTGCGCTTGGCAAAAAAAAGATTTGTTGAGAAAACAGATAATGGTTTGGGAAAAGTTGTTGCCGAAATACTGAGGATAAATTCAGAATCAAACCCAGAAATAATTATTGTTGCCTCGCCGATTTTCTGGAAGGAAACGATGTTTAATGCTCTGAAAGAAAAAGATGCAAAGATTGTAAAAAAAATTAAATTAGAATCATCATCAACAGGGACAAAAAGGGCGTTCAACGAACTGATTAACAGGGGAATCCTTGAAAAGATTTTGAAAAAGTCGCAATTGCAAAAAGAATTTGAGCTTATTGAAGAGCTTTTAGTTGAAATTGCGAAAAAAGGGCTTGCAGCTTACGGAAAAGATGTTATCAAGGCAGTTGAGGCAAACGCAGTAAGGACTTTGCTTTTCACAGATGAAATTATTGAAAAAGCGCGGGAAAAAGAAAAATTCGGAGATTTTGAGCAATTGATTGACAAAGTGGAACAGCAAGGCGGCGAGGTCCATATTATTTCTACTGATAACGAAGCTGGTGAGAAACTGAAGGGGCTGGGCGGGATTGGGGCTTTGCTGCGCTACAAACTTACATAGAGCAGCATTAGCTGAACTTTGTTCAGATTTATGCTGAGGTTTAAAATTCAATAAATTTAAATATGCAAACTAAAATCCTAATTAATGAGTGAAAAGAGCAAGGAAGAAAAAGTTGAACGATTTCGGGCCTTGCCCGCGCATCATGTTGATTCTTCAGTGTTTATAGAAATTTTAATCGAACAGCAGAATAAAGATAAATGTTTTAGTTATTTATATAATTATGGCAAAACATATCGTTTATGCGTGGCAATTTCTGTTCTTGGCGAAATTTCTAAATTTATACTCGAATTTCCCACGTCGGACCTGAGAAAATCCCTATTTGAAAGTTTTAGAGATTTAATTGAAAAGTTTGAAATAGAAATGTTTGTGCCAACTTTTAGCGCATTTAATATCATACCTGCTTTGGTAAAAATAAATAACCGCTTGGAATCTATGGATGCTTTGAATTACGCTTGTGCGATAGATGCAAATGCAGAAGCATTTATTACTTTAGATACTGATTTTGATAAACCGCTAGAATCTGCGTTTAGAATTAAAATAAAAAATATTAGTTAGTTCTTATTATTTTAAGAATTTCCATTGTGCTTTTGCCTTCAAATGGATTGCCATACTTTGCCAGAGCTTCTTTAACTTTCTTTAGAGATTTTTCTACTTCTTTGATTTTCATTTCCCTTGACATGCCATTTGCTACCATGTAGTGATTAAATAGCCAAGTCTGAACTTTTAAAGTTTTCGTATTGAAAAGACTGTGGCCATTATATAATTATATGGCACATGCCACTATAAATATTATTGTATACACTAAGAGAGAATAAACTATTTCAAACGCTCCTCAATAACTTGAACCCGCCGCTTGTGCCTATTCCCCGCACTATGTGAAAAATTCTTTCAGAATTTTCCATCACACTCGGAAAATGAAATTTTCCGATGAAGTGCGGGGTTTTTACGGCACTCGCCTAGAAGGCGGGTTCAAGGAATGGAAAAGCGCAGTAAACTGCGGGGTTTTGAACCCTGCGCTTTTTCATAATAATAGTAAATTGACAGTCATTATTTGCGTCGTTTTTTCTTTGGCATAAAAGGATCATGGCCGAACCAAAATTCTCTGCCCATAGATGTCCTTTTAATTCCAAGTGGATCTTCCCACACTCCTCTTTCTCTTCTTTTTTGATCTGCGTATTCATCGTGAGCTTGTACTCTGCCTAATTCGGCAGCTTTAGCCTCGCGACGTATTTGATCAAACTGTTTTTGCGCTTCTTCTCTTCTGTGCGCTCTTTCGCGACTCTTTCTCATTTCTTCTTTCAAAAAGTCACCAATCGCAGATAATATTTCGCCCATATTAATTATTATGACATGCAGTATTTAACTTTTACGAATAATCTGGTTGTTGTTTTTTCCAACTCAAAACCGCACAAATAGTTATGCCTGCACCAAAAACTAAACTTGCAATAAGCAGGCGTTCAATAATTTTTGGATTTTGCATGTTGCTAATATTCATTCCAACATATGCTGCGAAAATAAGTATAAATATTAAGCCAATCCACCAAATAATATTTTTAATATCCATGACTATATATCGCATTTGAAGCTTAAAAACATTATTATTAAAAAATAAATCAAAAAAATAAACCTTTAGCAGCACTTGCACATGTTTTTTGCCAGCTTGCCAAGCGCAGCTATTGTTACTAACGAGGGCCATATCCAGTTGAATGTTTCTGCTGAAATGTTGCCCATTGCCTTGAGCAGGCCTGAGATGCCAAATATCAGTACGAACAGGCCAAACATTGTGTGCATGGTTGTGTGGTGCGCGCAGCTGCAATTTTTTCCATCTTTCATTGTTTACCTCCCTTGATAAGTTGGTTTTGCTCAGGCGTATTAAATAAGTTAGCACGCACTGGGGAGTGGAGATGCCAGTATTAATCAGCCTTCTGACCCTTAAAATTATTTTTGGCAGTGCCTTCGCCAGCATCAGTTTTGTTTTCCTTCGCCTCTTTATCATTTATCTTATGCGCAGCAGTAGCAAGCCTGTATGCTGCATTGGCCTGCCCGTAAGCCTCGCCGAATTTCTTTGCTGCTAGGGCAGTCTTGGCATTAGTTAGATGTTTATTCGCAACCATAATTATATTTTCAGAAGCATCTGCAACCGCTATTGCAGTTTCAGCCTTTGCAATCTCTTCCATAGCTTTTGTTTCTTTTTCCAAATCATGTTCTTTTACTTTTACTTTTTTAACATCAGACAGCTTGTCCATCAGTTTTGCTTTTTTACCTTCCAAACGTTGTATTGCTTCCCGATGTTTTGCAATTTTTTCATTTATAGAATTGATTTTAGTCTGGTCTGCTGTCTTATCGCTGGCCAGCTCTCCTGAAACTTCATTTGCTTTTTCAGCCAGATGTATTAATTGATTTTCATTTTCAGTTAATTGGTCAGATTCTGCATCTGCATTTACTGCAGTAGCCTTCTCAATATTTTGCGCTGCAACTTCAAGCGCATCTGCATAATTCCTCGCAGAAATTTCTGCTTTGTCTGGATTACCTTTCATTGCCTGAATTTCAAGCAGCCTTTCTCTCGCATGCGCCAATGCTTTCTTTGCCTTCGCATTCCTGTCAAAAGTCATGGCAAGTGATAACTTATCAAGCGCTACTGATAAACCATAGAATGGCTTGTCCGGCGTTGTTTTCGGTTGTTCTGCATCAATCGCAGCTGCTACTGGCGCTAATAAAAATAGGGCCAGCACTGCCAATACAAATATTTGTTTTGCCATAAAACAGCAATAACATCTTATAGTTTAAATAATCTTATGGCAAATATTCACATAGCGTTTATAAACCCAAAACCAAAAACAACCGTATGCAAGGTGCGTAAATTGAAAAAGATAGTTTTTGTTCTAGTTGCATTGCTTTTGATTCCAATCGCATTAGCCTATCCGCCAAGAATTGCTTTTGAAACAGAAAGCTCAATAGATAATCAAATCATAGTCAAAAACCCAGAAATATCTCAGGCATTTTACGGTGAGTTAAAAGATACAATAGATTATTACCAGATAAAATCAGATAAAGAATTCAACTTATATTTGGAAATAACTGTCCCTGACATTCCAAAACAAAGGACTGATTTTGCAGTTGACATTTATCAGGATGGCAGGCTTTTCAAGAAAATTGGCAGCGCTGGTTTTGAGTGGACAAAGTTCCACGAGGATTTTACAGGCGATGACTATCTACGCGGGCCTTCCTTCGAGCAGAAGGTGCCTGCAGGCACATACCTAATAAAAGTCTACAACAGAGATGCGACAGGAAAGTATTCATTGGTTATTGGAAAAACAGAGTCATTTACTTTGAAAGAAACTGCTAAAACTATTTTAGCCATGCCGAAAATCAAATCTGATTTTTTTGGCAAGCCAGCCATTTCTGCTTTTTTCAACCTTGCCGGCGGGCTCGTGCTTGGCGTTTTAATACTTGCAGGCCTGCTCGGGTATTCAGTTCTTGCACTTATTAGAAAGAAAAAATAACTGCTAGAAATTATTAGAAACACTTAAATATGTTTCCAGATTGACTGCCGCATGACAGATACAGAACACAGCTGGCAATATGACGCAATGCACTCTGGCATGAAGCTTTTTTGGCGCTCGCCTTCCGAAGATTATTATTTTTACAAAATAAAAAGCAATCTTGCAGGGTTTTTCCTGAAAGAAATACAAGGTAAGAAAAATGTTTCCGTATTAGATATTGGATGCGGGCTTGGCATGGACATACTGATGCTTAACCGAAAGGCGGGCAGGGAAGATGTGCATTTCACCGGCATAGATCTATCGCCAGTTGCGATTAAAACTGCGCAAGGCATGTGCGCGCAGCTAGGCATAAAAAACTGCAGCTTTCGCGTTGCTGATTTCAGTTCCGAGAATTTGGAAAAATTCGACATAGTAATAGCTTCCGAAGTAATAGAACACATGGAAGACGTTGCAGCGTCTCTTTTAAAATTAAAATCACTTTTGAAAAAAGGTGGCAGGCTCATACTCAGCACGCCGAATGAAAGTTATTTTCTCAAGCAGTTGTCTAGATTAATTCCAAAAAAAATAATCAGCAAATTCAGGCAGGAGCAGAAATGGCTTTACATGCGAAGATACTGGCAGGCTCAGGCAGAATCAACGCACGTATCGGTGCAAACACCTTCACAGCTGAAAAAAGCTCTCAGCGAAACAGGTTTCAAAAATATAGAATTACGGCGCGGGAGTGTTTTGTTCGGAGGAGATTGGCTGGACAGAAGGCCTTTTCTATTTTCACTGGCAATCATGCTGGACGCCCTGCTTCCAAAATCCGCGGGCTACTTTGGCAGTGATGTTATTATATGCGCAAATAACTCAGACTAACTCTGCGCAACAAGCATTAAATAACTTTTCCAGCTTCAAAATACATGGATTCGCACAGCAATGTATTAATTACTGGCGGAGCTGGCTTCATAGGGAGCCACCTCTGCGAATTTCTTCTTGGCAAAGGGCATAAGGTAATTGCAGTCGATAATTTATTTACAGGGAGCAAGGAAAACATCAAGCACTTATTGGCAAATCCAAACTTAAGATTTGTTCCTCACGATATAATAGATCCGCTTTATCTGCATGAAGGAGTTGGGCAGATTTACAATCTGGCCTGCCCCGCAGCGCCAGTGCATTACCAGTTCAACGCAATCCGCACAATCAAGGCAAACACAATGGGTGTGATTAACATGCTGGGGCTTGCAAAGCTTAACAAAGCCAGAATCCTGCAGGCCTCAACATCTGAAATCTACGGCGATCCACTTGAACACCCACAAAAAGAAACCTACAAGGGAAATGTAAACCCGATTGGAATACGGGCATGCTATGATGAAGGAAAAAGAGTTGCAGAAACGCTGATGTTTGACTATCACCGCCAGCACAGCGTTGAGATACGTGTCGCGAGGATTTTCAACACATACGGGCCCCGAATTGCGCAGAACGACGGCAGGGTGGTTTCTAATTTCATACTTCAAGCAATCCGAGGCGAGCCCATAACAATCTACGGCGATGGACTGCAGACAAGAAGTTTCTGCTATGTTTCTGACATGGTTGAAGGACTATACAAACTTATGAATTCAAATACTGCTGGGCCGGTCAATCTTGGAAACCCAACTGAATTATCTATTATTGACATCGCCAGGAAGATAATTTCTTTGACAAATTCACAGTCGAAAATAATATTCATGCCATTGCCAGCAGATGACCCTTACAAGAGAAAGCCAGACATAACACTTGCGAAGGAAAAGCTCGGCTGGGAGCCAAAAGTTGATTTAGATACTGGACTGAAACAAACTATTGATTATTTTAAAAAACAATTGGAACAAAAATGAAATTAAGCGTCATCTGCCCAACTTATAATTCTGAGAAACTGATTCGCGCGGCTTTGCAGGCCTGGACTGCCCAAAGCATCCCTATTAGTGAATATGAAATAATTATTGTTGACAGAAATTCAGATGATAAAACACAGCAGATTGTAAAAGATTTTTCTGAAGGACATGAAAATGTAAAATTGCTAATCAGCCCTCCGAGGACAAGCACGCAGAGGAATAACGGAATAAAGTCTGCAAAATCAGATGTTGTTCTTTTCTTTGACGATGACAGTGTTCCTGAAAAAGATCATTTTGAAAAAGGTTTGAAATTTCTTAATGATAATCATAGCATAGACATACTTGGCGGGCCTCAGGTTGATTCTGCTCACGACAATTTCTTTGCAAAGTCTGCAGGCGCGGCAATGGGTTCTTTCTTTGGCTCGTTCACGATGGCACAAAGATATAAAAAAACAAAAACTACTCTTGATGCAGATGAATTTTCACTCACGTCAGCAAATGTTTTTGTAAGAAAAAAAGTTTTTGACAAAATCGGAGGGTTTGATGAATCTATTTATCCAGGTGAAGATCCAGAATTATTTGCCCGCGCGAAAAAGAACGGTGTAAAAATGGCTTTTTCTCCGGATATTGCAGTCCAGCACAGCAGGCGGCCAAACTTGAAACTATTCTGCAAACAGCATTACAAGTACGGATATAACAGGGTGCTTAAGGAAATATTATCTAAAACGCCTTTTCCGCAGAATTTATTATTTTTTACGCCTTCTGTGTTTTTGATTTATATATTGTTATTGCCTGTGCTTGCCACTTTAAGTTTTAAGTTTTTAATTCCAATCGCTTTGTATGGTTTTTTTTCTTTGGCTTTTGCAGTTCCTGCCGGAATTGAGAAAAAGCTTCCTCTGGCAATCCCGTTGATTTCTTTTCTCTTTTTTGCTATGCATATTAGCTATGGGGCTGGCTTTCTTTATGCTTTGTTAAAGAAATAGATTTAAATTCTCTAATTTTGATTGGTTTTTATGGCCACACTTGAACAGGTAGTTTCTTACATAAAACACCTAAAGATACAAGGAGCACAGACTATTGCAGAGGTTGCTCTGCAGGCATGGGCAGATGCAAAGGACAAAAAACTTGCTTCCCGATTATTAAAAGAAGCAAGGCCAACAGAACCTATGCTTTTCAACGCAATTTCTGCTGCGGAGGCAGGCCATGACCCTGAAGTCCTCATCTGCAAATTCAAAAATGACAAGGAAAAAATTTTCAAATGCGGGGCAGCGCTGATAAAAAATAAATCTGTTGTTTTCACCCACTGCCACTCTTCAACTGTTATAGGTATTTTGAAAGAAGCGAAAAAACTTGGAAAAAAGTTTGAGGTTTACAACACCGAGACGAGGCCTTTGTTTCAAGGAAGGATTACTGCGCGCGAGCTGGCAGAAGCTGGAATAAAAGTCCACCATCTTGTTGATTCTGCAGGCATGAAAGCACTTTCCAAGGCAGATTTATTTTTGATGGGTGCTGACTGGATTTCACCGAAAGGCGTTGCAAATAAAATTGGAACTGAAATGTTTGCAGAGCTTGCCTCAATTAGAAAAATTCCGGTTTACTGCTGTTCGCACAGCTGGAAATTCAGTCCAGATAATTTGAAAATAGAACAAAGGGATGCGGGCGAAGTCTGGCCTGCCTATCCGAAAGGAATTATTGTAGAAAACCCTGCGTTTGAAGTTGCTGAGGCCAAGCACATTACTGGAATTGTTTCAGAATTAGGGGTTTTGAGCTTTGAAAAGTTTTTAAGACAGATAGGCTAAATGAAAATATTTCGAATTACTGCGCTGTTTCTGGCGGTTGCTCTCGTTTTTGTTCTTGTGGAACAATTGGCATTTGAGGCTCAGCAGTCTGCGTAGATTCAGATTTTATTTGTGGTGTTGTTGTTTGCGCTACTGATTGTTTTCGCTTACTGCTAAATATTCGCCGGAACGGATCTTTTACTAATTTATTAATTATAAATTTTCTTGATGGCCTTACTATAAGCGCAATTACGAATAAAGTAAGCAAAGCAACTTTCCAAATATTGGACCGACCGCCTTTAGCTCCAACTCCAACGGCCGCGCCCGTTATTTCATTTTCTGCACCAGTTTGCTCTGTTTTTTCTAGAGTTTGCTCTGCCAAAGTGCTTTTTTCGCTTTTCTTTCCAGTTATTGCGAAATAAGAAAAGCCAGGCGATCTCGCAGAATACATAACTTTATCCGCAGATTCACTCAATTTTGTAGTTGGTATCTCTTGCCAGCTTCCGGTGTATCTTTGCATAATTATCGTATTCGCGTCAATGGAGTTTTCAGCAAGCCATTTTTTATCCACGTCGAACCTTATTGTTGCTATGCCAATGGCGCTCTCTGGCAGATTTTCTGCACGAATTTCAGCATACTTATATATCGTGTTGCTTGGCTCAGGAATATAAGATGGTTTGAAGTCCATTTCGACTGTGAATTTTACTGCAATTGCAGCTGCTTTGGCTTCAACTTCAAGATTAGTAATAGCTACGCCTTTGTTTATATCTAAAGATAAAGTTTGGCCTGCAACCACAACGTCAAAGAACGTGCTGGCCTGCGCTCCTCCGCCTCCTCCACCACCGCTACCTCCTCCTCCACCGCCTCCTCCACCGCCAGAGCCTTCGCCACTGGAAGAACAGCTGCCGCAGTCTTTAGAGCACGAGGAGCAGGCTTCCGCACCATTGCAAACTGCGTCTCCGCAGAATGTTGCTAATTCTTTTAATCCAGAATGTTGCAGTCCGAATACTTCGTATGAGTTATTATTATTTGTTAGATTGCAAGCGTAATTATCCTTGAAGCCAGGGCAGGCCAGCCAAGCTTCACTGGCACTGGTGCAATCTTCTGACAACTCACTCATTGCACTAATTTCAGCATCTTTTATACAAATTCCAGTTGCATTGATTTTTTTATCAAAGATTATTGTTTTTGTTTTATTCTGTGGGGTTAAATCGATGCCTTTTACTAATAAATAGCCGAAAGAATCATTTATATTTTGCTTTTCTATTATTATATTCGCTAGATTTATTTGATTTTGCGTTAAATTGAAATCAAATTTTATCAAACTCGCATTTGCATCTTTAAATTCAATTGTATCGTTTGTAGTTGTTATCGTAATAACCAGCGTTGTGTTTATGTTGCTGGAATTTCCAATAAAGCCATCGCTGTTTGAATCGCAATAGAATGAATGCGTTTTATTTTCTGGCGTGCCTTCTAAATCAGAAGTGAGATTTGTTTTTGCGAAACAATCTGCAGTGTCTTTAAACCAGCCAATTTTACTATCGTCAGCTTGGCAAGCTGTCAAAACTTCAGTCCAGTTTGGCGTGCAGAAGTCGCAGGTTTGATTGATGCTCGTTGGTGCGGAGTTTTTGTTGCAATTATTCGACTCATAGTAGTTTTTGTATTGATAATTATTAGTGTCGCAAGCAGACCATGTATTATTCAAAACCCAATTGTCAAAGCAATCTATGTATATATTTATTGACTGCTGAGCGTCTGTGCCATTTTCAGAAGGTGTGCAGTAACCTGGAACATCATTTGCGGTAAGAACGAGCGAATAA
>Ga0209210_1001855_pt1 | contig 16660 bp, 19 predicted proteins | sample RifGroA1_FD_183991 | JGI IMG/M metagenome (GOLD analysis project Ga0209210, IMG submission 183991) | Contaminated groundwater microbial communities from Rifle, Colorado, USA - Rifle Groundwater A1 (SPAdes) (version 2) | ecosystem: Environmental > Aquatic > Deep subsurface > Groundwater >...
TCTATTTCTTTTCCAGTCATCAGCTCTTTTCCTAATTTTGTTATTTCTTTGTCTAGAGGGTCAAATTCTTTTCGCGCGGACATCAGAAGAGCCTGGTCTGTGGGCATTCCAGCGCGCAGGTTGCTTGCCACCAGCTGTAAAAAATCTGGGAATGAATTCTCCATTTTTTTTGTTCTATTATACTCGTTTAATCTGATTTTTGTTAAGGAATATATTATGATTACAACTATGGCTATCATGAACCAGATGAGCGAAATCAGAATGCTTTGCTTGATTGAACCAACTGTTGCTCCAATTGCAAGAGCGATTGCTATTTTGATAATCGTCTCTTTTTTTCTTTTTGGATTCTCTGTTGTTTTTTGTTTGAATTGTTTCATGTTAGCAAAGTTGGTCTTGATGAGCGTATTGCTCCTAAGAACATTATTTGTATGAATATAGTGAATGTAAAGAGTCCGCCATATATTATCATAGTGACATTTTTGTTTAAGCCGACCATTGATGCGATTATTGTCAGGAAGGTTATTGCAAGCGCTGGGAGGATAATTGTTACAAGCATGTAGAACATTATCAATGGATTTAGTTTGTTGCCGTAATTCTGAATCTGAATGATTTGCTCTTCATTAAGAAGCCTTAAGCTTCCTTTGATTACTGTTGAGATGTCGCTGCCTGATTTCATGCCGTTGCTTATCTGCCAGAGAGTTCTTCTAAAATAAGAAGAGGAGTTTTTTTCTCCGAGCTCCTCAAGGACGTCTATTTGAGGTGTGCCTGCGTTTATTTTTTTGACTGCTTTTTTAAATTCGTTGCTTATTTCCCCATAGTCTGATACTGAGATGTTGACTAATATATTAAACAAAGGAACTCCTGAGCTTAACTGGACGAGAATGTCTTCCAGAGCAGGCATGAGGTTTCTTTCCAGCCCTCTTTGCTTTTTGTTGAAATAAACTCTTGGATAATTAATCTGGGAGAAAAAGACAAACCCTGCACAGCATAATGAGATGAGCAGAGATATTATGAAAGGAGATTTGGCTTTAGCCAGAATAATTATTGTTGTGGAGATTATCAATATAATTATAAAACTAATGATAAAACTTTGCAGGCATACATTCAGGTATTGCTCTCTTGTTATGTTTGCGTCAGAGTTTTCAAGATAGTAGTCGAGTTTTGAATATTTTTTGCGCTGCTGCAGCGCTTTTAACAGCATTGGCCTTCTTTTAAGCCGCTCTATTCTTGAGAACGTGAAAGGTATATGAAATTTCATTTTTCATAGTTTAGAATGAAGTTTGTGTCATTCTTTGATATTTTTTTTAACAGCAGATCTTTATTTTGATAATATAGATTCATTGTCTTGCCCAAGTCTTCAAGTTTTCTTATTTTATGGTCTATCATCCAGGAGAGTATTTTCTTTTTTAAATTGAGCTCTTTATTTATTTCTTCTTCTGTCATGCTTGTGTGCCTGCTTATTTCCTCAAAAAATCTTGAGCTTTTGCTGTGCTTTACAAGCTTGTCGCTTTCAGGGGACCAGCGGTATAATGTGTTTGCTTTAGCGGTTTCTCCTTCAACTTCTATTTCTGCAATCTGAAGTATTCTTCTTATGCCTCTTCTTCTGTCGCGGAACATTACTACGTTAAGGTGTATTGCCTGCAGAAGATTTGCCGGGATGTCTAATGGAGGATGCACCAGTCTTGAAATTGTTTCTGCGGCAGAGTCTGCGTGCAGAGTGGCGTATACTGAGTGTCCGGTGTGCATTGCTTCAAACAGGACCATTGCTTCTTCGTGTTTTCTCATTTCTCCCAAAATTATTCTGTCCGGACGCATACGCAAGGAGTTGATAAGAAGGTCTAACATAGATACAGAGCCTTTTCCCTCGGCATTTGGAAGTCTTGTTACTAGTGGCGTCCAATATAGAAATTCTGGGAGCGCTAATTCTTTTGTGTCTTCAATGGAAATAATTCTTTGGTTTGGGGGTATGAATGGCATGCATGCGTTTAGAAGAACTGTTTTTCCTGAAGCAGTTCCGCCAGAAATAATTACATTCATTTCATATTCTATTGCGAGCCACAACAGCGCAGATGTTTCCAAATCACATGTTTTGTTGTTGATTAAATCTATAATTGTGTAAGGGTCGCGGGCAAATTTTCTTATTACTATTGTGTTTCCTTTTGTGTTGATTGGATAAAGCACGGCGTTGACTCTGTCGCCTGTGACTAGGTGCGCGTCCAATAATGGGCTTAAAACAGTAATCTGACGGCCGACGCGCCTTGCAATAATGTTGGAGTAATTTATTATTTTTTCTTCATCACGGATGTTAATGTTTGTCTCAAGCCATCCGTATTTTTTGCTGTAAACTTTTATGGGCTCTTTTGCCGAGACTATAACTATTTCCTCAAGATTTGGGTCGTTGATAAGATATTCTATTTTTCCTATTCCAAGCATTTCCTGCATAAGAGTCCCGACGAGAAATGATTCCGTCTCCTCTTTTATAGTCGGTATTTTCTTTTCTATGAGTTTTGCAGCTTCTTCTTTGAATTTCTTTTTGATTGACGCAAATGCTTTTGGATCTATTAACTCCTGCATGCTTACAGAAGTTATTGCAATAAGCTCTTCTCTTATATCGTTTAGAAGCGCGCTTGTTGCAATGCTTATCTTTGGGATATTTACTATGTATTTTGTGCCTATTTCGTTTTTTATTATTTTTATATCCGCTGATGCTCCGTCAATTTTGATTGTATATGCATCTATAGTCTCGCCATCAAATTTCTCCTGCGTCACTGTGACCTGAGTTGTCTGGAGTTCCTTGTCTTCTTTTTTTTCATTGGCTTTATCTGCAGCCGGAATATTTTCTTTGGGGTTTACGACCGGCTGTTTCACTGAACTTTGCGGTTTTGGCGTGCGCCCGAATAGTTTTTGCATTGTTTTTGCAAGCGAATGGCTTTCTTTATTTTCTTCTTTTTCTATTTGCTCTATTTCTGCATTTCTTTCTTCATTTTTGACTTCTGCTTCTTCTTGGTCATCCTGCTCTTCTTTACTCCCATTTTCTTTTTCTGCTGTCTTATCTTCTTTTTCTGCTGTTTCGTCTTTGTCTTCGTTTGTTGTTTCTGACTGAAGAGTTACTAAATTATGAAGAGTATCTTTACTTTCCAAAAGTTCTGGATGTTTTTCAAGTGGCTTTGTTTTTTTATCTGGCTCTTCTGATTTGATTGCTCTATCCTGCAATTTTTTTGGACTTACTATATGGATGTGCTTTTGGGCGTTTTTAATTACTGGAAGATGTTTTATTTTTGCCTGATTGTCTTTGTTTTTTGGATGCTTAATTATCTTTTTGTTAAACCGATGATGGATTAACTTTTTTATTTTTTCCGGTTTAGCTTTGATTGCTTTTTTCTTTTTGACTTGAATTTTATGCTTTTCTTTTTTTTTGGTTCTTTTGCCGTTTATTATTCTATTTACTGTCTCCTCAAATAAGTCTCTCTTTTCTTTTATTTTTTCTTTGCTGCTTTTTTTATTTTTTTTAAGATTCATTTTGTTTTACCTCTTCATTTAAGATTACTACCGGCTCTCCAACTGTCGGATAATGGACCATTAAGAGATTTGCTTCTTCCAGAACTCTTGCCCATTCTGTTATCGTGCTTTCCTCAACTTTGAAATATTTTGCCAGAGTCTTTATTTTTAGCTTCTTTTTCTCCTTTATAATCTCATACATTAAATCTAAGTCGGTTTTTGATATATTTGACTTAGTCTTTTTTGGAGTTACTATAATTTCGTCTACTGCTTTAATCTCCATTTTTGCTTTTAATAAAGTTATGATAAATATTGAGATTACTAACAGCCATTCTCCTGACAAAATTATTTTTTTAATCCAATCTGAATTTATATCTGCTTTTTCTATATTTTCTGTTGCTCTTCCAGAGATTCCCTTTTCTGCTGAGCCGTATAGATAATATGTATGCGCCAGCACTCCAACAGTGAGAATTATAGCAATCAATTTAAGCCATTTCATATTCGCCCTCTTTTTGACCATACTTGTTCCTATTCCTATCTGTATGTCGTCTATTTTATAAACCTTACCCGCTATTTTTAGGATATGGGTGAAAGAGGGCAGATTAGCATGGAGTATCTTATTGTGGTGGCTTTTGTAGTGTTTGCAGTTATTGTTATTCTTGGAATATCTCTTTTTTACACTTCAAGCGCTCAAGATCAAATTAAGATGAGCCAGCTTTCTGCATTTGCCAAAAAAATTATCGGTTCTGCTGAAGCCGTTTATTATGCCGGCGAGCCGTCTAAAGTCACTGTAACTGCTTATTTGCCTAATGGAGTGCAGGACATTCGAGTTATAGATAATAATTTAGTATTTACTTTTGTTACTTCGAGCGGGACGTCAGTTCTTGCGTTTGAGAGCGAGGTTTCAATTCATGGAGGCACTATACTTTCTTTAAATGAGGGCTTGAAGCGGCTTGTTATCAGCGCTGGAGCGGACAGGGTTTATGTTGCGGAGTCGTAGTTTAATCGGCAGAGCACAGTCGGGAATTGAGCTTATAATTTTAGTTGGATTTTTTGCTTTTTTCTTTCTGATTCTTTTGCTTGTTATTCATGAAAACACAAATGAAGAGCGATGGGAAAACAGAAATTTGTTTACGCAGGAAGTTGCTCTGGACATACAACAGGAGATAGCTTTGGCTGCAGGGTCCTCGAGCGGGTATTCCAGACAGTTTACTTTGCCGTCTAAAATTTCAGGGGTTTCATATTCTGCTGAGATTATTGATAATACTGTGATTTATGTTCATACAGATGATGGATTTCATGCACTTTCGCTTCCTGTTTTTAATGTTACTGGCTCTGTGATTGTTGGCGGGACAAATAGAATACGGAACTCTGACGGCACGGTTTATCTTAATTATCCTTGATGTTATTTAATTTCTAAATACTGGCTGCCTTGTCTGTATACGACGGTTCCGTAGAATTTTGAAGGTCTTGGCACAAATAGCGGAGAATGATATGCTGAATTGAATATATCTTTTAACTCTCTTGCTGTCGTTTCGTTGTCTGCTCCTTCTAGCTGCGCTTCAAAGACGTAATTGCATTGTCCTTCTTCTGACAAGTCTCTGACGACCGTGCCGTGAAGCAGTTCATCTCCCTTAACTCTTTCAATTCCCTTAATTACTGATAGTGTTTGTTTTAAAAAGGTTTGTACTTAATTATTCTGTTAATTCAAAATAGTCTCTTTTTCTTCCGTTTACTCTTTCCCCTACTATTGTTCCTAAAAATGGTTGTCCTTTTCCATATAAGCTATGTACTCCATTAACTATATCTCCTGTGCTTCTGGCAACTATTTCACTTTCTACTCCAGATTGAGATGCTTCAAGTACATATTGTAAATCTTTGGCTAAAGTAGGTCTTGATTTGTCCATTTCTTGTTTACTTGAGCTTGGAAATATAGGATATACTTCTGCATTATCTAAAAGATTCACTAATTTTTTTGGGCTTTGTGGATTTGCTCTGAATTCAGCCATAGTTGTTAATTTTAATCTCATTTCTGGAGATGTTTGAACATATTCCCGAATATCATTTATGTCTTTTTCAATTTCTTCCTTTGAAGCATTACAGTTGAATAAACCATATGCTCTACCTGTTTTTTCCATAATTTATATAGCCATATTTAGTATATAAATGTTACTATTTGATAGTTAATACAATAGTAAGATTTAAATAGGGCTGATTTTTGATTATTTTATGACAGGTTCATATGTTTTGAAAGAAGTAGATTCATTTGCGGGAACGGAGTTTGTTCCTTCTAGTAGATGGGTTCGTTTTACTGGTGTGAAGCCTTCTGGCGATGAGAGATTTGTTTTATACGGTGTTGATAAAGACCCTTGCATTCCTGAACTTGGAACTGGAGCGATTATTGCAGATAAAATGAAAGATGGGCTGGTTCGACTTTTGTGTCCTGATGGACGATTTGCTTGCTGGAGGTTTTATGTCGATAGTGCCTCCCTAAAACCACATCCTTTAGGATGTGGTCGGCACTTCGATCATCCAAAAATCGAGCACCAATCAAACCACACCTTTTAAGGTGTGGTGGTGCATCGATTTTTTGATGTTCCTATTGAAGGAAGCAACACTATCAATCCTGTTGGAAACTGGCTTTCAATGAACGTTGATGTTTCATATGATATTCCTATATTCGATGTTGCAGAAGTTCATAAAGCTATGAGGTCTCCTGAAAGATTTAAGGAGTATAGTGATGAGCGAGTTTTAGTTCACTAATTTTAAGGCTATGGAAGCCTTCAGAAGTGTTCAACCACTTCTGACCCATTCGTTTTGTTCTAACAAAACGAAGGTTTTTAAATCGTGTTTTATAGGAGACTGCATGACAAACGGTATGTATCATTATATGCGCGAGGCTTGGAAGAAACCTGACACTGCAACTCTTAGGGAAAGAATGATTGCTTGGCGGGCCGGCGGAGCGGTTGAAGTTGTTGACAAACCTTTGAGATTGGACAGGGCGCGCTCTCTTGGATACAAAGCTAAAAAGGGATTTATTGTTGCGCGTATTCGTGTTATGAGAGGCGGGCGCACAAGAACTCGTGTTGCTGTTAAGGGGAGAAAGACTAGAAAACAGACTAACCGCAAGACTTTGAAAATGTCTTATAGATGGGTTGCTGAAATGAGGGCTTCGAAATATTTTAATAATTTAGAGGTTTTGAATTCTTACTGGATTGGGAAAGACGGGAAACATTATTTCTTTGAGGTAATTTTAGTTGACCCGCAGATGCCTGAAATTAAGAGTGATCGGACTATGAAATGGATTTTTAAAAGAAATCATACTGGCAGAACTGAGCGCGGATTGACTTCTGCAGGGAAGCAGTCGCGCGGGTTGATTACTCGAAGAGGACATACTCCAGATTTGAAAGTGCGCCCTTCTTTGAGAGCTTGGGATAGACAGGGGAAGTAATTGTTTTTGGTGATTGATATATTTACGGACTGAATAATAGCTAAATTATTTATAACAGTGATAATAATTAATAACAACATACTGTCATGATTTACTTGCAGGCTAAACATGTTGTTTATGAGGGCGTTATAGATTATAATTTAAAAATCAAAAAAGTTAGTCTATATTCCAACTAATCGCCCTGTTTTTAGTATACTTAATTTTATAACTCTATTTTTTCTGCGGATTTAATGCTTCATTTTGGGTGGGATTTAGACGGCGTTTGTTTTGACTGGCAGTATTTTGTTGATTGGCATAACTCTGTTTATGGAACTAATTTTACTAAAGAGGAATTTTTGAATGTTGATTTTCCTGAGAGGTTCGGAGTGCCGTTAAATGAGCTTGAATGTCGCATTGATAGAATGTATAAGACTGTTGGAATTCGAAATTTACTTCCTGCTTCTGGCGCTGTTTCTGCTATGCGTACGATGGCAAAAATTGGAAAAAATTCTGTTGTTACTTCGCGGCCGCCGTGGGCGCATGATGACACTATGCATTGGCTTCGTGCTAATTTTACGCGTGCGATTACTGGAGAGGTATATTTTACACGAAATCATCATGCTCTTTCTGCTACTAGTCATAGACTTACTAAATCAGAGGTTTGTGTTCGCGAGGGAATTTCTTATTTGTTTGAAGATGACCCTTTGCACGCTGTTCCTGCTGCTGATGCTGGCGTTAGAGTGATGCTTTTTGATTATCATGGAAATAGTTTGGAGCCGCATGAAAATATTTATCGCGTTTATTCTTTTTCTCAGGCGATTGAGAAAGTTAGGGAGCTTGAGAAAAGGGAATGGCAGGGAAAATAATTGAATAGATTATGCAATAGTGCCATATATTCTTCTTTTAGTTTCTTCGTGTCTTATTGCTTCCTGTAAAGCTTCGTAATATTGCGGCAGAAGATTTGGGAGGAGCCATCTTGTTTCTTCTGGCGCTCTTTCCTGACTATTTTTGTTGGAGAATCTTTCGTAAAATCTTTGCCATCGCAGGCATCTTTTTCCATTTAGCCTTTCTTTTTTGTCTGACCAGATGAATAATCCTTCTATTCCAACTTTTTCTATGTATCTTAGGAGTTCGTGTCTTTTATTTAATCTTCTTAGATGTAAGTAGGATTCTGCAACTTCTGCTGGAAAGTCTTCTTTTTGAGGGAGCATATTGTTAGACGTTTTGGTGCTTATTATTATTTGCATGGACCCCATGCGTGAGGATTATGTTTTTGTGTCTGGCAATTTGCATGACTTTTCCAGAAATTTGGACAGCCTGCACAATCTTTTACAGTGCCTAGAAATTCTTCTCTTGGAGGAAGTGTGAAATCTACTGGAACTTTTCCATGTTCTGGGAGTAGTTTGTATAAAGAGATATCCTCTCTCATGGTTAGTTTTTCTGCTGGTGTGTCTCTGTGTTTGCACCATTTTCTCTCTAATTCATTAAGAGTTATTTGCAGCGCTGGTTCGGATTTTTCTTCTAAGTCTTCATCCCATTTTTGCAGGGGTAGTATTCTTTTAGGGATTCTTGATTCTTGTTGTCTTCTAAATTTATAGAATGCGGTGCATATTTCCATACTTCTGTCTGCGTTTGGGAGAGTTAATTTTGTTGTGTCTGTGTCGTCGAGTAACCTATAACCTATCCAATAATCTAACCAGCATCTGTCGTCGCCTGTTTGATCTCTTGCATAACGGATTGCACTTCTTAGAGAGATTATTCTTTCCTTTATTGAAGGCATTAGTTTATGTAACCGCCTTTTTGTAGATTCCATAATTCTCTGTAAGTTCCTGGCTTGTTGATTAGCTGATTATGTGTGCCTTGCTGGACAATTTTTCCTTTGTCTAAGACTACGATTAAATCTGCACTCATTATTGTCGAAAGTCTGTGCGCGATTATTAAAGATGTGCGGCCTTGCATCAAGTTGTATAAATCTTTTTGAATTTCGTGCTCTGTTTTTGAGTCTAATGAGGAAGTTGCTTCATCTAAGACTAAAATCTTTTTATTTGCCAATATTGCCCTTGCTATTGAAACTCTTTGCTTTTCTCCGCCTGACAGTTTGACTCCACGTTCTCCGACTATTGTGTTTTCTTTATATGGGAAGTTTGCTATTACTTTGTCCAATTGCGCGAATTTTATTGCTTGTAATACTTCTTTTCTTGATGCTTTTGGATTTGAGAATAGAATGTTATTGTAAATTGTGTCGTCGAACAGAACACATTCCTGAGGGACAATGCTCATTTCTGAACGAAGTGATTCTTGTTTAACATCATTTATATTAATTCCATCAATACGAATTTCTCCTTTTTCCAAGTCATACAATCTGTAAAGAAGATTTACAATTGTTGATTTGCCTGAGCCTGAATGTCCGACTAGAGCGACTTTTTTATTTTTTGGAACGACGAGATTAAAATTATCAAAGAATGCTCTTTCGTGATATTTGAATTGAACGTTTTTGAATTCTATTTCACCTTGTTTTATGTCTAAGTGTGGCGCATTGGGTTTGTCTTTTATGTCATTTTCAGCTTTTCCATATTGGAATAAGTCATGGAAGTCGGCGACTGAACGATGATAACCTCTTAAGCCGTCCATGAATCTTGCGATTGTGTCGATTAAGCTGTTGTAAAGAGTCCATGCAAAAGTTACTGTTCCCAGAGTTATCGCTTCTGCTACGAATCCTTTTAATGCAAAGTATAAAACAAGCAGGCCTCCTGATGCAACGATGAGAGATTCTCCTGAAGAAATCCATCTGTAGACGTGCCATTGCTTCAATAGCAATTTGTTTGTTGTTTCAGAGACGCCCCTATATCTTTGATTAATTAGTTTTTCTTTGCCGTAATATTTTATTGAATCTATATTTGTGAATGTGTCTCCTATAGTTGCTTTTTCTCTGTCCTCTGCTGAATTTGTCAGCACGGTTAATTTTCGCTGGATTTTTTGAAGTCTTGAACTATAAATTATGAATATTACTCCTACTATCGCTACGGTTAATCCTATTTTTCTGTCAATTGTCAGCAGAGTTATTCCTACCAAGAGCAATTCAAATATTAATGGAAATACTTGGAAGACTAGAAAGTCAGTCATTCTTTCCATTGCGCTTGAGCCTCTGCCGATTCGTGATATTAATGAGCCTGTTTTGTGTGTTGTGTGGAATTTATGAGACAATTGAAGTATGTGACTGTAATAATGCTGTTTCAAGTTTAGCATGATTTTTGCTTCTAATAAGTTTAGTGCGTGAACTCTGAACCATCTGATTATTGCACCTATTCCGATTATGCCTGCCCAGATTAGTGCGATTATTACTACTGCTTTTGCAAATTGTGCTACTGTGATTTCATTTGCTGCCAAAGCTGTTCCTTTATCAACAATTGTTTTGAATAGATATCGTGTTGTGTATCCGAATGCAGTTATTATTAAGACTATTAGAATAACTGAAAATAGAAGGAGTTTTTGCTTCTTCAGAAAACTCCAGTAGGTCTTGAGAATGTACTTTACGTCGAGCTCCGCTCTTTTCGGTCGCCTCTCTTTCATTAATAGCCGACGAGAAGATGGTTTTTAAAATTTGCTACTGAACTTTTAATACTCTTTGACCTTGATGAGATTAAAGATTTTTAAGTTTTCTATTTTATAGGTTCTTGCTTATGGAGAAATTCTTTTTATTTCTTTTATCTTGTCAAAATCTGGATCATCTGAAATTATTTCTTTAATTCCATTAACAAGCATACTTGCAACGTGAATAGCATCTCTTGGTTTTAGATTATATTCTTCAGATAGTTTTTGTGCTTTTTGTATTATTTCGCTGTCTACTTTGAAAAATTTCAAATTTGGAGATTTAAGAAATATTGAACTTTCTTCTATTGCTTTTTCTTTTCCTATTGTCTTCCATAATGAATATTGAAATTCATCCCAAGTTAATACGGAAGTTCCTGCCTCTTGTTCTCCGTTGAAAACTTTATCTAATATTTCAATACATGCTTCAGATTTTGTGCCTGTTCCAGTTATAGGATAAATAAAAATATTTGCATCAAGGTAAATCATAGCTTTCATCCTCTATTTTTTTTATTTCTTCTAAAGTTATACTTTTACCTTTTTTTCTATGTTTAAGAAATTCCTTGATGAAATCTTTTGCTTCTTCTTCAGGTTTGATAGTGACTTCTTTATCTTTTATTTCAAATATAAGACTACTCCCATATTTTAATTTTAGATATTCCCGAATATCTTTAGGGATGACTACCTGTCCTTTTTCTCCCATAAATCTTTTAATTATCATGAGCTATTAAGTAGGAATAGGTATTTAAACTTTTTCCTACTTATAGGTATGAATTATCTATGATTGTTCTTGAATATATATATATATGATTTTATTGTGATTAGGATTGATAATATAAAAAGGAGGTGTTAAATGGAAAAAAATAATAAAAATGTGTTGGCTTGGATCTCTTTAGTTGTAGCAGTTATTGCTTTAGGAATTGTTTATTTTAATTCAGTGCCTCAATTGGCTCCACTTTATCAAGGGCAGTTTAAAGTGACTAAAGTTACTAATACTAATCCTTCTCTTAATTGTAATACTCTTTGTACACAACAAGGTTCTAAGTCATTTTGTGTTGGAAGTGGTTTTGAACGTGTGGTTAATTTGTATACCTATTTCCCTATTTCTACTTCTGGTGGTGCATGTGGTGGAACTCCAGTTCAATTTATATCGGATTCCAATATTTTATTTGCTACTCCTGGAAATTTAGGGATAGTTGATGAATGTGCGGCTACTGGCGTTTTAGGATTAAGTCAACCAAGTGCTTGCAATATTCTTCAATTGCCGACTACTGGTCTAATTGGCAGTTATGGTATTGCTTATCAAGAAACAGCATCAGGTCCAACATATTGCGAATGCGCGCGACTCTTGTGATTTGAAATAACTTTTTTATTTTTTTTATTTTTCAGTTTTTTTAAAAGTTTTCTATTTTGTTTCTTGGTTATTCTCTTTTTTATAGTCTGGATTCTCGGCTTTCCAATTAGGATTGAATTCAAATTCCCATGGGCGCTTGCCTTTCCTTAATGCCTGAAGAATTGGCAAGTTTCTTTCTGATTTCTTTTCAGTCATTTTTATTAAAGCGTTTGGAGGCAGGGAGTGAGTTGCTGTGCAGTTTGGATAGTTTGAGCAGCCGACGAAATAGTGCCTTGTTTTTTTTGAGAAGCGGATTTGTAAATTGCCTTTATTGCATTTTGGACAAGGCATGATTGTATTCTGCTCTTTTTGCTGTTCTCTTAAATCCTGTATTCCTGATAAAATTTGTTTTCCTATTGACAGTTCGTTTACTTTGAATTCTTTTGAGATGTCTGTTATTAATTGCTCTACTCGCTTTACTGTTTCTTCTTCTTTTTCTTTCCATCCTGATTTTGCTTCTAAAATTGCTTCTGTTTTTTCTTCAACTTGTCTTGTTAGATTTTCGTCTATTATTATTGGAGAGTATTTTTCCAACGCTTCAATTAGTTTTACACCTAGAGGTGTTGCTTCAATGCTTTTTCCGTCTAAATATCCGCGGTTGAATAAGATATCTACTATCGCGGAACGCGTTGATTTTGTGCCTAAATTTTTCTTTTCTAATAAAGTGACTAAAGATGCTGGGGTGTATCTTTTTGGAGGCTGGGTTTCTTTTTCATCAAAGCGAATTTTGTCTACATTTACTGGCCCGTTTATTGTTGGAATTGAACGTTCTTCCATAACTGTTGGATAGACATTTGTCCAGCCTTTGTCAGTTATTGTCAGGCCGTTTGCAGTGAATTTCTTTCCGTTATCTGCTATGAGAACTATTCTTTTTTCTGTGCCTTTTGCGTCTGGGCTGAAACACGAAAGAAATCTTTTTACTATTAAGAGATATAGTTTTTCTTCTTCTTCTGAAAGAGTTTTGAAATCTCCTGTTGGATAAATTGACGGGTGTGCAGGGTCGGACTTCTCGCCCTCTACTGGACTTGCTCTTGTTGCGTATTTTGCTTCCTGAAATTGTTTTTTTAGTTTGTCTATTATTTTTTTAGGCTCTATTTCTTTTGGAATTTTTTGGGAGCTTGTTCGTGGATAGGAAATTATTCCGTCTAAGTAAAGCGACTGGGCTAATTGAAGAGTTCTTGACGGCGAAATCCTGTGATGCGCGAATGCTTCTCTTTGCAAAGTTGTCAAATCAAATGGGTGCGGCGGCGCATAGCTTTCTTCTTTTTCAGTTGTTTCGGCTACTCCTTTTTTTATACCTTCGAATTCTTTTAATTCTTTTTTGTCAAAAATGTCTTTTGGATGTTTCAAATCTGTGTCTTTTACTGTTGCAAAGATTTGCCAATAAGGCTGCGATTTGAAATTTATTATTTCTTTGTCGCGGTCTACTATTATTTTTAGAGCCGGACCCTGAACTCTACCTATTGATAGAATTTTGAAAGAGCCTGCTAGTTTTATTGCAGACATTAAAGCTCTTGATAGATTTATTCCGTAAAGCCAGTCTATTTTGTGTCTTGTTTCGCCTGCGTATGCCTGCCCCCAGTCTAAAGTTTTCATAGGATTTTCATAAGATTTTAGCAATTCGTTCTTTGTCAGAGTGGAATATTTCATTCTTTTTGCATCTTGAGAACCAATTATGAAACGCAGAACATTCCATCCGATGACTTCGCCTTCGACATCATAGTCTGTCGCGATTATTACTTCTTTTGCCCTTGCTCCTAATTTTTTTAGGAGGTTGTAATAATTTCTTGTGAAAGCTGCGTGCTTTTCTGTGTATGAGGGTTTCCATTCTAAATTGAAAATTGGCCAGCCGGATTGACCTTTTACGTAAGTTAAGTTGAATAAATGCCCGACTGCGGACGCTACAATTATTTTTTTATTGTCTTTTTCTAATTCGTAGTAAGGAACGTTGTTTTCAGAATATTTTCTTGGTGTGCCTAATGCATCTGCTATTTTTAGCGCCGCCTGCGGTTTTTCTGTAATGATTAGAATTGAGTCTCTTTTTGGAGCGCCTATTCTGGGCTCTGCCTTTGCTTTCATTACTTGTTTTTTTGTTTTTTCTCTTTGTTCTTCCTGCGGTTCTGTTTCTTCAATTATTCTGCCAGGCCGTTCTATTTTTGTTAATTCTTCTATTTTTGGTTTTTCCTTTACCGGCTTTTCAACTGTGAGTTTTGATTCACTTGGCTGGATGAACACTTCTACTGGCATAATGTTCGCATTGATATTAGATATATAGATATTTCTGTAAGGTACAATACCTTCAGAAATATCTAATAGACAATTCTGGATATTGTTATAGTTCACAGAATTGTCTATATATCTCTTTTGCGACTTCGTTTAATGCAAATATCCCCATGTGTGCAGTTTATCTGAGTCGCTTTCCCACTTGGCTCCGATGTCCGTGCGGTAATACATGTTCTGAAGCAAAATGTTCTTTAGTCTTTGATATACTTGTTTTCTTGAATCTTCGACGGTTATTCCTGAACCGGTTATAACTAAGACATAACCAGAATCTCCTGCAATGCTCCAGACATTGTTTACTAATTTTACATCTCCGAGATGAACTCCTTCTAAATTTGGTTTTTTGAATAAAATTGAAAGATCTTTATAGATGAACGCTTCTTTTTTATCATCATATGGAAATGGAGGGACCGCAACTATTACACCTATCTGGAAACCCTTTTTTGTTTTTAGCTCAACTTTTTCTTTATTTGCTATTTTGTATAAAAATTCGCCCCAATCACTTGTAACTCCTTCCATTTGGATGCTTATAGTCGGGTATCCAAATCTAGCTGTGAATTCGAGAGGGTAAATTCCTTTAGCGTTGACTATGCAATTTATATCGATGTATCCGACGTATTTTGATTTAGCTAAATCTTCTTTTATTTTTAGAAGTGTATTATTGAACAGAGCGTTTGGTTGCCCCCAGAACATTAGAGTTCCCATTTCTCCTGTGTATGGGCCAATGTCTCCGGGAAATAATTTTTTATGCTCGAAGTTTACGTTGATTGGATAGATGAAGTCTTCTCCGTTGAAGAATGTGCCGACCGCTACTTCTACGCCTACAGCCATTTTTTGCAATTGAAATCTCTTTATTTTCTTTGCCCAAGATTTCTTATTCTGCTCTAGAATTTCTATTAAGTCCATTCCATCTTCTTCATTTCCGATAAACAAAATTCCTTTTTGGTCTGAGCTGATTGTTCCAGATGGCTTGAATACATATTGTCCTGGATGTTCTTTTATGAAATTTATTGCTTCATCAAAATTTGTGAAGTCCCAATGAGGTAGAATTGTCATTCCGACTCTTTTCATTTCGTTTTGGCCGAATTCTCTGTCTTCTTCTAATTTATCTGTATATTTACTTCCACCAACTATTAGCTTGCCTTCATGCCTTAATTTATCTGCCATTTCTCCGAAACCTACGTCGTCGAATATAATTACATCTGCCCAATCTTTATGAGGCTCCCATTTGTCTACTTTGTCTAAAAAACCATCGTATACATCTTGATCTGATTCTGCGTGAATATAGACTTTAACTTCGTGCCCTTCATTTTTCATATGCCAAGCTAAGTCTCCGCTCAAGCTTTCGTTTGACACGAATAAAAATTTCTTCGAACTTTTTTCTTTGTGATTGTTTTCCATTTTTTGTAGTGTAATTTGCTCTTTTTATAATTTTGCAAGAGTGCTGTTTAGTTTGATATGTTAAAGTGTCTGATAACCACACCATTTATGGTGTGGGACACTTTGAGCATCCAAAAATCGAGCACCAATCAAACCACACCTTAAAATGTTTGGTGGTGCATCGATTTTTTGATATTTTATTTTACAGCAGTTTTATAAGTGTGTTTTTTAATTAGTTTTATGGCAAGACTTGAGATGAAACCGGTTTTTGAGGAAACAAAATTACTTATTATATTCAACTATTACGCGTTGAATTTTTTCAAGTATAGGTGATATGCAATGTTTTTTTGAGCATCAATAACTTTAAATATTAAATAATATAAATATTATTTATATTATAAGAAAAGAGATAGGATGGCAAAAAAAGTATTGAGCGCAACAATAGAACATGATGTGTTTGGGGCTTGGAAAGAATATGTCGAAGAAGAATGTATTAATTCATCACAGCTTATTGAAAAATTGTTAAAAGAGCATTTGAAAAGGATGGGAAAAAATGTCAAGTAAAAAATATGCTTCCTTTTTTACATTAATATTACTTGTATTTGCAGTCTTGGCTACAGCTTCTACATTTATCGATAACGACGATAGCGACTTTAATTTAGGAACTCATAATTTTACTTTTTATAATTCTTCAGGGTTTGTTCAACTTAATTCTTCAAGGCTAAATGGGACTTTTACAAGTCAAGTATTTAACGCGGGCTCATCTTCCCATTGGAATAACTTATCTTGGGTATCAAATGCAATTGGAGAAATGCCAAGCAATCAAGGTAATGAAATTTCTTTGAACACATTTGGAAATGGAAATATCAACATGACGGAGAATATTCTGCTTATGCATATGAATGAAGCATCTGGGACAATTATTGATTCTTCTGGAATGGGAAATAATGGAACTCAGTTTGGAGGAGTAGCTTATTCTGCTTCTGCGAAGCTTGGAACTGGTTTCAATTTTGATGGGGTTGATGATAGAGCAAATATTAGTGCCAGTACTAACTTTGTTTTTGGTACTGGGAATTTTTCCATTTCACATT
>Ga0209210_1001857_pt1 | contig 16641 bp, 20 predicted proteins | sample RifGroA1_FD_183991 | JGI IMG/M metagenome (GOLD analysis project Ga0209210, IMG submission 183991) | Contaminated groundwater microbial communities from Rifle, Colorado, USA - Rifle Groundwater A1 (SPAdes) (version 2) | ecosystem: Environmental > Aquatic > Deep subsurface > Groundwater >...
GTATTGCCACTTTTTTTCGCCGGTAGTCAGATCAAGCGCCACTATGCCTCCTTGTTTCTTCCACAGTCCGAATTCAAGACCTATAAACAGTAAACCAAGATCCGGTGCTATCGCGGGAGAAGAACCCGCCCAATCCGCTTCCATAAAAATCCATTTCGGTTTCCCAGTCGCGGTATCCAGAGCGTAAACATTACCGTCATAAGAACCGAAATAGACACAATTTTTCGCTAACGCGGGGGAAGAAAAGATACTTTTGCCTTGCGCGTGCCAGCCAACTTTGTATTTCCAAACTATTGATCCATCGCTCTGATTAAGGGCCCAGAAGTAGCCATTATCGCCGCCAAAATAAATTTTTTCGTTATCTAACGTGGGTGCCGATTTGGGCACCACGTAAAAATAATTCGGATTTTCGCCCTTAAAATACCAGACGACATCAAAATTATTAGCGGGTAACTTTTTTTCTTCCTTTTTCAGCAGAGGCATATCAAAATCAAGCAAGGACAGTAGTGAAATCAGTTCTATATGTTTCTCATTACCAAAAGTATAATCATTTAAATCTCGGAAGTTCATTAAAACAAAAACATGCGACACTTTTTTGTCTAACTGCTCCAAAACCTCAAGTTGTCTGACAAAGGTACTGCCACTATTTATCAAATCGTCAACCAATATGATTTTTTCACCATTGAGCGCGCCTTCTACGATTTTCTGAAGCCCGTCTTTTTTCCTTGATTTTCTTAGATAGAAACCGTTCACCGGCGTCCCTAATTCCCAGGCCTTCATGATAATGGCCGAAACCAGCGGAATAGCGGCCGTTTCCTGTCCCCCAACCTGGAATGGGTACTGATTCTTGAAACGTTGCCAAAAAATTTCTGCAATGAGATTAAGACACTCCGGTTTTAACAATATCCTTCTAAAATCAAAGAGCCACTTGCTATCACTGCCGTGGGAAGAAACTATTTTCTGATCTTGCGCCGTAACTAAAACATCACGTTTTATAATTTCCTTTAATTTCTGAATGTCAGCATCAAAGGAAGCCATAAATTCTGTTTTAACTAAAAAAGCAACGCTCGGTCTCCTCTTTACCAAAACATAATTCAAAATCTTTCACAATACCATGTATCTCAAAAATTTTAACTACTTCTTTTCCAGAAAATTGCTCCAGCTTTAGCATCACTTACGCCATAGATGGCAAAGCAAAATTGACCATAATTGGTACGGAGTGTTTTTTGGTCTCTTGTTCGCTGAAATGACATTCAACCGCTTCTTTTATATTACTAACTGTTTCGTCCAAAGTGTTTCCCTCAGTGTGTATAGAATACCCAACGGCTTCCGCTGTATAGCCACCTTCTTCGGCCACTTGTATAATAAATTGTAAGATACTTGGCATTTTCATCTCGCTAGTATAACACCAGACAAGAAATAAAACCACTTTTCCCTTAGCATTACAGATTATTCTAAGGTAAAATCAACTAAACAAATGAAAACGATCATCTCCTGGAATGTTAACGGGCTTAGAGCAGTGTATCGCAAGGGTAATATGGCACAAGTGTTACATATGAAACCAGACATTTTCTGCATACAGGAGACTAAATCACTACCTGAACAGCTACCAGCAGAGTTAAAAGACCCGGAAGGCTATCATTCATACTTTCACTTCCCTACCCAGAAAAAAGGCTACAGCGGTGTGGCAATCTATACAAAGGTTAAACCTTTGTATGTTTCACGTGATATGGGAATTGATCAATTTGACCAAGAAGGGCGGTTGATTATGGCTGAATATGAGGATTTTACGTTAATCAATTGTTATTTCCCCAATGGTGGAGGACCGCCGGAACGACTGCGCTATAAGCTTGATTTTTATGACTATTTTCTAGAATTCATAAATAAGTTATCCGCCTCGCGTCGACTCACCTCGATTCGGCGAAGCGGGCAAGCAACAGCGAGTCGAGACGGGCACAAGAAACCAGTAATTTTGTGTGGAGATTTCAATGTTGCACATGAAACAATAGATCTGGCTAGACCAAAAGAAAATGAAGCCCATGTAGGTTTCCTGCCAATCGAAAGGGCATGGATGGATAAACTCATTTCTAAAAATTGGGTCGATGTTTATCGACACTTTTATCCCAACAAGGCAGAAGCTTACACATACTGGGATATGAAAACTTTCGCCCGAGAGAGAAATGTCGGGTGGAGAATAGATTATTTTTTCACTTCTCTGGAAATGTTAAAGCATATAAAATCTATTGAAATACTTGATAATATTCTCGGCTCCGATCACTGCCCAATCAAATTAACCCTTAATTAAAGCCGTAAAATAAAAGGACAAGGTTATCCACAGTTTTCTTTGTCATTTTGTCCTTTATGAGATAAGATGTCCTTAGGCGCTTGGTGGATATTTTCGATTCTCTAATCGAGATTGAAATCCGAGCATGTGTTCTTGGAAGGCCATTCCAGATTACCGGAAGTTAATTCTGGTTTAGGAGTTTGGGCAAAGATGACGAACCCCCAACTTTATTATTTTTTTTGGTTCTTGCATCTAGTGGGCCCCGCTCCTTCTCTGGAATAATTTTCCACCCGTCCCAAGCTTGTCTAGGGACGGTTTTTGTTTAAGGCAATTTTGTCTTTCATAAGTCTTTTATAAGTTATCAAACAAAAATTTGTAAATGTAAAAAATTCTTTGTTTAAGGGAAAGTTTAGGTCTTAATTAGACAACTGTGGATAATTATGTGGAAGATGTGTATTAAAAGACATAATCTAATGGTCAAATGTCCTTACCTGCCTGCCGGCAGGCAGGATTGCAGCCATTTTTATAAATCATAAGTTTCACGTGATACATTAATTAACTTGTTACACATGAACCATTCGACAAGCTCATGACAAGCCCAGATAAAAGAACGGAAAAGAGAAAATTGGGAGATATCGGAGAAAATATTGCATGCGAATTTTTGAAAAAGAGGGGATTTGTAATTATAGAGAAAAATTACTCCAAAAAGTGGGGGGAAATAGATATTATCACCAAAAAATCCGATGTAATTCATTTTATAGAAGTAAAAAGTGTTACCTGCCTCGCGTCGACTCGCCTCGATTCGGCGAAGCGGGCAAGCGACAGCGAGTCGAGGCGGGCACATGCCACTAGTGAATATCGCCCTGAAGACAACATGCATCCGTGGAAACTTAAAAGACTGGCAAGGGCTATACAAACATACTTATTAGATAGAAAATTAGATTGCGACTGGCAATTGGATCTTGTAACAGTAAAAATTGACCAACAAAACCGAACCGCTAGAGTAGAGTTGATTGAAAATGTAATTATTTAGATGCGGGATGGGGGAATCGGACTCCCGACTACAGTTTGGAAAACTGTCGTTTTACCACTAAACTAATCCCGCATTATTTTTCATTCTTTCGGGCTGCCGGGAATTGAACCCGGGCCTTACCCACCCCATGGGCAAATACTACCGCTATACTACAGCCCGGCCGTTTCTTTCGGGGCGCCGAGAATCGAACTCGAACCTTGTGCTCCCAAAGCACATATACTACCACTATACTACGCCCCGCCTTCGGTCCGCCAAAGCGGACCTTCGGCGAGGCAAAGCCCGCCAATCCGCGTAGGTGACCTTCGCTAAAGCTACGGCGGGCGAGCCCGTCTTAGCCCAACGTTCGGAGTGCCGAGAATCGAACTCGGGTCTCACGCACCCGAAGCGTGTATACTACCGCTGTACTACACTCCGGTGCGGGTAGGGAGAATCGAACTCCCGCCGACTGATTGGCAACCAGTCGTTCTACCACTAAACCATACCCGCTTGCCTCGCCGAAGCTTGGCGCGACCGCGTGTCGCCTTAGCTTTAGCGGTGGCGCAAGGCCGGGCAAGTAAAACGATAATAACGTAATCAAGGAAAAAAATCGAGTTTTGGGGTAGGATAACTGCGTCGCTCCCGTGGTGAAATGGATATCACGACGCGCTTCGGACGCGTTATTGTGGGTTCGAGTCCTGCCGGGAGCATAGAAACTAATTCTCAATTTACAATTTTAATTCTCAATGAAAAAAATAAAAACATATTTTGAAATTCCGGAAGAAGTGAAAGATATTTCGCGCGCATTGAGTGTTGCCAAATTTGAAAATTTTCTAGTGGGTGGTTGCGTCCGTGATTTAATATTAGATCGAACACCGAAAGATTGGGATATCGCTACAAGAGCAAAACCAGAAGAAATAATTAGGCTTTTCCCAAAAACATTTTACGAAAACGAATACGGTACGGTCGGAGTAGTCAACGAGCAAACGGATGATGAAACTCTCAAAGTAGTCGAAATAACCCCATACCGGCTTGAATCCGGCTATTCAGACTTCCGCCGTCCAGATAAAGTGGAGTGGGGTAAAACAATAGAAGACGATTTGGCGCGTAGAGACTTCAGTATGAATGCGCTCGCCTACAATATTGAGATGGAGAAGTTACTCGACCCGTTTGGTGGCGAAGTAGATATTAAGAAAAAGCTTATCCGTACAGTAGGTAGTCCAGAAGAGAAGTTTGGAGAAGATGCCTTGCGTATGTTTCGAGCGCTTCGTCTAGCTAGCGAATTAAACTTCGCAATAGAGCACGAAACTCAAATGGCGATCATGAAACATGCCGGACTTTTGACCCACATTTCTCGCGAACGCGTGCGTGATGAGTTTACAAAAATTATCATGTCGGACACGCCGGCACTCGCTCTTGATATGGCTGCCCGTCTCGGACTTTTGAATTTTATTTCTCCGGAGTTTGAAAAGGGAATAGGAATGGAGCAAAACCAGGCGCATGCCTATACCGTCTGGGAACACCTGCTCCGCACCCTTAACCATGCTGCCAAAAAGAACTTCCCGCTCCATGTGCGTCTAGCAGCGTTTGCCCACGACGTGGCCAAACCTCACACCAGAAAACGCATCAATGACCAATGGACCTTCTATAACCACGAGGTTTTGGGAGCACGACTCTCGAAAGAAATTCTGGCGGACCTGCGATTTCCAAAAGATATTATTGAAAAGGCGGTAAAACTCGTGCGTTGGCACATGTTTTTCTCAGACACCGAAAAAATTACACTTAGCGCCGTACGCCGCATCGTCAGAAATGTTGGAGCAGATTTAATTTGGGACCTGATTGACCTGCGCGTCTGTGATCGCATCGGTACTGGTCGACCCAAAGAAACCCCTTTCCGCCTACGCAAATATAAATCGATGATCGAAGAGGCCATGCGTGATCCGATTTCCGTCAAACAACTTGTTGTAGGTGGCACAGAGATTATGAAACTCACCAATACCAGCCCAGGGCCACACATTGGTTTTATTTTAGAAATTCTTTTATCCGAAGTGTTGGAAAACCCCGCGCTCAACACACGCGAATATTTAGAAAAAAGAGTTACAGAATTATATATCCTCAAACCAGAAAATTTAGCCAACCTAGGGAAAATTGCTCGTGCCAAAAATGAGAGCGAGGAAGAAAAAGAAATAGAAAAAATACGCGAGGATTACAGGGTAAAATAGTTTCATGCACCTTGCATAGGTGATACACTAGTGATACACTACCAATATGCCCACAACAAAGAAACGACTAAACATTACACTTTCAGAAGAAATGGATAAAGATATCCAGGCTCTTGCTCATCGCGACAATGTGCCTAAGGCTACTATCACCGCTAAACTTATCCGAGAAGCTCTTGAACTGCAAGAGGATATTACGCTTGCCGAACTAGCGGAAGAGCGCATGAGAACTCATAAGGGACGATGGTTAAGCCATGAAGAAGTCTGGGGAAAATAAACTCAATTACGATAAGCTCGTAATGGAAGTGGATATTCCCTTGCTAGACAATTCGGTTCAAAAACAAATTAACTCAGCGATCGAGAAAAAACTTGTCACTTTCCCAGAAATCTATGGTGAACCTTTGCGTGGTAAATTAAGCGGCTATTGGAAATTACGAGTTGGAGACTGGCGAGTAGTTTACTTAATTGGAGATAACGAAGTTTTCATCCTCGGAATCCGCCATCGCAGTAGAATTTATAAAGTCATCCAAAAAAGAATCTAGGCGGGTTCTTCGCGAGACTTCCATACCATTTCAAAAATTTGCCGCATAGTATTGGCAATATCGGGATTTTCCAACAAAATTACTTGCATATGGCGAAGTGGGGGAATTTGAACGAAATTATCTCTTATTTCTGTAGAATATAATCGTTATGAAAAAAACTTGACATTAAATTATAAGGGTGCTATAATGTACAATGGTATTAATGCTCTTTGAGTAGCTTGATCACAATCAAAGTATCTGTAAAACATTGAGGAGGGTTGAGTAATGGGAATTAAAAACGACAAGTTTTTCTATCTGATGTTGCTTGGCGATGGTTATGCAGTACTTGACGAGTCAGGTAATCCGGCATTGGTCGGAGAGGGCACTATCGTTGAAGTTATCAAATACCTTCAGCAGAGCGGAGCCCACAGAGAAGATGTCCAGTTCGTCGAGGCAGACGAGGACGATTTTGGTGACGGGAAGAAAAGTGAAATTCTTTCTGCGCTCCCACTTTCTGTCGTCAACAATAAACCGTAAGACCTGATCAGAAATGGCAGGCGGGTTTGGAGGTTTCCATGTACAGAGATCCAACTCCTACTGTTGTGCTTGACCACGACCATTGTTCGGCTAACGAATTGGACCTTGCCATAACTGGCGAGCTCCGATTTACGCCTGCCGAGCATAAGGTTGTTTGGGGAAAAATCAACACTTGCAGAAAGTGTTGGGACGACCTCCAAACGCGGACCGATGATCCGCAGGCAGCATGGAATACCATGCCTCGCCTGGATTTATCGAAAGCTCCAAAGTTGGAGTAAGCGCGACCGTTAGCACAAACGTGAGCGGGGATCAGAAGTAGGAAATGACTTCTGGCGAGACCGCGATGCCGTCGGGTTGACCAAGATTACCGACGTAAAAGGCAGTAAGCTGGCCGGTCTCGACACAAGTCGAACCAACAAGCTGAGGATCTGGGAAACAAAGCCCCGCGATGGAAACATCCGAGGCTTTTTTGTTTGTATCAGTTATTTTTTCTCAAGTTTCCCATACATCTATAATATACGACCGTGAGTTATAAATGTAAAAAATAGATAAAACAAAAAACTCCCTGAGCGGAGCTCGAAAGGAGTTTTTTGTTTTCTAGCTAGAGAAATTACTTCACCGCTTCCTTCAATGCCTTGGCTGGGCGAAACTTAGGCACTCGCATCGAGGGAACCGAGATAGCTTGACCAGTACGAGGGTTACGAGCCTGACGCGCGGCGCGAACTTTGGTTGAGAAGATGCCAAGACCGGCAATTGAAACTTCACCACCCTTCTTTAGAGTAGAAACGATTGAGTCAATGACAATATCTACAACTTCTTCAGCCTGTACCTTTGTACCATTGAGCTTCCCGTGCACTGCATTTGCAATATCTACCTTATTCATTATGTATTATCTAATATTTTATTTGATAAACCTGACTCTATAACACTTATAGACTCGTGTTTGATTATATACTAAGCCATTTTATCTAGCAAACTCAATAGAGCGAGCTTCGCGGATAACATTAACCTTAATCTCTCCCGGATATTTGAGTTCGTTTTCTACACGAATAGCTATCTCTCTGGCCATATTCTTGGCTTCCAGATCGGTAACTTCATCGGGAAACACAAAAATGCGAATCTCCCGCCCGGCAGCCAGGGCATAGGCCTTCTCAACACCTTCATACGAGAGTGCTATCGCTTCTAGGTCACCAAGACGCTTGAGATAACGCTCCGCAGTATCCCGACGAGCTCCGGGCCTTGAACCCGAGATAGCATCCGCCGTTTGCACAATGACAGATTCAATCGTTTCATACGGATATTCCTCGTGGTGCGATTGCATCGCTTTGATAATATCTTCAGAAATATTAAATCTGGCCAAAATTCTGCGACCAATATCAACATGGGTCCCGGAAACTTCATGGTCTAGAGCCTTGCCGATATCATGGAGTAGCGCGCCCGCCTTGGCTACCGCCACATCCGCCCCGAGCTCTTGCGCGATCATCCCAGCCAAGTGACTCATCTCTATTGAATGATCAAGGACATTCTGTCCGTAGCTGGTACGAAAATACAGACGGCCTAGAATTGAGATAAGTTTAGGATCCAGATTATAAACTTCGCATTCGACGGCCGCCTGCTCGCCCTTTTCTTTAATAATTTTATTCGTATCAGCAATAGCTTTTTCCACAAACTCTTCAATCTTGGCGGGTTGAATACGTCCGTCAAGAATCAAATTATCAAGCGCCAATTTGGCCACAGCTCTGCGTACCGAGTCAAATGAAGAGAGAGTAATCAAGTTGGGGGTATCATCCACAATCACTTCTACACCAGTGGCGCGTTCAAACGCTTTGATATTTCTACCTTCTTTACCAATAATCTTACCCTTTAACTCATCCGACGGCAGAGAAATTGTCGTGCCCATCATCGCGCTGGCCGTAGATACAGCCAATCTTTGAATCACAGTGGAGAGAATTTCTTTAGCCCGACCTTCGAGCTTTTTCTCGCCTTCTGTCTCAAGTTTTTGCATGCGTATAAGCAAATCTTCTTCAGCTTCTTTTTGCACAGTGTTTAAAAGTTCATTTTTAGCCTCAGCATGGGATAGGCCTGCCACTTTAGATAATTCCGCCTGACGCGCCTTGACAAGGGCAGATGCTCGCTCCCGCAAAGAGGAGATCTCCGCGTTCTTTTTCTTCACATTTTCCGCTTCCTTGTTTAAGTCAAGCACGCGTCCATCGAGAAATTCTTCTCTCTTCGCCAGACGATCTTCCGTCTTTTTTATCCGTTCCTCGCGTTCTTTAAATTCTTTTTGGATTTTTTGAGTAATTTCTTCCCCCCGAGCTTCGGCTTCCGAGATAATTCGCCGAGCCTCCTCTTTTGAAGAAAGTTCCATCTGTTTGATATCCAGTTCAAGTGAGCCCTTCTTACCAAGAGAGATTAGAAGGCGCAATAAATAACCAAAGCCGATACCGGCAGATGCGGCAAGCAGGGCTAAAAGTAGCGCTAGTTTAAGAGACATATCTGGTTTGTGCGGTCAGCCGGGCGTGAAGAAGTGTGCGGTAAAATCGGAAAAACCAACCTAAAACAATTTCAATTAAATTTTATAAGTGAACAATCGAAGTTTACTATGACTACAAAATCTTGTCAATGATACCGTATTTTTTAGCCTCTTCGGCATTCATGAAGAAATCTCGATCAATATCTTTTTGAATTTGAGTGATGGATTGGCCGGTATTTTTGGCCATTATCTTGGCGAGATTTTCCCGCAATCTTAAAATTTGCTTGGCGCGAATTTCAATATCAGAGGCCTGACCTTCGGCGCCTCCCAATGGTTGATGAATCATTATTTCAGCGTTTGGCAGGGCGAATCTTTTGCCTTTGGCCCCGGAAGAGAGGAGCCAGGCGCCGCCAGAAGCGGCCATACCTACGCACACGGTAGAAACATCCGGCTTGATGTGATTCATGGTATCAATCATGGCCAAAGTGGCCGAGGCCGAGCCGCCGGGTGAATTTACGTACAGAGAAATATCTTTCTTGGGATCTTCTGACTGAAGAAAAAGGAGTTGGGCTATAACAATATTGGCGACATCATCGTCAATGAGCCCGCCGAGAAAAACGATGCGCTCACGCAAAAGTCGCGAGTAAATATCGTACGCCCGTTCTCCGAACTGCGATTTTTCTATCACTGTCGGGACTAAATAACTCATGGCAAGTAGCGTATAACAAAGAGCTCGATAGCGCAACTATCGAGCTCTTTGTGTTTCCGAAAACCCAGATTTATGAAGCATTCAGTTCACTGTCAAGATTTTCTATATCCGTCGAATTGAGATCCGTTTCGATTGAAGAAGTGTCGTCAGTTGAACTTTGTGTGTTGATCGAATTAAGCGTTTCGTTGGTCATCATGGTATCATCCGTTGTTATCACATCATCGGTACGCTGAACCCAAAAGTAAATTCCGCCCAAAATGATAATCGCAAGAATAATTATAATACCGATGATAGGCCCCGCAGAAGTTCCGCCATTGTCTGCCAGGTTCTGACCCATATTATTTTGTTCTCCTTCCATATAGTTTATTAATTAACAATAATTATTGCTATTCTGCATCTCCGGAGCTACCCGCTTCCGTTTCCACTTCAACTGAACGAAGTGAACGTACCGCCATCATGAGATTCTCATGAATTGTACGTATAATTTCACGAGCTTCGGCTGCCGCGACCCGAATTCTTTCGAAATTTTCAGCTGCCTTATTACTCGACAAATCAATACTTGCGAAGGTGCCGACTTTGGCGCGGGCGGCTGAAAGATTTACTTTGGCGTCTGCCGCAAACTTCTTACTTTCGGTAGTCTCACCACCCCGCGCTTGAACCTTGTCGATTCTGGATTCAATTCTGGCGAGAATTTTCTCAAGACGTTCAATAGTCGCCAACATAACTCTGGTCACATGCGCCACTTTGCGCCGAGCGATATCTTGTTGAAATTCTATCCGTTTAGCCGTACTCGAAGCCCTTTTTGCTTCAATCTCCGCTCTCAGAGCCTCTCGTCTAGCGTCCGCCTCTGCCCATCTGGCCTCAAGATCAAGTCTTATTTGTTCACGTCCCGGTCTTAAATCCGACGCAAACACCGAGGAAACCGCAACAATGGTAAGCGTTAGGGAAAGAAATGCGAATAAATATTGTTTTTTCATTACTTTATCTTATATTGTTTGGCGTATAATTCAAGACCTTCCTCGAACGCGGCTTGAGCCTCTTTTTTACCACGGAAACCCTTCACTTCAACTTCTTTATGCTGGAGTTTTTTGTATGTGGAGTAAAAATGTTCAATTTCTTTTAATGTATGGGGGTTAATATCTCCAAGATCGGAAACATTATCAAAACGCGGGTCATCCTTGGGCACTGCGATAATCTTGTCATCTCTATCACCGGAATCAATCATATTCATCAATGCAATGGGTCGCGCCCGCACTAGAATACCCGGTAAAAGAGGGTGGGTGGTAAGAAGTATAACATCGAGAGCGTCATTGTCGTGCCAAAGCGAACACGGGATGAAACCGTAATCAAATGGAAAGTCTTGCGCGGTATGCGCTACGCGATCAAGAGCGATTAGACCGGTTGACTTGTCTATTTCGTATTTATTCTTCGAACCTTTATTGATTTCAACGATGACGTTCATCGACTCTTTCGTACCGGGTTCTATATCGTGCAATAAGTTCATATTGTCTTATTATCTTCTGGAACCTCTGCGACTGCAAGCTCCTCACCCTTAGCGGACTGAATATCAATTCTCCAACCGGTCAACTTAGCCGCCAAGCGCACATTCTGCCCGCCCTTACCTATGGCGAGAGACTGTTGATCTTCGGAAACAGTCGCGACAGCAGACATTTCCGCTTCATTAATTTCGATATTTAGAATCTTAGCGGGCGAAAGCGCTTCTTCGATAAATTTCTTTGGCTCGGCCGACCACTCTATAATATCTATTTTTTCCCCGCGCAATTCAGACATGACAGTCGAAACCCTTACTCCCCGCTGGCCAACAAGCGCGCCGACAGGATCTATGTGATTATCTAAGGCGAGAGCGGCAATTTTGGAACGATAGCCGGCTTCTCGAGCAATAGCTTTAATCACCACCGTGCCGCTTGCCAATTCCGGCGTTTCGGATTCAAAAAGTTTTTCAAGAAATTTAGGATGCGAGCGCGAAAGACGAAGAAATACCCCCCGGGGACTTTCTTCCACTCTATATAAATAAGCGCGCACGCGCTCACCTTGGTTGAAACGTTCGCCGGGAATCTGCTCTTCGTAAGATAAAAGGCCGGTAGCGCGACCCATATCTATAAAGATATTCCCGCGCTCGATACGCTGAACCGTGCCGGTGACAATCTCCCCCTCACGCTTGCCGAATTCTGCGACTACGGAAGTTTTTTCCGCCTCGCGAATTTTCTGCATGATCACTTGCTTCGCGGTTTGAGCGGAAATGCGTCCGTAATCGCCTTTCGATTCGATGGGAAAGATAATTTCTTCATCAAGCTGGGCGTCCTTTTTAATTTTACGAGCATCTTCTATTAAAATGTGATGCTCTGTATTGTAAACAACACGAGTGTCTTCGTTCCCCAAGGTCTGACCCTTTTTCACTTCATCACCAAAAATAACACGCGAATCATCCACCACAATCTTCACTTGAAAAAAATGCGTTTCACCCGTATTTGGATCGAAAGTGGTCCGAATAATTTGACCCTTTTTGCCGTATTCTTTCTTATAGGCAGTGGCCAGCGCCGCTTCTATCGCCTCAATAATTGACGCGCGCGGAATACCGCGCACTTCTTCCAGTTCGCCGAGTACCGAATTTATGACTTTTAAATCAAACATATTTTTTATTTATCTTTATTTACCAAAGAAGTCCGCCTTCCGGCGAACTTCTCTTAAACCTCATTACCCCCTCAGAGTAGCAAATCTTCAAATTTTTTGCAAGCAGCACAGATCCCTACCTCCTTCTTGAATGAAATTTTTTGTGCGTATCCTTCAATTGTTTATCCGTTACATGGGTATAAATTTGAGTCGTGGTGATATTGGCATGGCCGAGGAGCATTTGAACACTACGTAAATCGGCGCCATTTGATAATAAATCGGTCGCAAACATATGACGTACTACATGCGGAGTAACTTTCTTTGAGATACCGGCTTTGATGGCATAATGTTTGATAATTCTTTGAACAGAACGGGGAGTTACAGGAAACATTTGATCATTATCCAAATCTTTTCTGCTTGAAAGATACTTTCTGATGGAATCTTTGGCCTTCTCGGACAAAAAGACCACCCGTACTTTTTCTCCCTTGCCCCGCACGGCAAACTCATCGCTTGCCAGATCCAAATCGCGCGGCAGGGAACAGAGTTCGGAGACTCGCAAACCGGTTGAAAAGAGAGTTTCGAGTATCGCCTTATCACGTAAGCCCGATAAAGTTGAAACGTCGGGAGCATTCAGTAGTCTCACTAACTCCTCCGGAGTAATAAGATCTATAGAACGCTCGCCCACCTTGGCAAGCTCGATCACTTCGGGCGAGAGAGTTTTGAGACCGCGTTTCGCCAAATATTTTAGAAAGGCGCGCAGAGCAATGAGATAATAATTTTGTGTTTTTTTCTTCAGGTCTTTCCTGTTCAACCATAAGCGGTACTCGCGAATTAGCACGTCCGTAATATCTTTGGGCGTTACTACTTTCGAATACTCCAGAAAAACTGACAAATAATGATCGTAATTCCTGACGGTATGGAGGCTTCGACCCTTTTCAATTTCGGTATATTCCAGAAATTCCCTCTTCAATCGTTCAAGTTCGCTTACATTACTCATATTGTGCGACATTATAACATACCCTTGTAAACAAGACTCGGATATGCTATATTTAGAAAGTGATCTCGAAGACCAAGAAACAAAAACTCATTCAGGGAGCAGCCATTCACGGAAAAGACACCGGCTCTCCCGAGGTGCAAATTTCCATACTGACAAAACGTATTGAGGAGTTAGCTAAACATCTCAAAACACATGCTAAAGACAATCACTCGCGCCGAGGACTGCTTGCCATGGTGGCAAATCGCCAGGCGCATATGAAGTATTTGGAAAAGAAAAGTCCGAAACGTGCTTCGGTTTTGCAAAAAAAACTTGGTCTTAAAAAATAGTTTTATAAGTTTAATAAGTTTCACTTCGTTATAAGTTATATAAGTTTGAGAATTCCTTATTGAACTTCTTCAACTTATTAACTTTTCAACTAATTCTATGACCGTAATAAAACATAAAGCCCAGCGGGTCGGCATTTTCATAGACACGCAAAACATTTATCACAGCGCCAAAAATCTCCATCACGCCAAAGCCAATTTTAGCGCCATTATAAAAGATGCCCTCGATGGACGCGTTCTAATCCGCGCCCTAGCTTACGTGGTAACAACTGAATCCGGAGAAGAAAACGCTTTCTTTGACGCGTTAGGTAAGGCCGGGATTGAAATCCGCTCTAAACCTTTGCAGATTTTCTTGGGTGGGGCCAAAAAGGCAGATTGGGACGTCGGACTGGCCATTGACGCCGTCATTATGGCGCCCAAACTGGACAGCATCATTCTACTTTCCGGCGACGGCGACTATGTGCCTTTGGTAAAATATTTACAAAATACGCATGGCTGTCAGGTGGAAGTAGTGGCTTTTGGCAAATCGGCTTCGGCACGCCTGATAGAAGCCGCCGATGATTTTCTTGACCTTGACCAAAACCCCAAGAAATATCTTCTTGGCACTAACAGTGTAAAAACTCGCGAAGGGAGCTCCAGATGAGTTAAAATAGGGCAATGAATCCCGAAGAAACTCCTCTGAAACAAATTCGCACCTTCCAAGGGGATGTGGCCGAAGTTCTCCAAAGAGAACGCGGGTCACTTGTTTCTATTCAGCGAGCAGAACATTTAAAAAAGAACCCTCTTCACGATGCTTCCTCCGAGAATTACAAAAATAAAAGCGAATCGTTTTTTCTCCTCGTAGGAAGCCTGTTGCTTTTTACCCTAGGCATGGTCGGAGTGTGGTACGCCTACAACGCATTTATAAAAGGCGGGGCAACTCCGGTCACGACAGCATCTGCAAATAGATTCATACCTGTCGACGCCGAAATTAATCTCAATCTCACAGCTACTTCTCGGGAAGCTCTGCTTGGTATTCTCTCCAGCGCCGTCATGGGTGGAGCGCCTAAGGAGCTCAGACATTTTATTTTCACGAAAGAAGGAGCAAGCGAACCATCTTATCTTTTCCCAATAAGTGAATTTTTGGAAGGGCTTGAAGTTCGCGCGCCCAGCAATCTCGTGAGAGCATTCGACCCGCCCTTCATGTTCGGTGCCCTTGAAGAAAGTGCCTTTCTGATAATCAAACTGTCTTCTTTTGAAAACGCTTTCGCCGGGATGCTCGCGTGGGAAAAAACCTTAGGCCAAGATATCGGTCCGTTATTTGCCACATCGGAACTTTTAAGAAACTTGCCGATAGATTCTGTCTTCACAGACATTGTAGATAAAAATAAAGATGTTCGGATACTTATGTCCGGTGATCAAATCGTTCTTCTTTATTCATTCTTCGACAACAATAGGCTTATTATTACAGACAACATCGAGACCTTAAGAATACTCATTGACCGATTGATTCAAGAGAAACTTTCCCGTTAGTCTTCACTCTGATAAAATTAGGGCATGATCATAGATTACAAATACTTTAAAAAGAAATTGGAGGCGGAAGAAACACTTTTGGAAAAAGAATTGGAGAAAGTCGGCAGAAGAAATCCAGACAACTTATCGGACTGGGAAGCCACCCCGGCCGATAAAGACATTTCTCAGGCAGACGAGAATATTGCCGCAGACAATGTTGAGAGCTATGAGGACAATATGGCAATCGTCGACACTCTGGAAACCCGTTACCGAGATGTTAAAAGCGCTCTGGAGAAAATCAGCCGCGGCGCTTATGGCCTCTGCCAGGTCTGCAATGAAGAAATAGACGCGGGAAGACTTGAAGCCAACCCCTCGGCTGACACTTGCCGTAAACACATGAAATAACGGATGAGTTTTTCCAAAGTCTACAGCGCGCAAACCAATCTTCTCTCCGTGACACCAATATCCGTCGAGACAGATATTTCGCGCGGGACACTTTTTGCTTTTGCATTGGTGGGTTTGCCAGATAAAGCTGTTGAAGAGGCGCGCGACAGGGTTAGCGCCGCTATCAAAAATTCCGGTTTCGGTTCTCCGAAAGCCAAGAATCATAAGATCGTGATTTCTTTAGCTCCGGCTGAACTCAAGAAGGAGGGCCCTTCGTTTGATCTGGCCATCGCCCTTTCCTACCTTCTGGCCAACGACGAAATTGAATTCGAGCCGGAGAAAAAATTATTCTTAGGTGAACTTTCCCTTGATGGTAAATTACGGCCAATCCGCGGCGTTCTCCCTATCGCTCGATTCGCCAAGCAAAATAATTTTAAAGAACTTTATGTGCCGATGGAAAACGTGCGCGAAGCGGCGCTAATTGATGGTTTATTGGTATTTGGAGTCCGGAGTCTAAAAGAACTGATTGGGCACCTGTCGGGCAAAGAAATGCTTGATGCGGCGGAATTAACTATTCTTGTCGATGAAGCAACAACCACTCCTACAGACTTCTCTGATGTCAGAAGTCAGGAGAGAGCTAAACGCGGACTTCTAATCGCGGCGGCCGGCGGACACAATTGCGCCATGTATGGCCCGCCCGGCACCGGCAAAACAATGCTCGCCAAAGCCTTTGCCGGGATTTTGCCAAAACTAACCTTTGACGAAATGCTTGAGGCTACTGGTATTCACTCTGTGGCCGGCGCTCTGGCAGAAACTTTTGTCACTAATCCGCCGTTTAGAGCGCCGCATCACACCGCCTCCTATGTCTCGCTGGTCGGTGGTGGGGCCATACCCAGACCGGGCGAAATTACTTTGGCCCACCACGGCGTGCTCTTCATGGACGAGTTTCCGGAATTTGATAGAAGAGTGATAGAGAGTCTGCGCCAACCGCTTGAAGACAAAGTGATATCCGTTTCTCGCGCCAAAGGCACGGCGCATTTTCCGGCAAACGTATTACTGATAG
>Ga0209210_1001864_pt1 | contig 16591 bp, 17 predicted proteins | sample RifGroA1_FD_183991 | JGI IMG/M metagenome (GOLD analysis project Ga0209210, IMG submission 183991) | Contaminated groundwater microbial communities from Rifle, Colorado, USA - Rifle Groundwater A1 (SPAdes) (version 2) | ecosystem: Environmental > Aquatic > Deep subsurface > Groundwater >...
GCCCTACGGCATGGTGCTCATATCCGGTCCGACCGGCTCGGGCAAGTCGACCACGCTGTATACCTTGCTCAACGAGGTGGACCGCGACAAGCAGAACGTTTTGTCGCTGGAAGACCCGGTCGAGTATACGATAGCCGGCGTGAGCCAGTCGCAGGTGCGGCCCGAGATAGGCTACAGCTTCGCCAACGGCTTGCGCACGACGCTCCGCCAGGACCCGAACATCATCATGGTCGGCGAGATCCGCGACTCCGAGACCGCCAACCTGGCGGTGCAGGCGGCGCTTACCGGCCACCTCGTGCTCTCCACTATCCACACCAACAACTCCGTCGGCATTATCCCGCGCCTGCTGGACATGGGCGTCGAGCCGTACCTTATCCCGCCGGTGCTCATTTTAGGCATCGCTCAGCGCCTCGTGCGCACGCTCTGTCCCGGTGGCGGCAAGCGCACTGCCGTAGAGGGCAGCATGAAAGAGATGATTACAAAAGAGTTCGCCGACTTGCCGGAAAAATACCGCAAGGCACTGCCGGACTTTAAAGAAATATACCGCGTCGAGATCACCGACGACTGCCCGGCCGGCACGCTGGGGCGCATCGCGTGCTTCGAGGTGTTTGACATGTCGCCCGAGCTTGAGAAAGCCATTCTGCAGCGCAGGCCGGAGGACGAACTGCGCTCGATTGTGCGCTCGCAGGGCATGATCACGATGAAAGAGGATGCTATGATTAAATCGGCGAACGGCGTCGTGCCGTTTGAGGAAGTAAACACGCTCGGCGGCGAGTTCGGCCTCGACGAAATTGTTCCTGTCCCGCCGCCGGCGCCGGAGGAAATAACCGAGGAGGATTTGGGCGGTATTGCCGGTAAAAAAGAGCCTGCGCCGAGCAAGGAAATAGAAGTGTAAAAACACGCTATGCCAGATTACAAAAAAAGACTAAGCGGTTTGATAGAGCTGACAATCGCGCAGGGCGCGAGCGACCTGCATCTGGGCGCCGGCATACATCCGACCGTGCGCGTCTCCGGCGTTATGACGCCGATTGTCTCCGAACCGGTGCTTACCAATGAGGATACGCTCGGCATTATCGACGCGATGCTCTCTCCCGAGCTTAAAAAGCGTTTTTTTGACACGCAGGAGATAGACTTTTCGTACGATTACGCGGGGAACAGCCCCGCGGGCGGGTCGCGCTTCCGCGGCAACGGCTACTTTCAGCGCGGTCTGGTCGGGATAGCACTTCGGCTGATACCGCGGGTCATACGCTCCGTATCCGAACTCAGGCTCCCGTCGGCGATAGAGCAGTTTGCGGCGCGCGAGCAGGGGTTCTTTTTGGTGGTGGGGCCGGTCGGGCAGGGCAAGACGACCACGCTTGCCGCGCTTATCGAAAAGGTAAACCAGGAGCGCGCCGAGCACATCGTGACGATTGAGGACCCGATTGAATATTTGTTCGACAACAAGCGCTCGCTTATCGACCAGCGCGAGGTGCGCATCGACACGGCGGACTTCCACGTGGCGCTCCAGTCGGTGTTCAGGCAGGATGTGGATGTTGTCATGATAGGGGAGATGCGTACGCCAGAAACGATAGCCACCGCGGTTACCGCCGCCGAAACGGGCCACCTCGTGCTCTCTACTTTGCACACCAACAACGCCGTGCAGACCATCGACCGCATTATCGACGTCTTCCCCGCCGAACAGCAGGGGCAGATACGCATACAGCTTGCCTCATCGCTCGCGGGGATATTCAGCCAGCGGCTTATACCGCGGATTTCCGGCGGGCTTATCCCGGCATACGAGCTCCTGCTCAACACGACGGCGGTTTCCAACCTTATCCGCGAGAAGCGCACCCACGAAATCCAGACGCTGATAGAAACCGGCGCCGCGGAGGGCATGATAGACATGAACCGGTGCCTCGCCGAGCTCGTGCGCGCCGGCGAAATAACCGTCGAGTCCGCCTACTCCCGCTCAAACTCTCCAAAAAACCTCGAACGCTTGTTATAGCCGATAAAAGTTGCATTTACCCATTTGTTTAGGTATCTTGCATCGAGATTCACCTGTTCCCACACATAAAAAAGGAATCAGTCCATGGTGCCGAATAAAAGTTTGTTTGTGCATGTCGGCGGACCGCGCGGTGTCGGAAAGAGTTCCGTCCTCAACCACATGAGCCAGACCGTCACGATTGGCCTGCCGTTGGTAGTGATGCCGGCTAGCGCGTTTGTGATAGAGCTCGGCATGGAGCGGTTCGCTCGCAGTTGGGGTGAGCTGACCGTCGCCGAGAAAGGAGAGATGCGGAAAGCTTTTGTCGAACACCTCAAACAATTCTGCCAGGGCGTCTACGTGCTCGACAGCCACTACGTTGATGTTTTACCCGTCGGTAAAGTGCAATCCATCATACCAATAGAACTGTACCCACTTATCGGTTGCCACGTAGTCATCGACTGCAGTGTCAATGCCCTGCTAGCTCGCAGAAAAAGTGACATAGCGAAAAAGAGATCGCTAAATAAAAGGCATATCGAGAGGGAGCGGCACGGGGAGCTTGCGGTCGCGCAAAGAGTTGCACGGGAGACAGGAACGCCATTCCATGTCGTTCCGAATGAACAAGATGTCGAATACGCTGCCGAGTGCCTCGGTGGTATAATCAAAGCACGATGGCGGCACATCTTACCTTCATTACCTCCAACCCCGCCAAAGTAAAACTGGCGGCCGAGCGGCTCGAAAAATATGGCATCTCAGTCAGCCAGACGAGCCTTAAGCTTGAAGAAGTGCAAAGCTTCGACGTGGCGGAAGTTGCCGAGAAAAAAATCCGGCAAGCTATGCCGAATCTCAAAGAACCGTTCTTTGTGGAAGATTCGGGCTTCTACATCAAGGCTCTCAAAGGATTCCCTGGTCCGATGATTAAGCCTATTATGACTACGTTGGGCGACGAGAGAGTTACGAAACTAGTCGGACCCAACGACTCCCGCGAGGTTGAAGTGATCGGTGTCATTGCATACGGCGACCCAGTGAGCGGTATGGTTAAGACGTTTCAGGGTTCGTATCTCGGCACCATCGCCGAAAGTCCACACGGTTTTGAAACCAGAGGCTGGCTCTTGAGCCGAATATTCATCCCGCATGGATGGAAACAGACTTTGGCTGAGCTTGACGAAGAACAATGGCAGCAATTTCTCAACGACTTTCGCCATAACGACCACTTCGACAAATTAGGTAAATATCTCACAGAGCAGAAAAAATAAACCACCAGCCATGAGCTGGTGGTCTTTGTTTTTACCGGTTATCGCGCCGTGATGACTGACGGATACCAAGGTACTGCCCGTAGTAGGTCGGTGTTGATGTCGAGCCCCGAGTTGCGAAAAGAGTCGAGCATCATTTCTTCCTCGCGGATATACCATTGCCGGAACTTCTCTTGCGCTGTCGCTTCAAACTTGGCTTCAAGACTCGCCATCAAGTTTGCGTTTCCTTTGGCGCAGTCCACATCATAGTCGCGGAGGTCATCCGTGAATTGTGTGAGCGACCCCAAATAGTGCAGCGCCTTTTTTAGGTTGGTTGCTGTCCTATGATTGAAGACATCTTCCAAGCAAAACAGGTCTGCTATCATACTTGTCGCGACACCGGACACCCCGCGCTCTTTTATCTGCAAAATCCGCTCTGGCGGCAGTTCCGTCTGCTCGAGCAGGAAGAAGTGAGTAAACGCGCCGAGGTTTGTCATGAGTTCAAGGAATGTTCTGTCGCCGTTCTTCGCGTACCTACTGTCGCTCGCAAGCATCCTATAGACGCTCAGCACGGAGTTGAGAGTGTAGGAGAATGGCAGAACTTCTTTGATGACCTGTTCCTCGAAACAGGCATACCGCTCTGCGATTTTGAACTGCGCATAGAACTTCGGATAGTCTTCCGCCAGATCATCTACAACATGGACTGCCAGGTAGAAGAGTGAGAAGACTTGTAGCGGCAGCAAACTTTGCTTGTCGCTTATGCCGAGTGTGCGGGCAATAACGAGTCCGTCGAGCGCGTACGTTTTTGGGTCTTCTCGGAGTTCATACGGCAACTTCAGTTTTCTGCCGTCGCGACTCAAGTTTTGTATCGCCTGCCGCCAAATTTTTTTTGAAGCGGAGACCAGTTTTAAAAGGTCTTTTTTGATTGGCTTGGTGACTCTTTCCTCACACAACGTTTTTGCCAGTTCTGCATGTTTACGGTTGATGGTTTGTCTGACGAATATGCTCATGGCGCCTACCTCCTCTTTATTAAAGGGCTGAGTATCTTGCAGGAGTATGTCTTAGATGCGCAGATGTGGCAACTCTTATAGAGACGCACGCTCACGGTGTATAACAAAAAGTTTGTAATTTTAGGTAAGGTACAATAGACGTTGTATATGGCTGAATTTAAATACGAAGCATTGGACCAAAACGGCAAAGCGGTGGGCGGAGCCGTCAACGCGGCGTCTCAGGACGCCGCTATAGCATCCCTGCAACGCAAGGGTTTTACCATTACGTCGATTACCGGCGGCAGCGACAAGTCGCTGTTCCAGCAGATGCAGGAGGTTACCATCTTCGGCGGGGTGTCCGGGCGTGACCTGGTGATGCTATCGCGCCAGATAGCGACGCTCTTTGAGGCGCAGGTATCCGCCATGCGCGTCTTCCGGCTTCTTGCGGAGCAGGCGGAAAAGCCTTTTTTGCGTCAGGTGCTGGTGCAGATAAGCGACGACCTGCAGGGAGGCAACGCCATATCCAAGTCGATGGAGAAGCACCCCAAGGTGTTTTCCGACTTTTACGTCAACATGGTGCGCAGCGGCGAGGAGTCCGGCAAGCTCGACCAGACATTTATGTACTTGGCGGACTATATCGACCGCTCCTACGAGCTCAGCAGCAAGGCAAAAAACGCGCTCATATACCCGGCGTTTATCATGGTGACGTTCGTGGCGGTGATGACGCTCATGCTCACGTTCGTCATACCCAAAATAGGCTCAATCCTCCAGGATTCCGGCCAGGCACTGCCTATCTATACGCAAATCATCCTCGGCATGAGTAATTTCCTCGTCAATTACGGCATATTTCTTCTTATCGCGCTCATCGTGGGAGGCTTCTTTATGTACAAATACATTCAGACCCCTTCCGGCCGTACCGCTTGGTCGCGGTTCAAGTTTTCCATACCCTATGTCGGCTCGCTCTACCAAAAGCTCTATCTCTCCCGCATAGCCGATAACATGAACGTCATGCTCTCGTCGGGCATTTCCGCCGTCCGCGCGCTGGAAATAACCGCCAACGTGGTGGAGGACGACATATACGAAAATATTTTGCGCGAGGCTATCGACGGGGTAAAGGGCGGCCAACCCCTGTCGCAGACCCTTCTGCGCTATCCGGCGGAAGTGCCGGGGATATTCGTGCAGATGCTCCAGATAGGCGAGGAGACGGGCGAAATGGGCAGCATACTCAACCGCTTGGCGCGGTTTTACAACCGCGAGGTCAACTCGGCGGTCGATACGCTCGTTTCCCTCATAGAGCCCATTCTTATTGTGGCGCTGGCGCTCGGCGTGGGCTTCTTGCTCGCCGCGGTCCTGCTCCCGATATACAACTCGGCCTCCGCTCTTTAACGGCGTACGCTATCCACAGGTCGTGGTACAGACGGCTTTAAAGTAGCTATAATAGGGGAGCCAACGGATTTACGTCTGGCCGATTTTACTAAGTGTAAGTGCAGATTTATTAATTAGTTATTAATAGCCGCAATATATCTATGAAGAAAGCAAGTAATAAAATCAGCAGCAGAGGTTTCACGCTCATCGAGCTCTTGGTTGTCATCGCCATCATCGGCATATTGGCGGCTATTGTACTTGTGTCGCTCGGCAATGCCCGCCAAAAGGGCGCGGATGCCGGCATACAGGGCAACTTAGACACAGTGCGCACGCAGTCAGAAATCTGGTCCAGCGACAACGGCAATGTGTACGATGTCGTAGCCGGAACGCCCGGCGCTACGGGAGCAGTCGGTGCGGCGTGCGGAACAACCGGCATGTGGGGTAACGCGACTATCATACAGGCGGTCAAGGGAGCGTCCGCGCAGGCATCAACAGCGTCTCTTAACGGCGTTGCGGCTCAGGCGGTACTCTGCAAGTCGTCTGCGACCGCGTGGTTTGTCGCCGTAGTAAAGAAAACCAACCCGCTCAAGGCATGGTGTGTCGACAGCGAAGGCAAGGCAAAGGATGTTGATGTCACGGCTATTGATACAGCCGCCGACGTGTCATCAATTACCGCGTGCCCGTAGTCCGTACTTTAGTAAGTCAAACAAAAACCCCGCTTGTGCGGGGTTTTTGTTTGGTATAATAAACAACATGCGCCAGAGAGGTTTTACCCTTATCGAACTTTTGGTGGTTATCGCCATCATCGGCATTTTAAGCTCGATTATCATGGTGTCGCTCGGCGGCGTCAAACAAAAAGCGCGCGACGCAAAGCGCATAGCCGACCTGCGGTCCATACAGCTCGCGCTCGCGACGTACTACAACGACAATCTTTTTTATCCGAGGAACATCTACACTCCTTCCAATCTGGTTTCCGGCTCCGACATCGGCAACGGCCTTGCTCCTGCCTATTTGAGCATCGTGCCCAAAGACCCCAACGGCAATTCCAGCGATAACTGCAACTCCACCGGCGCCAACACCCTGCCAAGCTGTTACCGATACAATGCCTATGTCGTCTCCGGCACCGGCCTGTGCAATTCCGGCAATACGCCCGTGGCATATCACGTGGGGGCGGCAATGGAGGAGGCAACCAACGCCAACCTCTCTCAGGACACCGATGCCGGCATAACACTCAACCCGCCGTACTCCGGCAGTTATACGGCGTGCAACAACGGCTTTTCTCCTTCCGCCACATTCCACGGGAACGCGACCGCCTGCGTAGGAGGAACCGCCGCCTCCACCGACTCCTGCTACGACATGACCCCGTAATGGTTATATTTGCAGTAGCCGCGTTCGGCGCCATACTCGGGAGCTTTCTTAACGTATTGCTTTATCGCTACAATACCGGGCGCTCCGCGATCTCTTTTTCTGAGGCGCAGGGACGCTCCCGATGCATGCACTGCGGACAGAAGCTTGGAGCGGGGGATCTTATCCCCTTGCTTTCGTATGCGTACCTGCGCGGCGCGTGCCGCTATTGCCGCTCGCATATATCTTTTCAGTACCCGGCAGTCGAGGCCGCCGCCGCCGTTCTGTCGGTGCTGGTGTATCTGCAACACCCGGAGCCCGCGCAATACGCGCTCGGGCTTGCCGTGTGGCTGACGCTCCTGTTTATAGTCGTGTACGACCTGCGTCACCAGATAATCCCGTGGAGCGCCTCAGGATTATTGTCCGCGCTTGTGCTCCTGCAGGTTTTCATTTTCCAGTTTTCGGTTTCAAATCTTTGGGCGGGCCCCGCGCTCGCCGCGCCGCTGTTTCTGCTCTCTTTAGTATCCCGCGGCCGGTGGATGGGGTGGGGAGACGGCCCGCTTGAGCTGTGTTTGGGATGGTTACTTGGTTTAACCGCCGGCCTGACGGCTTTGTTTATCGCTTTTTGGACAGGCGCGGTTGTGGGCATCGCGCTACTGACCTTTGGTAAAGGGGTTACAATGAAAAGTGAGGTACCATTCGCGCCGTTTCTCATACTTGGCGCGGCTCTCTCATATTTTTTGCATGTCGATTTTTTCCAAACATTCGCGGCGTTCTTTTAAAGGGTTTACCCTGATAGAGCTTATCGTCGTATCCGCCATCATACTTATCATCACGGCGTTTATCATGTTCAGGCAGTCCAAGTTTAACAGCGCTACGCTGATGCGGTCGCTCTCATACAGCGTCGCGCTCTCCGTCCGGCAAGCGCAAGTGTACGGCACCTCAATACGCGAGTTCTCCAAGGGCAGTAATGTATTTGCGCCCGGGTACGGCATACATTTTCCGTCGTCCGGAGCGTCCTCCGACACGTACTATCTTTTCGCGGACACCGTGCCGGCGGGAGGAGGCAACGGGGCATACGACGGCATATCCGAGGCGTTGCCGGCGTTTACGCTCGGCAGAGGCTATGTGGTAGACAGCTTGTGCGCCGTTATCATAGGCGGGAGCAGTTGCACGCCTGTTTCATCACTTACCGTATTTTTCCGGCGCCCCAACCCCGACGCCTGCATATCAACCAACGCATCTCCCGGCTCGTGCGCCCCCGGAGCGGCCGCGATGTACTCCTCGGCGTATATGCAAATACGGTCGACCGGCAACAACGACCTGCGCGCGATAAAAATATCCGACACCGGCCAGATTTCCGTCTGCTTGCCGAACCTCGCTCCTCCGCAATGTTAAAAATTACTTACAACAAAGGTTTTACTTTAATCGAGATGATGGTCTCGGTCGCCGTGTTTACCATTGTGATGACCGTCGCGCTCGGCGCGCTCCTCTCCATGTCGGAGAGCGACAGGAAGGCGCAGACAATCAAATCGGTCATCAACAACATCAACTTTTCCGTCGACTCGATGTCGCGCTCCATACGCACCGGATATATCTACCATTGCGACAGCGCCGTGTCTCCCGTAACATCCCCGCGCGACTGTACCGGCACTCCGTCGACATCCTTTGCGTATCGCCCCGCCGACAGCCTCAATACAATCGTATACCGCCTGGAGACATCCAACGCGGCGCTATGCGGACAGCCGGCAAGCAGGGTAGGGTGCATAGTCCGCTCCGTCGACGGCGGCCTAAACTACTCTCCCATCACATCGGCCGAAGTATATATAGACACGCTCAATTTTTACGTCACCGGCACCGCAAGCGCGGTTATCCAGCCGAAGGTCACCATCCTGATTTCCGGAGTGGTAAACATGAACGCCGAGCAAAACTCCGTGTTTAACCTGCAGACATCCGTAACCCAGCGCTTATATGACCAATAAAATAAAAAAACTTGTCGCAAGCAGGCCGAGGGGGTTTACGCTCATCGAGACGCTTATAGCGGTACTACTTTTGACCGTGTCAATCGCCGGGCCTCTTACGCTGGCTTCCAAAGGGCTCACCGCTACGCTTGTCGCCAAGGAGCAGTTTACCGGGTTTTATCTCGCGCAGGACGCCGTTGAGTTTATCCGTTATGTCAGGGACTCCAACTCGCTCGGCGGCGGCGACTGGCTCACCGGCGCCGGAGCCGGGAGCGGGATAGACCTATCCGCGTGCCTCAGCGCGAACGGATGCTATCTGGATTCGATACAAAGCACGATTACGGCGTGCGGCGGAACCTGTCCGGTCATGAACTACAATCCCGCCAACCACTTCTTCAGCTACACTAGCGGCGCGCCTTCTGCGCAGAAGTTCGTCCGGACGGTCAAAATAACGAACACAACGGCCGACGAGGCGGTCATTACGGTGACCATTTCGTGGAACGACCGGGCCGGCATAACCCGGGTCCCCGTTACCGTGCGCGAAAATATATTCAAATGGCAGTAAAAAATTTAAATCTTAAAAAAGGCGGGCGCGGGTTTACCATTTTGTTCGCCATGCTTATAAGCAGCCTGGCTCTTGCGATAGGTGTCGCCATATACGACATCACCGTCCGCGAACTCGACCTGTCGAGTACCGCGACGCAGTCGCAATACGCCATATACGCCGCAGACACCGGCGCGGAGTGCGCACTGTATTGGGACTCTAAAAACATCTTTGCCACCTCGAGCCAGTCTTCCGTGCCGTCATCGGGCGTGCTGTGCAACGGCGTGGATATCGCCTCGGCTCCATGGACGATAGAGTCCGCTCCTACCGCCGCTACGACCACGTTTATGGTCACCTTTTCTCCCCAGCCGTATTGCACGAGCGTCACCGTCGCCAAGAGCGGCACGCCGTCGCAAACGACCATTGTCTCTAGAGGATATAACGCGTCATGCGCGGTTTCCGTGTCCGGCACGCCAAAGCTTGAACGCGTGTTCCAAGTATCGTACTAATAAGGGTGTGAGTACTCCGCGTTACATACAGGAACGTTATAAAAAGCTCAAGGAGGCGGTCAACCGTCACCGGCATTTGTACTATGCGCTCCAGAATCCGGAGATAGCCGACAGCGCGTACGACGAGCTGGAGCAGGAGCTCGTACGGCTTGAGGAGCAGTATCCGGAGCTCGTTTCGCACGACTCGCCGACGCAGCGCGTTGGAGGAGCGCCGGAGACCGCGTTTAAAAAAGTATTGCATCAGGTTGCGCAGTGGTCGTTCAACGACGCTTTTACTCCGGACGACATCCGCGACTTTGATGCGCGCGTGAGGAAAGAGCTCCGGAAAGCTCCCGCAAAAGGGAGAGATGAACACGACCCCAACTCCCTTTTGCGGGACTTTCCGGAGCTCGCCTATACCTGTGAGCTTAAAATCGATGGGCTTAAGGTGGTGCTGACGTACGAAAAAGGACTGTTAAAAACCGCCGCAACGCGCGGCGACGGCGTGGTGGGGGAGGATGTTACGCACAATGTCCGCACCATCAAGTCGGTGCCGCTGCGGTTGGAACGCCCGGTCGATATCATTGTCGAGGGCGAGGTGTGGATGAGCGAGGATAGTCTGAAAAAAATAAATGCCATTCGACAAGCGGATGGCGAAGCTGCGTTTGCCAACCCGCGCAACGCCGCCGCCGGCGCTATACGCCAGCTCGACCCTAAAGTGGCGGCCGAGCGCAAGCTCGATGTTTTTATATACGACGTAGCCCGTACATCGGAGCAGTTGCCGCAAACTCAGTACGAGGAGCTCCGGTATCTGCAGGGGTTGGGTTTTAAGGTCAACAAACACTTTATGCTGGTACATTCAGTCGGGGAGATTATCGAGTACTGGCAGAAGTGGCAAAAAAAATCCAAAGCGCAGGGGTATTGGATTGACGGCGCCGTCATAAAGGTCAATGAGCTTGAGCTCCAAGAGCGCTTGGGCTATACCGGCAAAGCGCCGCGCTTTGCAATTGCGTTTAAGTTTCCGGCTGAGCAGGTCACCACTGTTGTCGAAGACATTGTTCTGCAGGTGGGGCGCACCGGCGTGCTTACACCAGTGGCGCATTTGCGCCCGGTCTTAGTTGCTGGCTCCACCGTAAGCCGCGCGACGCTCCACAACGAGGATGAAATCAAGCGTTTGGACGTGCACATCGGGGACACGGTTGTACTGCAAAAGGCCGGCGATGTTATCCCCGACATTGTGCGCGTGCTTACCGAACTGCGGCCAAAGGGCAGCAAGCCGTACCGGTGGCCACAGAGGGTTGCGGAATGCGGCGGGAGCGGCGCTATTGAGCGCATCCCAGGCCAGGCCGCGTGGCGGTGCGTCGACAAAGGTTCTTTTGCGGTTATGCGCCGGAAGTTGCGCTACTTTGCCTCGCGCGGCGCGCTCAACATCGAGGGCCTGGGGCCGAGCACGGTTGATGCCCTGCTTGAGCGCGGCTTGGTCGTGAACGTTGACGACTTTTTTACCCTGCGCGAGGGCGACCTGCTTGAGCTCGAAGGGTTTGCCGAGGTGAGCGCAAACAAACTTATCGAGTCGATTAAAAAAGCGGCAAAACAGGTTCCGCTTTCAAAATTAATAACCGGCCTCTCTATCCCGCAAGTGGGGGAGGAGACCGGCATTTTGCTGGCGCAAAACTTCAAAACCGTTGACGATGTCGCCGCCGCTTCGGCCGGAGAGCTCGAGGTGATAAACGGCATCGGGCCCATTGTCGCGGGTGCAATCTACAGTTGGTTCCGCGAGAATAAAAAATTGGTCGAGCGGCTTAAAAAGGTTCTCACCATAAAAAATCCCGAAGCGACGCTTCGAGATACACAACTGCCGCTTGCGGGTAAAACATTTGTGCTGACGGGCACTATGGCGGGCATGTCGCGCGACGAGGCAAAGGCGCACATCCGCGCGTGTGGAGGCAGTGTTTCGTCCTCGGTATCCGCCAAAACAGACTATGTGGTGGCCGGCGAAGAATCCGGCTCAAAGCTCTCGGCTGCTCAAAAATTGGGCGTGCAAGTGATAACCGAGGAGGAGTTTCTAAAGCTTATACGTTAGTGTAGTATTGCGATATGATTTCGCGCGAGGAGGTTTTACAACTAGCTCTGCTTGCACGGCTCAAGCTCGACGATAAAGAAGTGGCGGGTTTGCAGAAAGATATTTCGGGCATTCTTGAGTATGTCGGACAGATCAGTGCGGTCCAGCCGCAAGGAGAGACCTTTCTGTCGGACAGCAAGGACTCACCTTTCGGCTCGCGCAACGTGATGCGCGAGGATTCGCCGCGCGCGGACGGGGATACAATGGCAGGCAAGGAAGAAGCTCTGCGCACGGCGTTTCCGAAAAAAGAAAACAACTACAATGTTGTGCGCAAAATAATCCAAAAAGACGAATAACACTACGATATATCGTAGTCTTTTTATGGCAAACTTAAATAAACTAACAATTACAGAAGCCGGCAAAAAACTCGCCGCGGGCGAAATTACTTCGGTTCAGCTTGTCGACGCGTGTCTGGCTGAAATTGAGAAGAGAAACCCGTCTCTTAATGCGTATCTGGAAGTCTTTGCCGATGTGCGCGAACAGGCGCAAAAAGCCGATGCGCGGCGCGCGGCGGGGGAGAGTCATCCTCTGCTCGGCATCCCGCTCGCGGTTAAAGACAATATTTTGATAGAGGGCCGCCGCGCCGGCGCCGCGTCAAAAATATTGGAAAATTATGTCGCGAGCTACGACGCGACGGTCATAAAAAAACTAAAAGACGCCGGAGCGGTTTTTATCGGCCGCACCAATATGGACGAGTTTGCGCACGGCAGTTCGACCGAAAACTCGGCCTACGGCCCGACCAAAAATCCGCATGACGAGTCGCGCGTGCCGGGAGGCTCCTCCGGCGGCTCCGCGGCGGCGGTGGCGGCGCATATGGCTCTAGGCGCCTTGGGTACCGACACCGGCGGCTCGGTGCGCGAGCCGGCGAGCTTCTGCGGAGTGGTGGGTCTCAAGCCGACCTACGGCGCCGTGTCGCGCTCGGGGCTTATCGCGATGGGTTCATCGCTCGACCAAGCGGGACCGCTTGCGCGCACCGTTGAGGATGCCGAACTGATTTTTAACGCAATCCGCGGCAATGACCCGCTGGATAGCACATCAATTGAAAACAAAGGTCCGACCTTAGCTCAGGGCTCCCAAGGACGGACCTTAAAAATCGGCGTACCCCGGAAGTTGTTGGAAAAAGGGATTGACGCGGATGTTCTGCAACAGTTCGAAAAGTCGCTCGACACGCTGCGCGCCAAGGGGTATGAGGTTGTCGATATCGAGCTCCCGCTCGCAGGGCTCGCGCTCGCGGTCTATTACGTCATTATGCCGGCCGAGGTGTCGGCAAACCTGGCGCGGTTCGACGGCGTGCGCTACGGGTTGTCGCTTAAGGGCGAGTCGCTTATCGACGACTATGCAAAGACAAGAGGCGATGGGTTCGGCGCCGAAGTACGCCGCAGGATTATGCTCGGCACTTATGTTCTCTCATCGGGCTACTACGACGCCTATTACGGCAAAGCGACCGCCGCGCGCGCACAGCTTGCGCGCGAAGTCGCCGGAGTTTTAGAAAACGTCTGCCTTATTGCGACTCCTACAACCACCACTCCCGCTGCTAAGCTCGGGGAAAAGACCGACGACCCGTTGGCGATGTACCTGATGGACATCTTTACCGTTACCGCTAACCTGACCGGCAACCCGGCTATCTCCGTGCCGATGGGCACGGTGACGCGGGAGGGGAAGGAGCTTCCGGCCGGCTTGCAGCTTACCGCCGCGCATGGGGACGAGCAATCGCTCTTTGTGGCCGGAAAATTGCTACAATAAAGATGTAATGCAGCCAACGGTGAATTATCTCAACCTCGAGTATTTGCTCGTGCGCATGCGCGACATCGCGCTTAGCGTGCAAAACTCTTTCGGAAGTATCCCCGCCGACACGGTGTCTATTATTACCGCCGTCTTTATAATCGGGATGCTGGCGTCGCTCGCGCTTATTGTACTCATCGTATACGCGCAGATGAAGCTTATGCATACGGAACACGCCGGCTTTAGCGCGATGGAGGAAAAAGAGCTCGAGCGCAAGACGGCGGATGTGGAGGACGTCGGCCGCAACGACCGGTGGGACGGTATTGTAAAGCTTGCCTCTTCCTCCGCTCACGGCGACTGGCGCCGCGCGATACTGGAGGCCGACATTATGCTCGGCGATGTGTTGATGGGGCAGGGATACGAGGGCGCGGGCGTCGGCGAGCAATTAAAGATGGCGAACCCGATACAAATGACCACGCTGGACTTGGCGTGGAAGGCGCACAAAGTGCGCAACGACATTGCGCACCAAGGCGAGAGCTACGAGCTCAATGTGCGCGATACGCAAGCGACCATAGACTACTACAAACGCGTGTTTGAAGAGTTGGGCGCTATTTAGTTTTCGAACAATCTTGTTGCGGGGGCAGGAATTGCACCTGCGACCTTCAGGTTATGCATACCGCTACGGCTTTCGCCGCTCCATAGGATTTGTGGTCTGGACTATACCTTCTCCCTTTCTGCAGAGCAGAAGTGGGGAGTCTGCCGTCTAGTCTCTACACCTTTCCTGCCACTGGCGGGACTTGGCTCGGTATTGTCAACTCGCACATGCGAGTAAGATTTCACCGACTTTGACAGATATTCCACTAAACATTCCTGCTGAGTGAGCCCAATTGAGCCTGACGAGCTACTACTGCTCCACCCCGCTATCTATACGATATCAAAAATTGGCGTGTAAAACAAGCTGTGGATAAATGAAACAGCGATATATGTTACCATACTTGTATGGCTAAGCCATCGGAAAAATTGCGCGCGCTTCGTATGCGTCGGGACGGGATAAGTATTAAGTCAATCGCGTCGGCACTTAACGTATCAACCGGTTCTGTGAGCCTGTGGTGTCAGTCTATTGAGCTTACAAGTTTACAAAAAGAAAAACTGCGCAAATCTCAGATAGCCGCCGGTCATCGTGGTCGCATGATAGGTGCGGAAATAAATCATCAAAAAAGACTAAACGCTATTTACGACGCAGAGCAATGGGGAAAAAGTTCGGTCGGAAGTCTTTCAAATAGAGACAAGTATTTGTTAGGCATCGGGCTTTATTGGGGAGAGGGTGCAAAGTCTCGTACTGATACGGCGACAATTACCAACTCTGACCCTTCCATCATTGTATTTTCTATGCGATGGATGCAGGACTGTTTTTCGCTTACTAAAAAAGATTTCAATCCGTATATTTATATTTCTGAAAGCCATATGCACCGTAGGCAAGACATTGTGCATTTTTGGTCCAAAGCACTCAAATTACCCCAGTCGCAATTTCACATTGTGTTTCTAAAAGGCAGGACAAAAAAGGTTTACGAAAACCATAATTCGTATTATGGTGTATGTGCATTGCGCGTTAGAAAAGGAACCAATCTCAAATACCGCATCTTAGGTCTTATCAAAGCGTGCAAGGAAAACGTCGGGGTAGCTCAAATGGTTGGAGCACAGCATTCATAACGCTGAGGATGTGGGTTCGACTCCCACCCCCGACACCCGCTAATGGAGGCGCGTTTGCGCTACAATAGCGTTGTTCGTAAGTAAGCATGCGGGAGTAGCTCAACTGGTTAGAGCGCCGCCCTGTCACGGCGGAGGTTGCGGGTTCAAGTCCCGTCTCTCGCGCAGCAAAAAACCCTGTGGGTTTTTTGCGCGTTCATACAAGCCGAAGTAGCTCAGATGGTAGAGCAACTCCATGGTAAGGAGTAGGTCGCCGGTTCGATTCCGGCCTTCGGCTCCCGATTATATAATCGGAGAGTCGCCGCCTTAGCTCAGTTGGTAGAGCGCATCTTTCGTAAAGATGAGGTCCCCAGTTCAATCCTGGGAGGCGGCTCCAAGTGGAAAAGGAACAGATACAGGAGCGCATTAAGGAGATAGAGGCGGCTATGCAACAGCCGGATTTTTGGTCTGACAAAAATGACGCGCAGGCTTTGATAAAAGAATTACATGATTTGAAGGCGGAAGCCGAGGGGGGCAACGCGTACGACCGCAGGGGCTCAATCGTATCGCTGGTGGCCGGCGCCGGAGGCGATGACGCCGAAGATTTTGCGCGCATGCTGTTTGAGATGTACCGGAAGTATTTTGAAAAGAGGGGTTGGAGCGCGCGTATTTTGCACGAAAATAAAAACGACCACGGCGGGTTCCGTAATATGTCGATAGAGGTCGGCGGAAAAAATGTGTACGGCACGCTCAAAAACGAGTACGGCGTGCACCGCCTGGTGCGCATCTCGCCGTTTAACGCTTCGCAAAAAAGACACACCTCGTTTGTGCTGGTTGAGGTTCTGCCGGTCATCGAGCAGGTCGGCGTCATTGAGTTGGACGAGAAGGATCTGGAGATTACGATGGCGCGCTCAAGCGGCCCCGGCGGGCAAAACGTCAACAAACGCGAGACCGCCGTGCGCATCGTGCACACGCCGACCGGCATCAGCGCGCATGTCGACGGCGAGCGCACGCAGGGCGCCAACAAAGAGAAGGCGCTTGCAATAATTAAGGCCAAACTCATGCGCCTGCTCGAGGCGCAGCGCAAGGAAAAGATATCCGACCTGCAGGTCGGCGCAGGCAAAATCGAGTGGGGGAGCCAAATCCGTTCCTACGTTCTTCATCCGTATCAGCTGGTC
>Ga0209210_1001865_pt1 | contig 16586 bp, 10 predicted proteins | sample RifGroA1_FD_183991 | JGI IMG/M metagenome (GOLD analysis project Ga0209210, IMG submission 183991) | Contaminated groundwater microbial communities from Rifle, Colorado, USA - Rifle Groundwater A1 (SPAdes) (version 2) | ecosystem: Environmental > Aquatic > Deep subsurface > Groundwater >...
CCGCCTCTATAGAGCCGCTGTGGTCGGTGATTTTGACAAATGCCATTTGGTCGCCGCCGCGGGTTAGTATAGTGCGCACGCTCTCTACCATCCCAGCCGCAACGGCTGTCATACCGGGTGTCATTTTTTTATGCAGCTCTTCCAATGTCATCGGCCGTTTGGAAAGCTGCTCTTTAAACCTGTCGAGCGGGTGTCCGGAGACGTAGAGTCCAAGAAGCTCCTTTTCCCACGCAAGACGCTGTGCTTGCGTGGCTGCTTCTGCGGGCGGCAGAGTGATGTCGGCCACGTCGCCTTGCCCCGCAAAGAGCGAGTCCTGCTGTTGTTCTTTGGAAGTTTCGCGATGATACTCAAGCAAAAGCTCTATTGATGCCAGCATGGTGCCACGGCCACCGTCTGCCAAGCCGGGCTCGCCAAGACAATCAAGCGCTCCGCACTCTATTAAAGATTCGAGCCCTCTTTTGTTGAGGTTTTGGTCTTTGATGCGGCGCAGAAAGTCGGATATAGATACAAAAGGACCCCGTGCTTTGCGCTCGGCGATTATGCTGTCTGCTACACCACTGCCGACGTTTTTAATAGAATAGAGGCCGAAGCGGATCGAATCATTTGTCGCAGTTCCGCCTCCCGGTGGCGAGCCTATAGTCCGCGGCGCGGACGGCTCAGTCTCGCCACCGGGAGGCGGAACTTTTTCTGGGTCAGGAAATCCCAAAGTGGAGACTGATCCATTAGCAAAGCGAGTAATAGGCTCCACTTTGGCATTTCCTGACCCATTTAGGACAACGGTAAAGTCGCCGAAGCTCTCGTTTATATCCGGCGGAAGGACCGGCACGCCCATGCGCTTGCACTCGCGCACCATAACAGACACGGTGTCTATATCGCCCGCTTCGGCGGTGAGTACCGCCGCCATGTACTCTACGGGGAAATTCGCCTTCATATAAGCGGTTTGATATGCAACGCGCCCATAGCTTGCGGCGTGCGCCTTGCCAAATCCGTATGCGGCAAAGGGCTCAATAAGCTTCCACAACATTTCTGCTTTTTGTTGTGACATTCCGTTTTTTACCGCGCCAGCGATAAGTTTTTCCCGCTGCTTTTCCATCTCCGCGGGTATCTTTTTACCCATTGCTTTGCGCAGGGCGTCGGCCTCTAGCCACGAGTAGCCGGCGATTTTTATCGCGGTCAACAACACGTCGTCCTGGTATACCAACAGGCCGTAGGAAAAGTCTAGATAATCTTTCATCCGCGGGTCGAGGTAGGTAATGAGCGCGGGGTTGTGCTTGCGCTCAATGTAGGAAGGAATGGTTTCCATCGGTCCGGGGCGGAAGAGAGCCACCATCGCGTTGATGTCATGTATGGAGGTTGGCCGCAACTCTTTAAGGTAGCGGGTCATCCCGGCGCCGCCCAACTGAAAGGTGCCTTCTGTCTCGCCGCGCGCGAGCATCTCGAATGTTTTGGTATCGTCCACGGGGACGCGCTCTATGTCTACTTTTATCCCTCGGGTATTCTCCACGAGCTTCACCGCATGCGCCAAAATCGCCAAGTTGCGTATACCAAGGAAGTCAAACTTAAGTAGCCCTACTCCTCCGTACTCGTCGGTTATGGAGTACATGTCGTACTGCGTAATGATTTTGCCACCCTCTTTATTCGTGCTTTTGGGGTCGTGCTGGAGCGGTGCGTATTCCACCAAAGGCCCGGGCGATATCACCACGCCGGCGGCGTGCACAGAAATATGTCGCGCACAACCCTCTATTTTTTTCCCCAAGTCGATAATGTCATGCACGTCGGGCTCGCTCTCGTACATTTTTTTTAGCGTCGCGTTTTCTTCAAGCGCACGGTCAAGGGTCATGGGAAAGCCCTGGCTGCCAAACGGCACTTCGCGCGCGATGCGGTCGCCGAGCCCGTAGGGGTGTCCGAGCGCGCGCGCCACGTCGCGCACGACGCCGCGCGCAAGCATGGTTCCAAAAGTGCCTATCTGCGCCACACGATTTTCGCCATAGGTCTTGCGGACGTAGTCTATAACCTCGTCGCGTCGGTTATCGGCAAAGTCCATGTCGATGTCGGGCGCTTTGGGTCGCTCCGGATTTAGGAATCGTTCGAAGGGTAGCTGATACTCAAGCGGGTTAATGGTGGTGACGCCGGTGAGGTAGGAAACGAGCGAACCGCCGGCGCTCCCGCGCGTGGTGGCGAGTATTCCGCTTTCTCGTGCAAAGTGGAGTAGATCTGCAACCACTAAAAAATACGGCGAGTAGCCCTTGTCGCAAATTATTTTATATTCGTACTCGATGCGCTCGCGTACGGTTGGAGTTTCTTTGAACCCGCGGTAGGCCAACCCTTTTTCTATAATGCGCCGCAATTCTTGGTCGTATGTGATGCCATCTTGAGTAGTGTAAGGAGGGAATATCCACGAGCCGAGAGTAATCTCCAGGTTGCATCGCGCCGCTATGGCCAGCGTTTGGTCGAGTGCTTCTTTGGGAAAACGCTTTTGCATTTCTCTCGCAGTGGGGAAGGCATAGTTCTCCTCTTCGTCGCTTATGTCGCCGTGGTCGGTGGGCCCGCGATCGCCTATGGCGCACAGCGTCTCCCACGCGCGCCGGTCTTGGGGCGCAATATAAAAAATTTCCTGCATCGCGACATTGACATAAAAATTATCTTTTCCAAACAGTTTCTGATACTCAAACACATGGGCTCCGCTAAGATGGTTTCCTATGGCAAGGAGCCCATCGGTGCGGCCAGCAAGCTCCTCAAGGGTCACTACGGGTTCGCTTTGGTGCTCGGCAAAATTGGCGGCGGTCATGAGCGCCAGCAAGTTTTTGTAGCCCGCTGCGTTTTCTACCAAAAGGATAATACGCCCGCCCCCCTCCTCCGCGATGTCGAGCCCGACGATTGGTTTTATCCCGGCCTTGCGGCACTCTTTTATAAATTCGATGGTGCCATACATACTGCCAAGGTCGGTGAGCGCGAGCGCCTCGCACCCCTCTTTTTTTGCCGCAGCTACAAGGTCGGGGATTTTTGGTAATGCCTTAAGCAAGGAGTAGTGTGAGTGAACATGCAGGTGTACAAACGGTGCCGACATACACATATACTACTACTAATGGCGCAATTGTTGATTGGCATAGACGAGGCGGGGCGGGGGCCTTTGGCCGGGCCGGTTGCCGTTGGGGCCGTGGCGGTGCCGCGGCGTTTTGACATGCGGCTTCTCAAGGGCGTGCGTGACAGCAAGCAGATGTCGGAATTGGGGCGTGAGATTTGGTTTGAAAAGCTGCGTATTTTAGAACAAACGGAGGGCTTGCGATACGTCGTTGTTTTTTCCTCCGCGCACTACATAGATGTCAGGGGTATTGTTCCTGCCGTGCGGGCTGCGCTCGCGCGGGCGCTGCGCTTTTTGGAAGCACGGGCAGAAACCTCCAGCATCCTTTTAGACGGCTCACTCAAAGCGCCGGCACGATTTGTCTTCCAGAAAACTATCATACGGGGAGACGAAACCGAGCCATTAATATCGCTGGCATCTATAGCCGCCAAGGTACGCCGCGATCGGCTGATGCGGCGGCTTGCCATGTGCTATCCGGAATATGGATTTGAAACGCACAAAGGATATGGCACCAAGGCACACTACAGTGCGCTCAAAAAACACGGGCCATCAAATATACACCGACGCAGTTTTTTGTGAGTTGACAGCGCGCCATAAGTTGCGTAGTATCTAACATCAGTTGTCGTTTGTTTTGGAAAATGAAAAAGCCAAATACTACGGAGGACTCAATGGGGATCGAGAACGGGCGCAAAAAGTGTCCAAAGTGTTTATGCGAAGAGTGTGTGAATGGCGGGGCGGATATGATCTACCCTTACCAGGGGCCGATGCCGAACGAGGTGTGTTGCCTCGAATTCGGCACAAAAGAAATACCAAGAACGTGCCCAAAATTTGAGAAGCACGTCTATACCCCGGGTCAGGTGGTAGATGGATTTTTGTCCGCCACATGAGTTTATTATGGCGTCCGAATTATTTTATTGCCCCGCCTGTGCACGATTGCACAGGCGGGGTTTGTTTTTTAAACTATATCTTGCTATAGTCTCCACATGGTCGTCAGGATGCGACATACCAGGGCACACACGGCAAACCGCCGCAGCCACCATGCGCTTAAGGCGCAGGTGCTTTCTGTTTGTGAGTGCGGGGCGACGCGCTTGTCGCACCGCGCGTGCGCTTCATGCGGTCGGTATAAGGGCCGAGTCGTGATAGACCATGTAAGCAAGGCGGCCGCTAAGGCGGCCAAGCGGGCGAAGAAGGAAGGAAGCAAATCCGAGAGTCGGTAAATACTACATAGGGCTTCCCATACGTTACAATTGGGGAGTTAACCGGAGCGTCGGCTTTGTTTCTTTGTGCGGGGCTGTGCGATAGAGGATCTTTAAAACAAATGGCAAATAGGCACCTTTCAAGATCGGTCGTACTGCAATCGCTCTTTGAGTGGGACTTCCGCAATGCTTCCGGTGGTTATGCGCAAGAGTCTCTTCTGCGCAACACGGCGGAGTTTGCACCTGCGGCGGGAGACTCGGCCTTTATGACGGACCTTTTAAAAGGAGTTATAGAGCGCCACAGCGACCTCGACCTCGTGATAGAAAAAGCGGCGCCCGAGTGGCCTCTTGCGCGGATCGCTCCGGTAGACAGGAATGTTTTGCGGCTCGGACTATATGAACTGTTGTTTGCCGACCGCGACAAGGTGCCGGCCAAAGTGGCGATAAACGAAGCTATAGAACTTGCCAAAAGTTTCGGTGGAGAAAACAGCGGCCGTTTCGTCAACGGTGTGTTGGGCGCGGTATACAAAGAGCTCGGCGAGCCAGGCAAGGACGAAACTTCAAAAAAGAAAAAAACGGTCCCGTACGAGCAGATGCCTCTAGAGCGCCTTGGCGGAGCGATAGTCTACGCCAAACAGCATGGCGAGTTGTACTTGGCGCTCGTGCACGACATTTTTGGGCATTGGACCCTTTCCAAAGGCCGTATCGAGGAAGACGAAGATGTCGAGCAAGCCACGGTGCGCGAGATAAAAGAGGAGATGAATCTCGACATAACAATCAAGCACAAAGTTGGCGAGAACGAGTATATCGCTTCCGACCCCGAGGTGGGCAAAAAGCGCAAGCAGGTGACGTACTTTTTGGCAGAATCGTCTTTTTCAGAAATCACGCTTAAACAAACCGGCGGGCTCGACGACGCGCGCTGGTTTAAACTACACGATGCGCTTGAGCTTAACTTCTACGACGACGTGCTTCCAATAGTAACCAAAGCAATGCAGTTGTTACACGATAATCAAAAGCCCGCACGGACAGGCAAAAAATATGAGCGAAACTAATGGCGACATACATACATTTGCACATAGTCTTAACCTTGTATTTAAAAACCCGGCACTCTTGCGGCAGGCGTTTACGCACCGATCCTACCTAAACGAGCATCGTGGCGAAGAGCTTGAGCACAACGAACGTCTTGAGTTTTTGGGAGACGCGGTGCTTGAGCTTGTCTCGACACATTTTTTATATAATAAATTTCCAAACAAAACAGAAGGTGAGTTGACCGCCTACCGCGCGGCCTTGGTCAACGCGATGACCTGCGCTAATGTGGCAAACGACATAAAAATGAACGACTTTTTACTCTTGTCGCGCGGAGAGGCAAAAGACCAGGGCCGCGCCCGCGAGGTTCTCCTTGCCAACGCATTTGAGGCGCTCATCGGTGCCATTTACATAGACCAGGGGTATGATGCGGCAAAAGACTTTATCACCGCGCACCTCCTTGTAAAAATTGACGAAATAGTAAAGAAAAACCTTTGGCGCGACCCCAAGTCTACCTTGCAGGAAAAAGCGCAAGATGCCGAGGGCGCGACGCCTTTTTACTCGGTTATACGTGAGGAGGGTCCAGACCACGACAAAGAGTTTGTGGTTGGCGTATACGTCAAAGATATGCTATTGGCGGAAGGGAGCGGCAAAAGCAAGCAAGAGGCCGAGCAAGATGCGGCCCAGAACGCGCTTGAGGAAAAGGGGTGGTAACATACTAGATAATGCGCCTGAAGTCGATTGAGCTCGCTGGGTTTAAGTCGTTTGTTAAAAAGACCCAGCTACAGTTTGGGTCCGCGGTCACCGGCATCGTCGGCCCAAATGGCTCCGGCAAATCCAACATCGCGGAGGCGTTTCGTTTTTGCCTGGGCGAGCAGTCGATGAAGTCGATGCGCGGCCGGCGCGGAGAAGATTTGATATGGAATGGTTCGACGAGCTCGCCACGAGCCGGCCGCGCAAGCGTTAAACTCACCTTTGACAACCTCGACCGCGGGCTGAACCTCGATTTTGACGATGTGGTGATAGAACGCGTGGTCCATCGCGACGGTGTCAACGACTACCTGTTAAATAACTCGCAGGTGCGCTTGCGCGACATAGCCGAGCTATTGTCACAGGCCAACATAGGCGACTCCGGACATCACATAATCTCACAAGGCGAGGCAGACCGAGCGCTCTCCGCCTCTACTCGCGAGCGTCGGGAGATGCTAGAGGACGCGCTTGGTTTAACCGCATATCTATATAAGAGAGAAGAGGCAAAGCGCAAGATGGAGAAAACTGCAGAAAATATGCGCGAGGTGGCAAGCCTACGCCGCGAACTTGTGCCGCACATAAAGTTTCTTGCCGCACAGGTAAAAAAAATTGAAGAGGCGAAAGAGCTGCGCGACACGCTAGTTGACGCATACGCCGAGTATTTAAAGCGGGAAAGTATCTATATTGCAAAGGTCGGGCAGGAATTGGCTGACGCAAACGAAGCTCCTCTTGCCGAACGCGCCGCGCTCGACCAACGCATTGCCGGCTTGCGCAAAGCACTTAGCGAAAAGAAGGGTGGCGACAAGTACACCAAAGAGCTTATAGCTCTTGAGGCGCGAGGCCGCACTGCGCGCGAGAGCAAAGAGGCGACCACACGAGAACTTGGCCGTGTAGAGGGAGAGCTTGCCGCGCACACACGCATTGTCGCGCACTCTGATTTGCAGATGCCAGCGGCAGAAACGCGCGCATTTGCAACGCAGGTAATGCAGGGTCTTAACGAAGCTCTTTCTCTTGACGGAGCGGAACTTACCAACCGTATAAAAACTCTCATCACAATTGCCAAAGATTTTGTGGGACGCATCACGACGCTAGGTATTCCAGCCAAAGAGGGCGACGAGCTGGCAGAAAAAAAGCGTGTACTTGAAAAAGAGCTGCACGACATGCGTGTTGAGGATGAGCGCATGGTGGTTGAGGTTGCCGCACTACGCCGCCGTATAGAAAGTGAGAAAGACGCGGCAAACGAGGCAGAGCGGGAACTGTTTGAGACGATGGCTCGCCGAGGAGAGCTTGAGGCGCAGTTGGTTGGCTTGCGTGCCAAGGGAGACATGTTGGCGCGCGACCATGCGGCTTTTAAGGCAGAGTTTACCGAAGCTGGAGTGCTGTTGGGGCGCGAAGCTTTAGAGTACGAATCTTACCGCATCTGTACCGAAGGAGGTGAGGAGGTCGGTACTGCGGAGATAATGGAAGAACCGCGTACAAAACAAGAAGCAAGACGAAGGGCACTTGAGAGGATGAAAATAAAGCTCGAAGGTCTTGGCGCCGGAGGGGGAGCGGAGGTGCTCAAAGAGTACCAAGACACTACCCATCGCGACAATTTCCTTGCCCGCGAGCTGGCCGACCTAGAGACCTCGAGCGAAAAACTCCGCACACTTATAGAAGAGCTCTCCGACACACTAGAGACACGTTTTGTGGAAGGCATTAAAAAAATCAACAATGAGTTTGACGCATTTTTTAAGCTGATGTTTGGTGGTGGAAGCGCCGCACTATCTGTTGTTAAGGAAAAAAGGATGCGTCGCGGCGCAGTTGAAGAGGAAAATAGCGCGGTAAGAGACGAAGACGAAGTTGAAGTAGAAGAAGGGGTGGATATTTCCGTTAACCTTCCGCACAAGCGCCTCAAAGGCCTCAACGCGCTCTCGGGAGGGGAGCGCGCGCTTACCTCCATCGCTCTCATTTTTGCCATGAGCCAGGTTAACCCGCCGCCGTTTTTGATACTCGACGAGACAGACGCGGCGCTGGACGAGGCCAACAGCCGCCGCTATGGCGATATGATAGGAAACCTGGCGAAAAAGTCACAGCTCATTTTGATAACACACAACCGCGAAACTATGTCGCGTGCAGGCATCCTATACGGTGTGACAATGGGCGCCGACGGCATCTCCAAACTCCTTTCAGTAAAATTTGAAGAAGCTCTCGCCGTAGCAAAATAATCTAATAACCTTAACTATAACGGTCGTTATATTTATGGTTAATGTTTTTATTAGTTAATAAGTTACATTAATTCAAAGTCCAGCGTGCGGGCAGAGAGGTCCGCAGCTACAAGCTTGACCTTTACGCGGTCGCCAAGCGTGTATTTAGTTTTAGTGCGCTCGCCGACAATCGCGTACTTTTTTGGGTCGTGGCGGTAAAATTCCTTGCCGAGGGTTGCAATGCGCACCAACCCCTCGGAGGCACTTTCTTTTTCTTCCACATAGAGCCCCCAGTCTGTAACTCCGGAAATTACAGCGTCAAATACCTGGCCGATCTTTGTGCTCATATACTCCACCTGTTTGTAGCGTATAGACTCGCGCTCTGCGTCAACCGCTTTTGCTTCGGAAAGGGATGCGGCTATACACTTCTTTTCTAGGTCGGCAAACTCCATCCTTTGTATAGGCGCACCGCTCCGGTGCGAGGCCAATATCCTGTGTGCGAGCATGTCCGGGTAGCGGCGTATAGGCGAGGTAAAGTGCGTATAGTATTCAAATGCCAGGCCGAAGTGCCCGATGTTTTTGGTCGAGTAAATGGCCTTGGCCATCGAGCGCAGTGTTGCCGTGCGTATCAAATGCTCTTCCGGCTTGCCGGCTATATCTTTTAGGAGGTTTGCAATGTCTTTAGCATTAGGAGTTTTTTTGTGTTGTCCAAACTCGTACCCAATCGCTCGCACAAATGTGGCAAGCTCCTCTATCCTATCTTCTTTCGGCACATCGTGTATCCTGTAGAGAAACACCATTCTTTTTTCCGGCACCTTAGATGCCAGCTCGTGTATATGCTCCGCCACCGCGCGATTTGCAAGAAGCATAAACTCCTCTATAAGTTGCATGGTCTCCAGCCGCTCTTTGCGCACCACACTTAGCGGCTTGCCGTTTTCATCCAGAGTAAAGCGAACCTCGTTGTCGCCAAAGTCTATGGCACCTTTTTGCTCGCGACCTTTGCGCAATGTGCGGGCAAGGTGCCGCATGGTGCCCAACTCTACAGCAAATGGACCCTTGCCGGTGTCGAGTACTGCCTGGGCTTCTTCGTATGTAAAGCGTTTGTGTGAGCGAATAATTGTCTTTTCAAACCGCCGAGAAAGCACCTTGCCTTGACCGTTTAGGCGGAAGATAGCAGAGAAGGCGAGCCGGTCCTCTCCCGGTTTTAAACTGCACACATCGGCAGACAGTTCAAACGGGAGCATCGGTATGGTCGAGTCAACCAGGTAGACACTTGTGCCGCGTTTAATCACCTCTTCCTCAAGCGCCATGCCGGGGCGCACAAAGTGAGTGACATCGGCAATGTGTACTCCGACCTCAAACGTGCCGTCTTGGAGTGCCACAAAAGAAAGCGCATCGTCAAAGTCTTTAGCGTCCATGGGGTCGATGGTAATGGTCGGCGTCTCGCGGAAGTCTGTGCGCACACGCGCCTCATCCTGTATTGTTTTTTCGTGAGTACGCTCTATCTCTTGCGCCTCTTTCAGAACCGCTTCGGGGAAGCGGGTGGCAAATCCTTTTTCCAAAACTATCGCGTTCATCTCTACGCGATGTTCGCCCGCGCGGCCCAAATGCTCGGTTACTCTACCAAACGGATCTGTCTTTCCGTCAAAAGAGAGCAGGCGCACCAGCACCTTTTCTCCCTCGGCGTACGGCGGTACTTTTTCTAGCTGTATCGGCCTATAAAATTTTTTATCATCCGGTACAGCAACTAATTCATGCGTGCCTTCTGCTTGTCTAAGTGTGCAAACAAAGTACTCCTTCGCTCGTGCTACCACGCGTACCACAACACCCTTGGGGCGTGGAAGAAGCCCCAGCACCTCTACTTCCACCTCGTCTCCGTTTAAGGCACCGGACAGGTCTTCAGTACGGACCTCGATATCCTCAAGGGTTTTACTCTTCGCGGTTTTAGCTACAAAAGGAACATATCCCGCGCCGCGGCGGGTTATTTCTATGATGCCGGAGACATTCTTCTTCTCCGAAGAATCCTTATGATGCGTCACTCCTTGCCACTATAGCACGAGTATGCTACAGTGTCGCGCACATGCTCATGATTCGCTTAAGCCGAGTCGGCCGCAAAAACGACCCGAGTTTTCGGGTTGTTGTTGTTGACTCAAAGAAGAAGACAAAGACCGGCAACTACCTAGAAAATGTTGGTTCCTATGACTCGCGCAGTGACCGGATTGATCTTAAGCCAGAGCGCATAAAACACTGGATCGCACATGGCGCGCAAACAAGCGACACGGTACACAACCTGCTCGTCTCTCAAAAAATTATAGACGCTAAAAAAATAAATGTGCTACCGTCCTATGCAAAGGCCATGGAGGACAAGTCTACGCAGACCCCAGCAGGGGAAAAAGCGCCAATACAAGCTGAGGTAGGAGCGGAAGTACCAGAAGAAGCAACGCCGGCGCAGGAGGTGGATAACGCGGTTGCCGAAGATACACCGACTCAATAGAATAGAAGAGGTACTTTTATTTAACTAAATATACAGCAATGGCAGAGAGAGACCAAGATTTTTTGGAGTTTGTGGTAAAGGGGTTGGTTGAGCATCCTGACGATGTAAAAATCAATCGCACCGTCGACGAGATGGGCGTTCTTTTGGCACTCGATCTCAATCCGGAAGACATGGGCAAGGTAATAGGTCGCTCCGGCAACACAGCCAAAGCAATACGTACGCTCTTGCGTGTGGTTGGTATGAAGCATAATGCCCGCGTAAACCTCAAAATAAACGAGCCGGCTGGAGGCACGCGCTTTAGTGCTACCGAGAAGGAAACAGGAGAGGGCTGGGACGGCTCTCATGAGAAGCCGGTAACTCCTTCGATGAAGTCAGTAGACGAAGCGATGGAAGACTTGAAGATCTAGTCTTTTTGTGGTACTATATAGCACGTGAATTTCCACGTTGTGACACTTTTCCCTGAAGTAATCGAAGCGTACACTGGCGCGTCTATTTTGGGCCGCGCACAGAAGAGCAAAAAGTTGCAGGTTAAAACATATCAACTGCGCGAATATGCCGGCAATAAATGGGGCAAATCCTCACCCGTGGGCCGGGCACGGCCGAGGGTAGACGGGCGGCCCTACGGCGGCGGCCCGGGTATGGTTTTGCGCACCGAGCCGATAATAGCGGCAGTGCAGACTATTCAGAAAAAACTCAAATCACGCATATCATCTACTATGATATATCATAGTAAGAATACAAAGGTAATTATTACTGCTGCTAGTGGCAAACCTTTAACCAATTCCTACGCAAAAGCGCTTTCTAAACAAAAAGATGTCATTATTGTCTGTGGCCGATACGAGGGAATAGACGCGCGAGCAAAAAAGATATTGAAGGCACAAGAAGTTTCCGTCGGTCCGTACATTTTAACAGGTGGCGAGGTTCCGGCACTGGCTATTATAGATGCAACTGCGCGTCAGATTAAAGGAGTGCTCGGAACTTTTGAGTCGCTTGAAGAGTCTCGCGTGGCCAGTCACAATGTCTACACACGTCCAGAAGTGCTGAAGGTAAAAGGCAAGCCCTACCGCGTGCCGAAGGTACTCCTTTCCGGCCACCACGCCAACATGGATAACTGGAAGCAAAAAAAGCCCAGCAAACCGGCGTAAAATCGCCTGTGCACAAGCTCTTGACGGCAAGATTGTGCCGAGTATACTAAAGAGCGAAACAGGGGGGCGTGGTGATTGAGTAATGGTGACTCGGTTTCAATAATAACAAGTGGCAATGATAGCCACCTAAGAGGAAATAAGGACCTGCAAAGGAGGACGCTCTATGTGTCCGCCATTTTCGTGTTTATGAGTTGTGGATAACGTCCTTGCAACTTTTTAAAAAGCCGGTTTGTCATCATTACTAACCGTTCGCTCACGTAACCTATAACACCATGCGTCAGCAAAAGTTTTTCTCCCGGTTTCAAACCCCGCGCGTCGAGACACCAAACCTGGTCGCGGCCCAGCTCGACTCGTACAATCTGCTACTTGCACAAGGGCTAAAAGATATAGTAAAGGAGTTTACACCGATTAAAGACTACTCGGGTAAGAAATTTGACATGGAGTTTCTCAAAGTTGAGATTGGCGAACCCGCTTTCGACGAACACTATGCCAAAGCCAACAAATTGACCATGAGCGCTCCAGTGCGCGCCATTGTGCGTCTGGTCAACAAAACGCAAAATACAGACAAGGAACAGGAGATTTTTCTTGCAGACCTTCCGGTACAAACCAATCATGGAACTTTTGTTATAAACGGTGTCGAGCGTGTCATTGTGCCGCAACTCGCGCGCTCTTACGGTGTATTTTTTACTGCGTCGGAAACTAAAGGCAAGCGGCACTTCGGAGCTAAACTTATCCCTGCCCGCGGCGCGTGGATAGAGATAGAGGCGGGTACAGACGGCGAGCTTTCTGTACGCATAGACCGCAAGCGCAAATTCCCTGCAACGTCTCTCCTGCGTATTTTGGGTGCGCGCTTTGACAGCGACATCAAGTCGCTAATGGGAAGTACCCAGCACGGAAAGCGATGGGCAGATGCGGCACTGGAGGCAGATCCGGCCAAAACGGTGGAGGAAGCTTATGTGGAAATACACCGCCGCTTGCGCGACGGCGATTTGGCTACCGCAGCAAATGCACGCGAGTATATCAACTCCATCTTTAGTGGGGAGCGATATGACCTGTCTCGGGTTGGACGTTTCCGCTTTAACCAGAGATTTAACAAGTCGCTCGACGAAAAGGAGCTCGGCCGTAAAACACTTTCTCTCGATGATGTGGTAACCGTGTTCCAGCATGTGCTCTCGCTGGAGAACACCCCGGATGCGCAAGAAGACAACATAGACCATCTTGGTTCGCGCCGCGTACGCTACGTGGGCGAAATGCTCACTGCACGCATACGCGTCGGACTGACCCACATGAAGCGCAACATACAAGACCGCATGTCGACAATCGATGCGGAGGCAACCATGCCGGTTATGTTTGTAAACCCGCGCCCGCTGCAGGCGCGCATCAAAGAGTTTTTTACCACCAACCAGCTTTCCCAATTTGCACAGCAAACCAATTCGCTTGAAGAGCTCGAGCATATGCGCACGCTCTCGGCGCTCGGCCCCGGCGGGCTCACACGCGAGCGCGCCGGCTTTGAGGTGCGCGACGTGCACCCAAGCCACTATGGTCGTCTATGCCCTATACAAACACCGGAAGGTCCAAACATCGGGCTCATATTGCGCCTATCTACTTTTGCCCGGCTCAACGAGTTTGGAATGATAGAGACACCGTATGCCAAAGTGGTGGAAGGTAAGGTGCTCAAAGAAATCGTCTACCTAAATGCCGCAGAAGAAGAAAAAGAGGCCATAGCGCACGGCGTCACCAAGGTGGGTGTAGACGGCCTTATTGTCGAGGATACGGTCGAGGTGCGTCTTGGCGGCTCACCAATACGCATCCCGCGCGATGATGTGCGCTACATAGATGTGGCGCCAGAACAGCCATTTTCCATCGCAACATCTATGATCCCGTTTTTGGAGCACAATGATGCCAACCGCGCACTGATGGGTTCTAACATGCAGAAGCAGTCGACACCATGCGTTGTCCCAGAGGCGCCACTTGTGGCAACCGGCGTTGAAGAGCGCGCAGCAAGAGACACCGGCCGCCTACATTTTGCTCTGGAAGACGGTGTTGTTACCGCGTGTGACGGCAGGCGCGTGGCGGTTAAAAATGCAAAAGGCAAAGAAACGGAGTACCCGCTGGTTAATTTCGTGCGCACCAATGGTTTTACCGCTTTCCATCAGCGCCCTTCCGTTTCTATCGGACAAAAAGTGAAGAAGGGCGACCTATTGGCGGATACATCCACATCCTATCAAGGGCAATTGGCGCTCGGGCAAAACGCACTGGTCGCCTTTATGTGCTGGTCTGGCGCAAACTATGAGGACGCTATCATAATTTCCGAGCGGATGGTAAAGGACTCCAAATTTTCTTCCGTACACATAGAGGAGTTTGTATGCAACGTCCGCGACACCAAGTTGGGGCCCGAGGAAACAACTCACGACATCCCCAACGTTTCGGAGGCGAAACTTAAAAACCTCGACGAAGACGGCATTGTCCGTATAGGATCCGAAGTGCGCCCGGGCGACATATTGGTAGGCAAAATAACTCCCAAAGGCGAAACACAACTGACTCCGGAAGAGCGGCTTTTGCGATCCATCTTTGGCGACAAGGCGCGCGATGTCAAAGACTCATCTCTGCGGATGGAAAACGGCAAACGCGGCCGTATCATAGGAGTTAAGGTATTTTCACGACAGCTTGGTCACAACCTGGAAAGCGGCATCATAAAACGCGTACACATCGAGGTGGCGCAATTGCGCGCGGTTTCTGTCGGCGACAAACTAGCCGGCCGCCACGGCAACAAAGGCGTTATTTCGCGCATATTGCCTGAAGAGGATATGCCATACATGGAAGACGGCCGGCCCGTTGATGTTATTTTGACACCGCTTGGCGTGCCCTCCCGTATGAACTTGGGACAGATTTTGGAACTCCACTTGGGACTTGCAGCCAACACTCTAAACTATCAGGCAATTTGCCCGCCGTTTGCCGGCGCTACAGAGGGCGAGATACGCGAAGAGCTGAAGACGGCCGGCTTTAATGAGTCCGGCAAGATGAAGTTGTACGACGGCCGCACCGGCGAGGCGTTTGAGCAAGACATTGCAGTAGGGTACATGTACATACTAAAACTGCACCACATGGTGGAAGACAAGATCCACATGCGCTCAATAGGACCCTACTCGCTTATTACCCAGCAGCCACTCGGCGGCAAGGCGCAGGGCGGCGGTCAGCGTTTTGGCGAGATGGAAGTATGGGCGCTTTTGGGCTACGGCGCCGCCTATACGTTGCGCGAGATGCTAACTATAAAGTCCGACGACATCATGGGCCGCTCGGCCGCATTTGACGCCATTGTCCGCGGCGAGCGTATAACGCATCACTTTGCACCGGCATCGTTTAACGTGCTCTTGCATACCCTGCGCGGTCTAGCACTTGATATTGAACTGATGCGGGACGGGCAGCCGGTTAAGAGCGGACGCAAGACCCCCGGGGCAGAGGCATCCGAATTTGACGCGGTGCAGATACGCCCAGCTTCTCCCGAAAAAATATTGGAATGGTCGCACGGCGAAGTCACCAAGCCGGAAACAATCAACTACCGCACCCAGCGCGCGGAGAAAAACTCTCTGTTTGATGAAAAGATATTCGGCCCCGAAAAGGACTATGAGTGCTACTGCGGCAAATACCGCGGCATCCGCTACAAAGGCATAACCTGCGAAAAGTGCGGTGTAGAAATTACACGCGCCATTGTTCGCCGCGAGCGCATGGGCCACGTCGACCTGGCCGTGCCGGTTGCTCACGTATGGTTTCTGCGCGCAATACCATCGCGCCTTGCGATGGTATTGGGCATCTCCGCAGGCGATCTCGAGAAGGTGGTCTACTTTGCAGGATACATAGTAAACGCGGTCAACAAAGAAGAAAAGACGCGCATAGTCGGCGAACTTGATGCCGAGTACAAAACAAAACTAAAAAATCTACAGGACGAAAAGTCGAAGGAAAAGATGAAAGAGTTGTTTTTGGAAGCCAAGCGCGACATAGAGTCCATACAGGTGGGTACGGTCCTCGACGAACCAAAATATCACCGCTTTGCCATAAAGTATGGAGCGATGTTCGAGGCGGGCATCGGCGCCGAGGCGCTCTATGAGCTTATACGCAGTCTAGATGTGAAGAAGATGATAGCGGTGTGCGAAGCTGGACTTCTGAAAGCCGGCGCCGCCGAGCGCGAAAAGCTCAACAAACGCCTTGCTGCATTGCGCGCGATGGCGCGCGCAAACGTGCGTCCTGAGTGGTTATTCCTTACACGCATACCGGTTATACCGCCGGGCTTGCGCCCAATGGTCGCGCTCGACGGCGGCCGCCATGCAACCTCCGACGTCAATGACCTCTATCGCCGCGTCATCAACCGCAACAACCGTTTGAAGAAATTGATGGAGATACATGCTCCGGATGTTATTTTGCGCAACGAAAAGCGAATTCTACAAGAGGCGGTAGACGCGCTTATAGACAACTCTATCCGACATGGCGGTGCAGCTTACTCGGCAACCACACAGGCGCGCACGCGGCCGCTTAAGTCGCTATCCGACAACCTCAAAGGAAAGCACGGACTCTTCCGCCAAAACCTTTTGGGAAAGCGTGTGGACTACTCTGGCCGCTCGGTTATCGTGGTGGGGCCGGAGCTTAAACTCAACCAATGCGGGCTCCCCAAACATATGGCGCTTGAGCTCTTCCGCCCGTTTGTCATCGGCA
>Ga0209210_1001869_pt1 | contig 16578 bp, 17 predicted proteins | sample RifGroA1_FD_183991 | JGI IMG/M metagenome (GOLD analysis project Ga0209210, IMG submission 183991) | Contaminated groundwater microbial communities from Rifle, Colorado, USA - Rifle Groundwater A1 (SPAdes) (version 2) | ecosystem: Environmental > Aquatic > Deep subsurface > Groundwater >...
TCTACAATAAAAATAGTATTAGGTTTAGAAATAATAATAGATTTTTATATGATAACACTGGAATAATTGTATTAGATTGGCATAATAAAATTATATCCGGTGCTTGGAATTCGAACAATTTACGATTAAGTGGTAATCTAGTTGCGACTGAAAATCTAGTTCGTGGTTTATCTGGTCAATTGGAAAATAGTGGTCAACTTTTATATCCGAAAAATAATCCGTATAAATTTGTAACGGGCGCGGGAACTTTGGGATATATACCAAGATTCGTTTCTTCTTCGGGATTAAGCAATTCAATTATTTATGATGATGGAACTAATATTGGTATAGGAAATACTAATCCTTCCGATTATGTATCAATTGGTAATAATAGTCAATTCCAAATAAGTCAGACTGGAAATATAAAATTAAAGGGTGGAAATATAACAAATGATATTCTTAATGATTCTAGTATTGTTCATTATCAAGATTTAGCAGCGTTCACTAATAATTCACAATTTGTAACTGGAACGTTACGTGTTCTACTTCCCAATATTAAAAACACAATGTTAAATATTGGAATTGTAGGATATTCTTATACGAGTAATACTATAAATGGATGGGAAAGTAATATCAAAGGATATGCATACGAAAATGATACTTGGTATAATATGTCTGCTAAACATAATGGTGGTGGACCTTTTTCACAAATAAGAACAATTTCTCAGAGTGGAAGACATTGTATATTTTTTGGAGACACTACAACTGTTTGGAATTATCCAAAAACAATTGTAAAAGATGTTCTTGCTGGTTATTCAAATGCTGATAAATGGCGCGATGGATGGAAAATTGATATTATTGCAACAGAAACAACAACATCTGGTTCAAATATTTTAAATATAAATCCAAATTTCCAAATAAAAGATGGAACAGAAGGCGCGAAAAAACAATTAATTTCTGATACGTATGGCGTAGTATCTTGGGCGTCTCCTAATTTTTATCCTTCGGGACAAAATCCTAGCGGATACTATCAATCTAGTAATCCATATAAATTTATTACAGGATTAGGAATTTCTGGATATATTCCTAAATTTATTTCTAATTCAGGAGTAACTAGTTCAGAATTATATGAAAGAGGAGGTCATTTTAGTATAGGCGCGGGCGCTCCCATCATAGGAGGAGATGGGTTTTTAGGACAAGCAAAATTATATATAATCGATGACATAAATACAAATGGGGCATTACCAACAGGAATAGCATCAACAAACGCCGGTGTCGTAATAAGTTCTTCTGATATAGATTATCTCCATTTAAATTTAGGAACTTATTTAGATATTGGATTTGATCATGTTTATTGTTATATACAAAGTCAAGATAAATATAATCCATCTCTTAATCGTCTTGTTTTAAATCCTGTAACTGGAGCCATTGGTATAAATAATAGAGATCCACACGCATCATTAGATATAAGTGGACAAATAGCAATCAGAGGCGGAGGATATGGTTTAAATAAAGTTTTGACTTCTGATGCGGATGGGCTTGCGACATGGCAAAATTCAAGTTCTTCATCTGTCAGTGCTTCTGGGGCATCAAATTATTTAGCTAAATTTAATTCTCAAAGTGGATTAATAAATTCAATAATTTATGAAACTAGTTCGAAAATTGGTATTGATAATCTTTTTCCATATGAAAAATTAGATATTAGCGGTAATTTAAGATTATCTAATTCAGGAATTCTTAAATTATATAGTTCTGGGAATTTGCTTTTTGGAACAGTTTATGAAAATAATAGCGGTAAAATAGAAATAAATTCTAGTTCGGGAGTTTTATTATTATCTGATCAGGGAAGCGCCAAAAATCCTATTGCCAATTTTACGTCCTTATCAGGATTAGAAGTCGGAAGAACAATCTCTTCTAATATAGGAAACAAAACATTAAAAGAAAAAGACTCAAGAAAAGTTTTTACAAATGAAGGAAGCTCTTCTCTTAATACATATAATTTACCCCCAGCTTCCTCAGGATTAGATTATATTTTTATGTTAGAAAATGCAGGATCATTAAAAGTCCAAACAGCGGGAACTAATATAATAAGAATAGGAGATTTAGTTACAACAGCGGGCGGTTATGTGGTTAGTTCAGGGATTGGATCTTCATTAGAAATTATAGGAATTAATGCTAGTGCTTATGTAGCTTTGTCATATTTAGGTTCTTGGCAGTTAAATTAATTATTTTTTTGTGTAAAACTTATTATAATATAAAAATTTTATGGACAAAAACAAAGAAAATATAGATAAATTAAAACAATTAAATGAAACTTTTGGGCGTTTTATTACAGAATTAGATTTATTAAAAGAAAAAAATAAACAAACTAAAGGAGCAACTCCAACCGCACAAGATGAAATATACAACAAAATGTGTGATATGATGGGTTCTATTGCTAATAATTTACATGATAGAATGGATTTTATGCACAAAAGAATGAATGATGTAGAAAATAATCATTATAAACACAGTTCTACAGCGGGCGGACATCTTCCTCCTATTTTAGGCGCGGATAAAATGAATAAGGCTTTAAAAGCTTTGGGACTAGATGGAGAATATAATGTTAATAAAAAAGAATTATACGCTTCCATAAAATTAAATCAAAATACTTTAGAAGTAGAAATACTTCCTAAAAAATAAAAAACCAAAAATAAAGGAGAGTGATCCTAATATTATATCCGACCAATTTTGGTCGGATTTTTTATTTTGCCCTATAATAAATGAACAATTTTAAATAAAATAGATTATGAATTTAAAAAATTCTAATATTCAGAAAAAACATAAATTTTGTCATAGTTGTCAAAGAATAAAAGAAACCAATGAATTTAATATATATTTCCATAAAGCTAGAAAAATGTGGAATGTTAGTATGCATTGTAAAGAATGCATAATACAAATTAAAGAAATTAAAAAAAGATTTTTTATAAAAATTTCAAGAAATGGATTATGGACATTATTACCAAATTTTGAATATTGCACCATCTGTAAAATAATACAAAATAAAAATCAATTTCTCAAAAATGGTAAAAGAGATTGTATTAAATGTAGAAGAAATAGACACGTAATTTGGGAATATAAAAGTGGTACGCATAAAAAGAGGTATTGTATTTTACCGAATTTTAGGGAATGCAAAAATTGTAATTTTATAAAAAATATAAATGAATTTGGCACAGGAAGACATAGATGCACCGATTGTTGTAAAAAAATAAAAGAAACGTCTAATATAAATAATCAATTAAAATTTTGTAAATTCTGTAGCGAACAAAAAATGATAAAAAACTTTTGTAAAGATAAAAGAGAAAAAAACGGCATTTCTAATGAATGTAAAATTTGTCACAACAAAAGAATGAAAAATTATTATTTAATGTATCCTAATAAAGCTAGAGAAAAACATACTAACTATTATAAAAAAAATAAAAACAAAATAATAGAAGGGCAAAAAAAGCGGATAAAAAATAATCCTAATATTAAAATGATTTGTAGACTTCGTAGTTTAATAAATGGAACATTAAGATCAAAAAAAATTATTAAATCGCAAAGAACGGAAAAACTAATTGGTTGTTCTCTTAATTTTTTTCATAAGTATTTTTTCTCTCTTTTTACAAACGATATGACAATAACCGATTTCTATAAAGCAAAAATTCATATTGGGCATATAAAACCATGTTGTTCTTTTAATTTAATAGACGAGAATCAACAAAAACAATGTTTCCATTATATCAATTTAAGACCAGAATGGGAAAAGGATAATTATAAAAAAATAACAGAAGATAGAAAATTATCAATAAATTATAAATTTCGTAATGGAAATTGTGTAAAATTATTAAATGCTTAATAACTTTAAATATAGAACAATTTTTTCATCAATTATAAAATCAGTTTCTAGCGAAGAAAAAGACAAATATTTAGCAAAAGCTTCTTTAGATGAAATACGTAAATATATTCCAAATGTAAATTTTGATAGTCAATATAATGATTTGCTTCCCATCGCCGCTGAAGCTTTTAATGTAAATAAATTTAATAAAAATGGAGATGGTATTGGTTCTGAATTAGGCGTAAAAATTTACAAGTCCTTTATTAACAAGCCATTAAATCTTAATCATTTCCGTCCTACAGTCATTGGATTTAATCTTAGTTCTAATTTAATTACTTATGACACTAATGAACCTTTGACAGATGAACAGGCGCAAAAATTAACAAAACCCTTTAATGTAATTATCGGAAGTTTAATTTGGCGTATAGTTAATCCTAAATTAGCAAATTTAATAGAAGAATCAAGCGATAAAGAAAGTGAACTTTATAATAAAATTTTTGAATCTTTCGAAGTAGGTTTTAATAATTACAATATATGGAAGATTAAAGGAAGAAGTAGGAATTTTGAAGATGGTGAGATAGTTAAAGATGAAAAAGAAATTGAGAAATTAGATAAAATATTAACTTCAAATGGTGGATCTGGAAAATTAGATAACGATACCTATATTTTTAGAGAGTTGTGCGGAAACGCCATTGGATTAGCAATGGCAATTGTTGAATCTCCGGCGGGATTCTTAAAAGCTATCGTGACAGAACCTTTAGATAACAAAATTGTTGCGAATATCGAAAAAAAAGAAAATCCAATTTCACAATCTTCAAATTCCCCTGTAAATAAAACTAAAGAACAAACAATTTCAACTAATAAAAAAGAAAATATTATGATTAAGAGTATTAAAGAACGTCGTAATGGAACTTTTCGAAAAAGGAATTAAAGACGCTAGCGAAGAATATGTTAAAGAGCGCGATGCCAAAACTAAATCTATTACAGAATTAGAAACTAAAAATAAAGAAGTTTTTGCAGAAGCAGAAAAAACTAAAAAAGATTTAGAAACTTTAACTGAAAAATTTAATTCTTTAAATTCTCAAATTCTAGCTAAACAAAATGAAGACAAATTTAATACCAGAATGGGTTATTTTGATAATGAATATGAATTAATTGATGCGGATCGTGAAATTTTAGCAGGAGATATTAAAGAAATAAAAACAGATGAAGATTTTGATAAATATAGTAAGAAAATGAGCGTTTTGATGGCTGCTAAAAATAAAAATTTCATTAAAATGTTAAAAGAAAAACAGAAAGAAAAAGAGGGCGGAAAATCAGACAAGAAAGAAGACGATAAAGAAACTAAAGAAGCTAAAGCGTCAGAAGAAAATGCCCAATCAATATTAGACAAAGCCTTAGAAACTTCCGCACAAGATAAAACAAAATTACCTAATGTTTCCGCCCCAGAGCAAACACTTTTAGAAAAATTCAAAGATGCATTTTCTTTTGAAAATTGTGTAGCTCCAACAAAAGGTTATAAACCCTAATAATTTAATAATAAATAAATTCACAAATAAAAAAAACCTTTGTAAATATAGATATAATTAAGAAAAATTTTAAGTAAGTAATAAACAAACAATAACAAAATAAAAAATATATGGCTCAAGCAACTACAGCATTAAAACCTTTTCGTCAAGTTGATGAAAATGATTGTATCAATGGATTTTTTACTTTTGGTAGTGGGGTTCCCGCAACAGCAGGTTTGCTTGTAAAAGTAAATTCTGGTTGGCTTTCTGATCAACATAGTGCAATGCTTGGTGCTCCTGGCGCTGCTTATGGTAATACAGTATCTCAACGTTGGGGCGCTCCAGCCACAGTTGTTCCTGTTGGAACTTCTGGTGACACCGTTTTAGGAATGCTTCTTTATGAAGTTCGTGAAACGGATGAAAACGGTGAAAAACTTATTTATAAACCTTCTAAAGCCTATTCTAATAATTGGATAATTTCTGGTCAAGGAGTAAATATTGTAACCCATGGATTGTTCTTATATTCTGGACTTAAAAACGCTACCGTTACCGCTGGTGCGCCCCTTTATGCCGAATTTGATGGCGGTATTTGCACCTCTGGAAGCCCAACTGCTGTAAGTCCTAGCACCGCGACTCGTGTTGGAACCGCTTTGGGGCCAAAAGATGGAAATGGTTACGTATTAATCAAATTAGACATTCCATAATTAACGATAAAAACACATAAATAAAAAAACAATTTAATAAAAAAAATAAATAACAATGAAGATTAAACTCAAACAAACACCCGCGCAAGTGGAATTAGTTAAAGCAATGGCATCAAGAGATAGTACTGTTGCCGCGAAAGCTAGAGAGGCTTTTGCCGCCTTCATTGGCCCAGTAATTTCGCAAGTATTAGATTTAATGGGAACATCAAATCTTATTTATACTGATTTACCATTTGATGAAGATACTGATCCTACGTTTGCATTAGATTTGTTCTATAATGCTTCTATTGATACGGTTACGGTTTGGCAACAGAGCGTTGCGGGCGGACTTGGAACATCTCTTGTGACTGGTTTGCAAGAAATGAAACTTTCTACTTATCGACTTGATTCAGCAGTTTCATTGTTAGAAAAAAATATTCGTAGGGGACAACTTTCTTATGTTTCGTTAGCAATGAATCGACTTTCGCAAGAGCTTCTTGCCAAGCAAGAAAGAAATAAATGGTTAATAGCACTTCGAGCGTTAGGTGAAGGTCAAACTAACGGTAATAAACATACTATTGGCTCTACTACAGCAAATATTCTTCAAGTAGATGATTTTAATCGTCTTCTAACTCGTGGCGACAGAATTAATGTTTCTTTTAATCAAGGGACTCCAGTTTCACGATATTCAAATGGTATCACAGACCTATTTCTCTCGCCGGAAATGATGGAACAAATTCGCGGATTTGCTTATCAACCAATGAATACTCGCGCCCATCCTAATACTGACGAATCAACAGCGGTTCCTCTTCCAGATAATATTCGTGAACAAGTTTATCGAAGCGCAGGATTAGCGGAAATTTATGGTATTACTTTACATAAATTAATTGAATTAGGCGTCAATGGTCCTTATAATCAACTATTTGATCGATTTGATGATTCTGTAGTTGCGGGTGGAAATAGTGGAACATTCGCTAGCGGAACAGATGAAATTTTGGTTGGTGTTGACTCTTCAAGAGAAGCTCTACTTCGCCCCGTAGAGACGCATGAAGGTGGAACTGTTGTGACTTCTGTTGATGATCAGTTCGCAAAACGTAGCGGGAAAATAGGATGGTTTTCTTCGATACAAGAAGGAGCCGTTTGCGTAGATTCGAAAGTTTTACTCGGTTTGGCGGTCTAGATTTTCACAAAAGCTAGATATTTTTCTAGCTTTTTTTTTGACACACAAGGATAAGTAATATCTAATATTTCATTTGTTGAAAAATTAAACAATACAAATTGTTGGAAATATACCGTTGGAGGAATTAGATCTTTAGTTATTTATGATTATATTAAAAATATTGATGTCCCAAAATTTTCTAGAAAATGGAACAAAGATGGAAATATAAATCATTTAAATTATATAAAAATACGATATCCTCAATATTTTGAAAACAACACCCCCGAAATCCCCGCCCTATTGAAAGTTTACCAGAAATTAAAGAAAATTTAGAAAAATCAAATAATAGTGTAAATTTAATCGAAAATACTATATAATTTTTCAATATGAAAAAATCTAAATTAGAAAATTTATCCCAAATCGACGGGAAAGACCACTCTAAACAATACAAAATTACCACAATTGACCAACTTTTAGGAGATCGTGGAACATTAAAATATCGCCAACTCGAAAATCCTTTTGATGTTGTGGAATACGAAGAATATATAAAAAATTTGGCCCCTAGCGATTTATATTCACACGCTTCAGAATTAGGTTTTTTACCTAATGATGATAGAAAATTATTATTAAGAAAATTAATTGATGAATTTAGGGCGAATCGGGCTGCTTATAGACAACCTTTAGTTGCTAATTCAGAATCAGAAAAAAACAACCAAAAAGCTATGAAAGATATGCCCGACCATCTTAAAAAGTTTATGGCAGAAGCGAAATAATATTTCTTTTATGATTAAAATGCAAAATTTCATTGAAAAATTAATAAGAAAATTATTAAAAATTTTTTGGCCATCTATACAAGTAATAGAAGAAAAAAATAATGATATAAAATTTGAAGCTGAAATTATTTCTTCACCGCCAAAACAAAAACAAAAATTTGCTATGAATGATGGGAGTCCAGGATTTTTAGAATTTGTAGATAGTAATACTTATAAAATAGAGTTTTTAAGATCTAAAACTTAATTATGAAAAAATACTGTAGTTCTTGTGGCGGTCTTAACGAATTTTCTATAAATCCGCCCAATTTTTGTCAAAAATGCGGCCAAAAAATGAATAATTTAGAAATAAAAGCAGAAAAATTTATTCCTAAAAATAAAAATAATGAAGATGAAGAACAAAATCCTGAATTAGAAAAATTTATAGATAACTTAGATACTTCTCAACTAGGGGCGGAAATTATTGGAGTTAAACAAAAAGGAATTTCTTTTGGCGAAGTAGCAAAACAACAAAAAACAGGTTTTACTAGAGAACCTTTTAATCAAAAATTAAATATAAAAGAATTTATGGCGGAAACTGCTAAAAAAACTGTTATTGATATTGGTCAAAATTTTTCAGAAGAATAAATTAAAAAAAATTAAGTATTATTATATAAAATTGCTACTTCAGCAGAAGACAACGCTCTTTTATAAAATCTAATTTCATCTATTAAACCTTTAAAATAAATTCCAGCCGCCGCTTGGCGAGCACCTATATAAATACTTCCTGAATTATCCATAAGTCCCGAAAATGCATTCGCTTTAACGCTCTTTTTAATTCCATCAATATAAAGACAACTAGTTAGATCTTCTCTCACCCCTACAATATGATGCCATTTATTATCATTAACAATTTTACTGTGCGAATTTATTATTGAATTAGTATTTTGTTGACAACGAAACGAGATAGAAGAATTAAGAATTTGTATGTAAAAATATCTAGATGTACCAAGGTTATTTGAAATAATATTAGCAGCATTTATTGTTTGTGTTGTTTTAATCCATAAAGAAATTGACATATTTATATTCTTAACTTCCCAAAAGAAATTAGTATTTATATATTGATTAATTCCATTAAAACTTAAACATTTTCCTAATTTTCCATCCACCCAACTAGGATTTCCTACTAAAGTTCCGTGAAAACCATTACCACTAAAATCGCGTGCTACATTTCCCGCTCCATCGTTTAAAGAATAATAAATCAATAATTCTCTATTATTTATTAATTGTTTTTCTAGCAATAATTTTCCAGAAGAAATACTATTTACAATATTATTAGCCATTTAACGTAAAAAAAAAACAAATTATTTAACTTTAGTCGTCGCACACACAATAGAATAGATTCCGGTTAAAGGAGAATTCAAAGGAGCTAAAACCCCTTGTAAAGATTCAAAAGGACCATTAAATTGTGATATAATATTATCCGCCGATCCAGAACCAGAAAAATTATTAGTTATAATAGTGGCGTATGGCATCTCTGTATGAAGTCTTCCGTACAAAAAAAGAGTTCCTGTTGGTGTATCAGTTCCATTATTCGCCCCATGTAAACTAACTGTAAATCTATCCATTCCACCTACGTACAAAGTTCCCGTGGAAGCCAAAGTCACACCAGATAATAAATAACTCGTTGTTGTCATAATTTTGCTTTTATTTACACTAAAAAATTTAAATAAAATTAAAACGTGTAAATATCATATAATATTTTATATGATAAATAATAAATTTATTTCTTTTTTGTTTTGTTTCTTTATTTCTTTTTCTAAACTTAATGCTTCTAATTATTTTATAGATTATGTAAACGGAAATGATAATAATGATGGATTATCCATTAATACACCATTTAAACATTGTCCGGGAGATACTGCCGCCAAAAATAATTCTAATATTATACTAAAACCGGGAGATATTGTAATTTTTAAAGGAGGAACAACTTACACAATTGAAAATGGAAAATATATAGAAGTTAATGCGAGTGGTTCTTTTAATAATGTTATAACATATATTAGTGGAGAACGATTTATTCCAAATTGGGGTAATAGTCCGGCAGTTATAAATGCTTCAAATAGTTCTCTTTCTCCTAATTTTGGGGCGGTTTATATACCTGCACGCCAATGGATTATATGGAATGGAATTAGTATAAAAAATGGAATTTCTGGAGGTTGGTGGGCGGCACATATTGGTGGGGATGGTTTATGGAAAAATATTATAATAATGAATTCGGAATTTGGACCAGGATATTCGGCAGGAATTTATTTTCGTGGCTCATATGACTCGTCTGGTCCTTATCCAGGAAATTTAACAGTCAATAACTGTCATATCCATGATTTAACAGATGGGCATGGCATTTTTGTACAGTGGGGAATGACAAATTTGGTTTTTTCAAATAATCTTATTCATGATATTGGAGCAACCGGAGGAGATGATCCTATCGGTTTATTCGGCGTCGGCGGTGGCGCAACTGGAGAACAAATTGATGTTTTAATAAAAAATAATGAACTTTATAATGTCCCTATTAAATCTCATATTATTTTATCATCTTCTAGTAAAAATGTAATTATAGAAAATAATTATTTACATGGCATAGTTGGTTTTTCTTCTATTGATATTAATGGTCCCACCCTTAATTTAATCATAAGAAACAATCTATTTGATTGTACTATCCAAAATTTCTTCGCCGCCCTTTCATTTAGCACAGATAAAGGTTCTGAGTCATTTTGTAATGGAATTAAAATTTATAACAACACCTTTAATGTTAATATTTCTAGAGAATTAGGATTAGAAGATTCAATTATTTATTTCTCTCCGGGAAATAGTCCTCACAAACCAAATTTCAAAAATATAGACATTAAAAATAATATAATTCAAGCTTCAGCCAATAATAAAACAATGATTTATGTTGGGCGGGATAGTTCTGGAAATCCTATTGTAGAACCTTCATCTTTTGTTTGTGATTATAATATATATAATTGGTTAAATTCGAACGCTCAATTTGCATGGAATGGTAATGGAATGGATTTTATTACTTGGAAAAGTTCCATTAATAAAGATATTCATTCTAAAAATGGTATTGTTTCATTCGTTAGTAATCAGGATTTTCATTTAAATAATAATGACATTTTAGCTAAAGGAAATGGTATAGATTTAAGTAATACCGGATTTAATAAAGATAAAGATAATAAAATAAGAACAAATCCTTGGGATGTGGGCGCTTATGTAGCGAATTCAACATTAACAATCCCACCAACAGAACCGCTTCCAAATGTTATACAACCATCTACAAATTCAATTTCTTTAGCCCCTTCAATAACAAATATAACATATTTTATAACATCTTCAGATTTAGGAAATATTTTACCTACTGTTATTTTTTTATCCCCTTTAAATAATCAAACATATCCCCCAAAAAGTAATATCATTATTTCATTACAAGCAACTGATTTAGATGGAACAATTTCTCAAATTCAAATTTATTTAAATAATACTTTAATTGCAACTAGTACAAATTCTTCTTTTACTTTCACAAATTTTAATACAGAATATGGACATTATAATTTATTAGCAAAAACAACAGATAATAATGGAGGAATTAGTACTAATTCTATAAACATTACAATAAATCCTAACATAAAAATAAATTGGGAATTTTCGGACCCAAAATATTTAGTAACTAATTATAATGTTTATAAATCTGTTGGAAATGGAAATTTTAATTTATTAACAAACACACCAAATAATTTTATTATCGATTTAAATATTAATACAGGAGAATATCGTTATAAAATAACTGCCCTCAATAATTTTGGAGAAAACGCCCCTAGTTTAGAAAAATTAGTCATAATTCCTTAATTTTTAAGTAATTACCGCCTCGGATAAAAAGTGTAAATTCTATATATAATAAATATAGAAAATTTTTTTTGTTAAATAAATAAAAAATATGGCAGATATATACAATATTACGGGAATTCAAGGATCAACACTTCTTTTGAATATAAATGTTAAAAATGCAGATGGCACTTATATGAACCTGTCCGGTTATAATGCCTCTGGTCTTGTCCGATACCGCTACGGTTCTAGCGGATTTTTATTTGATTTACAACCCAAAATTGACACTTCATATGTTTCAGGATTAATTACTTTATCGGGCCATGCTACAGGAATTGCAGCAATGCCTTGTGGTGCATTTGTATATGATATAGTTATTTATAATAATTCTGAATATAGATTGAAACCAATTAGGGGAGATTTTTACGTAGATCCTTACGCTACCTATTAATAATATTTAAATGAGCGATGTTTCAGTAACTGTATTTAGTAATCCAATACAAGTAACTACAACAAGTAGTTCAATAGAAGTTACTACATCAACTCTTGGAGGACAAGGCGTTCAAGGAAATCAGGGAACTCAAGGTATTCAAGGCGTTCCTGGAACTGGTATTAATTCTATTAATTCCCTTTCTGGTAGTGCCATGTTTCTTTCTGGCGTTAATAATATTTTTGTTTCACAATCTGGAACAAATACCATATTTATATCTGGTAATACCGGTGATTATTCTTCTTATTATTCTATACAAAATATTTCTCAATTTGTTACATCTGGAAATTTATACGATTCTGGAAACTTATTAAATAATAGAATAAGTTCCATAACAGAAGGAACGGGTAATTTTTATATTGCGGCGAATGAGCAAAGAATTAGAACTAGTATTCCCACGGGAAGTGGATTTTTATTTATCAGTTTTAACTCAAATTTTTCGTCAAGACCATTAGTCTTTAATAATATAGAAACAACAGGACAATATTCATATAATACTAGTATAAGTGGATTAACTAATAGTGGATATTTTTGCCAGTTTAGTGACTTAATAAGAGAAAGTGGAATTATTTTATATACATTGGCTAAAATTTTTTAATAGAAAATATGATTATTTATAAAGCAACAAATAAAATAAATAGTAAAATTTATATAGGACAAACAGGATCAACCCTGTCAGGTAGAAAAAATGGCCACAAATCATCTTGTTATAAAAAAGAAAAATGGAATTTATATTTTAATTGTGTTTTAAGAAAGTATGGTTTAGAAGGTTTTGAATGGGAAGAAATTGATTTTGCCGACTCCCAAGAAGAATTAGATTACATGGAAACTTACTGGATAAAATTTTATAGAAGCAATAATAAGAAATATGGATATAATTTAGCAAATGGAGGAAAAGTAAATAGAGGATTCAAAAAAACAAAAGAACAAATCGAACAACATAGAAAAATGATGAAGGAAAAATACAATTCTGGAGATATGGTTCCGTGGAATAAAAATAAGCCAGGATGTTTTTCTAAAGAAACAAGAGAAAAAATGTCTAAATCTCGAAAAAAACATCCGCCTTGGAATAAAGATGTAAAAGGAATCCATTTTTCTCCTAAAACAGAATTCAAAAAAGGACAAGTCGCGTGGAACAAGGGCATTCCATTTTTGAAAGAAACAAAAAGAAAAATGAGTGAATCTCATAAAAAACAAGTAAATAGATTTTGTAGAAAAGTTAAATGTATTGAAACTGAACAAATATTTGATTCTATTGAAGATGCTAATAAATTTTTAAATAAAAAACAGTCTCATATTGGTAGTGTTTGTAGAAAAGAAAGGAATGAATGTATGGGACTTCATTGGGAATTTGTAATAAAAGATAAAAATGACTAACGCCTTTCAACAAATTAGATTAAACAATCAAAATCTTTCCATATCTGAAGGAAGATTATTTGTTAATACATCTGGAATATTATTCTCTGGTGAAGCTTCTTTAAATAATCAACCAGCAGGAGTGACGGGGATGCAAGTGACTGGATCCGCACAATCAATGACAGGATTGATTTCTTTTAATGGAGTGGGTGGAATAATATTAAAACAAATTGGTAATAATACAATTCAAATAAGCACAACAGGAAGTATTTTACCTTTTATTTTCGGAAATACTAATTTAACTAGTGGTTCTACAAATTCAACATTTATAACTTTTCCTCAATCTTTTTTATCTACACCTATTGTTATTGGTAATTTAATAAATAATAGTGGAGATCCTATTTTCGGTTATCAAGTTTCTGGTATTGCCAATAGTGGATTTTATATAAATTTTTCAGAAATTTTACATACAAACAATTATTATTTTCAATATTTAGCTACAACAGGATTAAATTATGTAGAATTAGCTAATTCTTCAGCTTCTAATAATCAAATTACTTTAAGTTCTGGAATCATTAATTTACATCCTGCTGCAATTAAATTACCTAATATGTCTGGAGCGAATTCTGCGAGAATAGACGCGGGCAATATTCATTGGGAAGCATTATTTTCACCAACAGGATCGGGGCCACAATCTGGTTTGTGGCAATTTCTGACTCCTGGAGATTTTAATTCTAATCCCACCCTAAATTTAACCACAATATTAAAAAACCCACAGACAGGAATAAATACATTACAATATAGAGCTTCTATATTTTCTGTTCCAAATACAGGATTTATTAACATAACAACTAAAGTTTTTTCCACCCCAAACACAGGAACATTCACTTTAGATAATAATTTATCAGGAAATTGCCCAAGAACTATAAGTATCGAATTAATAAATAACGACAATATGTTTCCTAATCAAACTACTTTGTTGCAATTAGATAGAAATATTAACTTTTCTGGAAATGCTTCTGGAGATTCAGCAATTGTAGGATTATATATTTTATACAAAAAGACTTAATATTGTGGCTATTTATTTTGATGGAAATGATGATCAGATTTTTTTAAAAACTAATAATTTAAATAATACAAACAATTTTACTATAACTGTTTGGATTAAACCTTATTCTATCCGTTCGTATGCCGGAATTGTTACTTCTAGAGATTCTGATTTCCAAGGTTTGTTAATAAGTGGAAGTACTAATCAAGAATTAACTTATGATTGGGAAGGAACTGTTGATGAATATGATGCTTCTACATTGTTATTTTTATCCATAAATGCGTGGAATTTTTGTTCTTGTGTTATAACTCCGTCAAAAGCCACGGTTTTTCTATTAGATGGAAAAAATAATTTTAGTAAATTTACTAATACTAAAACCCATAATACCAAATCCCCCCATAATTGGTTGGTCGGACATGACAATGATAATTTTCATTATAATGGCTTAATGTCTAATTTATGTTTTTATAATACTTCTTTATTAGATAATGAAATTGAGTTTTTAGCCAGATCAAGAGAAAAATTTTTATTTAATAGAAATTTAATACTTAATTTATCAATGGATGATTTTCCACAAGGAAAAACCGCCCATAATCAAACAATTTTTGATAGGTCTGGAAATAGTAATATTGGCACGGGCACAAGGGGAATAAATAATGCAAACTTAACTTATAAATCAGAAGATTTATTAACCTATCATGGAGTTTTGAATCAAATATAATGTTTTTTTAAATAAAAAAGTGTAAATAAATAAAATTAAAAGAAAAAAAATAATTTAGTGTCCTTAAAAAGACCAGTTTCTTTGTAAAAAGAATAAAATTTTTTAAAAAAGAACAAAAGTTATAAAATGATTATATATAAAGCTACAAATAATATAAACGGAAAAGTTTATATTGGACAAACAACAAATACTCTTCAAAAAAGAATAAATAAACATAAAAGCAGTTCTATTAAAGGAAGTAAAAAAACTTATTTTAATTTAGCAATTGTAAAATATGGTTTTGAAAATTTTATATGGGAAGAAATTGATAGTGCTGATTTCTTTGAAGAACTTGATTATATGGAAATATATTGGATTAAATTTTATTATTCTGATAATAGAAAATATGGATATAATTTAGCAAAAGGAGGGAATGTTAATAGGAATTATAAATGGACAGAGAAACAAAAAGAAAACCAATCTAAACGACGAAAAGAATTTTTCTCAAAAAAAGAAAATAGAGAAAAATTATCTAAAATAATGAAAGAAAAATATGCATCTGGAGAAATACCAAAAATTTTAGGTAAAAAATTTAGTAAAGAAACGATAAAAAGAATGTCTGAATCGAAAATAGGAAAAAGCAATTATAAAAATATAGGTAAAAAACACACGAAAGAACAAAATCAAAAACATTCTGAATTTATTAAAAATTGGTGGCGGAATCCAGAAAATTATAAAAAATCAAAAATATTAAAAAAAATAATATGTGTTGAAACAGGTAAAGTATATAACTCAATTTCAGAAGCAAAAAGAGAATTGAAATTAAATAGTTGTCATATAGGATCGGTATGTAGTGGAAATCGTAAGAGTTGTGCTGGATTTACATGGAAATATATAAATGAAGATAATATCTTAAATAATATCGAGGAAAATTGTGGCCAATAAATTTCGTGTCAATCAACTTATATTAAATGGTAAAGATTTATCTGTTACTGGTGTTTCATTATACTTGGACCAAAATCAATTATATCCACGTTTAAATCCAGATAATTTTTTATCATCTGGCAATGCAAATTTACAATACTTATCAACCGGAGCTAGTGGGGATTTTTATCTTAAAACGAATGTATCACAGTTTGTTACTAGTGGAAACATTACCCCATTCATA
>Ga0209210_1001874_pt1 | contig 16546 bp, 16 predicted proteins | sample RifGroA1_FD_183991 | JGI IMG/M metagenome (GOLD analysis project Ga0209210, IMG submission 183991) | Contaminated groundwater microbial communities from Rifle, Colorado, USA - Rifle Groundwater A1 (SPAdes) (version 2) | ecosystem: Environmental > Aquatic > Deep subsurface > Groundwater >...
TCAAAACAGATTCGGCAAACTTATCGCAGTTACTGATTATCCGGTCAAGCCTCTTAGCGAATTCGTGGATATCAAGAAAGGTTTTGAACCCGGTAGTGAAGCATATGAAGAGAGTGGAAAATTATTTATTAGAGTCAGCTCACTTTCTAAAGACGGTATTACTGATAAGGATCAAAAATATTTGAGCGAAAAATTGTTTTCGGAATTGAAAGTAGATTTTCAACCCAAGAAAGGAGAGATTTTACTCACCAAAGATGCTACCCCAGGCATTGCTTATGTATTAAAGGGGCCGATGGAAGGCATAATCTCCGGTGGTGTAGTGCGTCTCAAGGTTAAAGAAGGAATGGATCCAGAGTATCTGGCTTTATGTATAAATTCTATTTTCGGTCAGTTGCAGGTTGAAAAAGATGCTGGCGGCTCTATCATCAAGCATTGGAAACTCGAACAGATTAAAAAGATATTTATTCCCATAGCACCCCCAAAAAACCAGCAGAAAATCGCGGAGCTGGTGCGCGAGGCGCATGCTGCCCGCAGTAAGGCAAAGCAGTTGCTCGAAGACGCTAAACGCAAAGTCGAAGAATTAATAGAACGTAAATAATAATTAAAAAAGCTGGTATTATATGGGTATGACTTATTCGATTAAAAGTGAGTTGCCATTTGTTGTTGATCTCGGCAAAAGAAGCGGGAAATTCTACGCACTTTCATCTGCCAAGCCGTATGTGCTGACCATTCGCGATTTGCCGGAGAAAGATAAACCACGGGAGAAATTGCTTGCCTCGGGTCCTGGGGCGCTTTCTCCCAAGGAGCTCCTGGCGATTGTCTTTGAAAAAGGAACGCGCAAAGAAGGAGTACTGGCTATGACCGAGCGTATTGCGCGGGAATATGGCGAGCGAAACATTTTTTCACAGACTGACGCGAAAAAGCTTTCGGATGATCTTAAAATTCCACTGACCAAGGCCATGCAGATTGTGGCGGTGGGAGAGCTTGGCCGGCGATTTTTTGAGCGAAACAGGAACGGCGCGGTGGTGATTCGTACCGCCAAGGATGTTTTTGAATATGTCGCTGACATGCGCGTTTTGACCCGCGAGCATCTGCGCGGGTTATATCTCAATGCTCATTACCAGCTCATCCATGATGAGATTATTTCCATCGGCACGGTGGACGCCAACGTCATTCATCCTCGTGAAGTGTTTCGCCCAGCACTTTCCTGCTCTGCGGTCGCGGTTATTCTAGTACATAACCATCCCTCCGGCGTCTTGAAGCCAAGCGTCGAGGATACGCGAATTACCAAGCAGATTAAAGAAGCCGGCGCCGTCATCGGCATCGAACTTGTTGACCATATCATTGTCGGGAAGGATAGTTTCGTGAGTATTAAACTCGGTTAAAAATAATTTGATTTAAATAATTCCAACAGGTGCTATGATATATCATAGCACCTGTTGGATTCGCAAGGACGGTCCTTGCGAATCCCGTCCATTTGCATTTGCTAAGGATGGTGGTCGTTTACTCGTAGCACCGATAATCTCCGAAAGGCGAGCGAGCGGGTTTGTAGAGGTATACGAGATAATAGGTGGTAGTAGATGATGTAATCTGGTCAGATTTAAGAAATTCATCAATCCATGCATAAGCCGGGTGATCTAGGGGGAATTTGTCCAATCCAACTACTGTAATGTGTGTTTCTAAATTATCAGCAAAACCAAGTGGGCGTGCAGATGTATTTGAATATGATTCTCGAATTTCTTCTGGCGAAAGTGAACTAGATCTAAATTCACCTACTGCAAATGTGCATTCGGAAACATCGGTATATCGAGAACCAAAAAAATAGTGATTTCGTAATCCCAAACGACTAGATTCTTCGGGATGAATTTCTAGACCAGTCATCACTCTGTCCATGTGCCACAGCATAAAATTATTCCAGGGTATTTTCACATAAAAAACAATTAATACTACAATCAACATCAAACTCTTTTGTCTGATTCCGGATTTTTCTTAGGTATGCCATAACCTATATGGTATAGAGTGGCAATAATTTCTAGTCTCTCATTTAGGTCAATATGACTAGACCAAAAATCAATGACGTGACGGATAAATGCGCCAGCAAAAGAGATATTATGTTTTGGTTTAACTAGGTAGCTATACAAATATGAGCGGTTGTCGCTACTCATTCTCTTAAAAGGTAATTTTTTATCATCGGGATTTGGGTTATAAAAATCCTTCTTGGTTAAATCGTTTGCTGTCTCTATCTTTATTTGAGCTATACCAACAGAAACATTTGCCCCTAACACATTAGCGAGTAATGCTTCAAAGATTGGTTCGAACGGATGAATACGGGCAATTTCATCTATTTGTCACCACTAGTTTTATTTTCATAATATAAATTATACCCTCATCTAGGAGGAAGAAACGGTATATGGGGACACGGTATCCCCAACCACATATGCTATGATATATCATAGCACTCTTGCGAACTAGATGAACGGCGAGGGCGGCGAGAGGTCATCGAGTGAGATGGGGGAACGGAGCTTGAGTGACGGCGCAAGCTTGGCGAGACGCTCCATGCAATCATCCGGTTCTTGGCCGGGAATCGGCATCATCTGAAGTGGGTCACCGCAATTAGTGAGTACTAATTCGGCGAGACGACTGATCTCTCTTTCGTAAGACGCGTTGTCCATATACCCACTCTTTGTTTGAAGCTTGGGCGCGAGAGTGGTGAATGAGTATTTTGGATCGCCGGTTGTAGCGATAAGTCGCGCGACAGCAAGAATGTGCACTGCTCGTTCTTTAGAATTGCACCCGAGAATTTCGTGAATATCGGTGAGGACAAGCCAGTCGAGGATATGATGCGCTGCCTCTTCCAGTCCTTCCATTATCCGCAGACGTTGCGCGGTCTCGCTTATAGCCGAGTGGATATCGAGCAGTGTATCGAGGACTTTCACCGGTTCGGTGATTGTAATTGAGCCGGCGGATCTACCGGCACGTCTACTTTCCTTAATGGTCTTTGCAACATATTCGCTACATTGCTCCGCAATTGCTTGAAACATGCGCGAATTTTTATGCCCATTTTCCATGGTGCTTGCGACGTGATTTTCACACATTGTAATGACGCGCACTACTGGTTGGATATCTCCGAAGGTGACTCGCATCCGCATTTTTTTGGCTTGTCGAGCCCTCGACATATCAATGAGGAGATATTTCAGGGCGTCTTGGGGATCTCGCTTTGGATCAGCCAATATTGAGACAATATGAGTCGCATTCTTCTTTGTTCCACCTATGCTCGGCATATAGTGTTCAAGGTGTGACCGGGCAATATCGGAAAGAAAATCGAGTCGCTGGTCGACAGCCTTAAACATGCGTTCATCGCCATGCTCGCTTGTTAGCTTCTCGCGTAACGCGTCATAGTCGATAGGCGCTTGGCCTTCCGCCACATCTTTGCGCATCATCTCCACCGGCGACATGCCTAGGTCGTCGTGCGGGAAGTGATTCCAGACGCCGGTTACAATCTCAAAAGCATCTGTAAACACTTCTTCATTACCGGAATGTCGAGCAACATAGTCAGTGAACACCCCTTGGAATTCTTTGAACGGATACTTGGTGGGCGACGTCATGCCGATCTTAGTCGCCGCGACGGCCGCTTCAAACTTGATATTCTCGGGAAATGAGAGTGCTCGAGCGAGAGTTTCATAATCGTGCTTAACTTCGGCGCGAATCTCCTCGATCGGACGCTCCATGTCGGGTTTTGTATATGGCCTCATATAAGCATAGTAGCATTATTAAATATGCTTTTAAATATAATTACTACAAGTGCTATGATATATCATAGCACTTGTAGTAATCTTTAATATTCTTTCGGATTTCTCTTAATCTTTGGGGCGGGGAAGAGAAGGAAGTGAAGAGGATATTTCTTCTTGAGCCGATACATGGCGCTAGTGGCGTACAACTTCTTTTCTTGCCGTTTGTCGAATTCCTTTTCCAAACCGGCGATAGCCTGCTCGTAGCCGGGCATCTGGTCATTAAGCCACTTATGCACTCTGATAATCGTGTCGTGCCCGACTCCCAGACTGCCGGAAATTTCCCGGTATGATTCGTCATTTAACAATTTGCGGGCGATGATGATGCGCCTGCCAAGCATAATTCTCTCACTTGGAGTTAAGAGGTCCTTGAGGAAAAGCTTGACCGCACTCCTGCCTTGAATGGCACTTGCCGCAGTATAGAGGTTGTCCAGCGTTCTCATAATCTCCTTCTCGCTTAATTTTTGCATTTTCACTTTCATAAAATTCGATATTAACTTTTGATGTTAAATTAACATAATTACTGTAGTGCTATGATATATCATAGCACTACTAGGGGCACTACCGATGACGTTGTTTTGGTCTGTGCATAAGTACTTGTTGCGGTTGTTTTCAGCTTGCCGTATTATTTAGTTTATAGAGAGGCACTTGATGCCCGCTTCGCCAGTTGGCGAAGCGGGCATTTTTGTTTTAAAACTTTAGAAAACTTTTATCTCATCTCTTCTATTATTACAGAATTTATGGAGAAGCAGCTTCTAACAGAATACCGCTGTGCCTGCGGCAAGCTTTTGTTCAAAGGATTGATCCTTGTCTCAGTCGTTGAGATAAAGTGCAAGCGATGCGGGGTGGTAAAAGTTTTTGATACTATTCACGGCCGCCCACTTTTATTTACGTTCATACTCGATACGAAAGGGGTGATTGTGGATGCGTGTCGAACGGCGCGCACTCTCTATGCAGCAGATATATTTTCGTCTGGTACCCACATTACCTCACTCTTCCCGACGGTTCGCGACGCGCCGTGGAATAGTGAGAAAGAGGAGCTCTACATCATTCCACGCCATGTCCTCACACTGAAAGACTGCCCCTCGTTTCCTGTCGAGACGAGTATTATGCCGCACTACGGGGAAGATAATGCGCTTGATGGTTATCGCGCCTATTCGGTAAAGAGGTAGGGGTTTACTTATCCACACCTCTTTGTTTGAGTTAAAACGGAAAGAATATATACTATGAATATTGAGGCACCAGAGGCCCTGCCTTATTTTAGAGAAACAAAAATAAATTAAATTATTAGTTAAGAGTTGAGGTCCTCGAGGCCCGAAAACACTTGTGTGTTTTCGGGCCTTATTTATAAAAAAATATGAACACATTAAAAAACACATTCTTCGGTCGGGCAGTTTCGGTACTGATGCTCGTGGGGCTCGTCTTTTCATCCGTTCCCACACCCGCATACGCCATTTTCTACGCACCGGGGGCGACGCTTAATCCATCGTGTTTGCCAACGGATACAAATTGCGGTATTTCGGCAACCAGCACGACCTCGGGCGTGGCCACTACGACCGTAGTCGCCGCTACGGCAACTACGACGAGTGTCACCGGCGCTGGAGGCACAAGCGCGGCTGGCATTCTTTTTGTCGATAGTAATGGTAATTTTTACCAAGACAACGGTTTTACCTACGATCCAACGACTAAGAAACTTACAATCTTAGGAGCTTTAGATCCGCAAGTACTCCAAGCGAAGGACTCATTGACGGCGGGTCAAAACCAGGCGTATCTTGAAATGTATATCGGTAATGCTTCTGCGGTATCCGTTGCAAACACAGGCCGTATTATCTACAATACAACCAACCAACGTTTTGAGTATTCCGCGAACGGCGCCGCCTACACGGCACTCACTCCTGCAATAAGCAACACCCTCTCTCTTTCCGGCAATGTCCTCACGAGTACAGTCAATGGTGTTACCGCAACATCAACATCTGTCGGAAGTAATGCGCTCGCATTTTCTGGTGGTGTGCTCACCAGCACTATAAATGGTGTCGCGGCAACCACCTCTGTGGCAACCCAACTCACCGGCACCCAAGGACAAACAATCACCTTTGATGCAAGTGGCAATCAAACTGCCACCTCAACCCTCTTCCTTTCATCAGCAGGCAACATCGGTATTGGCACAACTAATCCATCCAACAAACTTGCGGTAGCAGGTACTTTCGGTGTAGTCGGTGAGACAACAACCATCAACCCCAACCTCGTCTCTACCGGCGCGGCAAGCGTTGACACGACAACCGTCGCTAATCAGACAATCATCACATACAATGGCAACGGAAACTTCACACCCCCAACCGGTGTTACGAATGTTCGCGTACTCGCAGTCGGTGGCGGCGGTTCAGGTGGTTCGGGTACTTCCGGTGGCGCGGGCGGTGGTGGTGTCGTTGCATCAACCACGGTTCCTGTATCAGGATCAGTTACAGTTACTGTTGGTGCAGGCGGAACCAGTGTTTCCGGAACGGCCGTACAAGGTAACAAAGGTAGCGACTCATCATTCGGCTCTCTCGTCGCATATGGCGGTGGCGGTGGCGGAACAAACAACACAATTGCCCCTCTGGGTGGTAGTTCAACAATCGGCTCAGGTGGTGGCGGTGGCGCGCAGGGTACAGGTGCTACAACAACATCAGCGCAAGGAAACAGTGGAGGTAACGGCGCAGCGAGCGGCGCATATGGCTCAGGTGGTGGCGGTGGTGCAGGAGTAGTGGGTGTAAACGGCACAACGAGTGCTGGCGGTAACGGCGGTAACGGTGCACTTAATGACATAACAGGTTCAACGACAGCCCGCTATGGCGCGGGCGGTGGTGGCGGTACCTTCTCAGTAGCTACAGCAGGAACGGGCGGAACGGGCGGTGGCGGAACGGGCGGCAACGGTACAGGAGCCGGGACGGTCGGTCAGGTAAATACCGGTGGTGGAGCGGGTGGTAATGGAGGTAACTCAACCGTTGCTTCTGCAATCGGTGGTTCGGGTGTGGTGATTGTGAGGTTTACGACGGTGACACAGACTACCGCGACCAATCGTCTCGCAGTTGATGCAAGCGGTAATACCACAGTTGGTGGCAATCTCTCAATCGGTTCTCTATCCGGCCTTCTCCTTGCAAGCGCAGGATCGGTATCTAACTTCGCGACAACAACCGCAACAACAGGGCAAGTGCTCTCGGTCGCAGGCACCGGTGCCTTACAGTGGATTACACCGACGGCAAGCGTCGCAACGACAACACTTAACGGCATCAACGGACCTACTCTCAACATTGCCCTCGGTCTTGGCGGTTCCGCAAACAATATCTCAACATCAACCAATACACTTACGCTCAATCTCGCGAACGCAAACGCAACAACTGACGGCATGATGAGCACGACGACGCAAACATTTGCGGGAGCGAAAACATTTAGCGGGTCGCTCACACTCGGAAGCACGTTCAATGTCAGTGGCACTTCAACTCTTGCGACGACAACCATAGCGAAACTGTCTATTGATGCGCTTTCAGGTCTTCTGGTAGCAAGCGCCGGATCAGTATCAAACTTTGCAACAACAACCGCAACAACAGGACAGGTTCTCGGTATCAGTGGCGGAACACTTGCATGGATTACACCAACAGCAACAGGCGCAACCACAACCATCAACGGAGCAAGTGGCCCAGCATTCACATTCAACGCAGGCGCGGGAATTGCGATTTCAACATCAACCAACACGCTCACATTCACGCCGAGCTACGCCGGTGCGACAACAGACGGGATGATGAGTACCTCAACACAGACATTTGCTGGAGCGAAGACGTTTAATGGTTCGACTCAAATGACATCGCTCACCACAAGTGGCGCGCTTACTGTAAACAACAATATTACCGCAACAGGAACGCTTGCAGTAGCAGGTTCCGCAACTTCAACAATAGCGGGGACGCTCTTGCTTGGAACAACAGGTAACAGTGCTGTTCTTGGTATGAATCCATTGGCAAATCGTTTACGCGTAACTGCGGGTACATCTGACACAAGTGATAACGATCAAGGCGCGTCCATTGACTTGCATACCGGAGCTGGCGGACTTGATATTGTCGCCGGTCGTGGAGGCGATATAACTTTCTGGACATCGCCCGCAATGCAAGGGGCTACTCAACGAGGATCGCTTGATACCACTGGTCTTTTGTCACTAACTTCAGCGACTGGTGGATTGTCGGTAACAGGCACATCAACTTTAGGGATTCTCACCGCAAGTGGCGCGGCTACATTCGCCGGCACGCTTACTTCAAGCGCGCAAGGGATTACACTCGCTTCATCAACTCCTACAGCAACAACAAACACACTTTATAATGAAGCCGGCACGCTTAAGTGGAATGGTTCTGCTGTTGGAAGCGGTTCGTCCCTTTCTGGTACCACCGGTCAGTCGCTCTTCTTCTCTGGGACTAACACGCCGACCGCCACCTCAACCCTCTTCCTCTCAAGCGCAGGCAATCTTGGCATCGGCACAACAACTCCTTCAGCACGTCTCGCAGTCGCAGGCGGGTTCAAGGTAGCAGGACAGATAGCATCTACTACTTCGCAGACGATCGCCATCTCCGCAACAGGAGGCGCAATCACTAATTCTGGTGGCTATACTATCCACACATTCAATACAACCGGCACAGCTACCTCTACCTATACTTTTACGCCAAACGGTTCCGTACAGGTTGAGTATCTCGTTGTTGGTGGTGGAGGAGGATCAGGTAGCGGTACATCAGGAGGCGCCGGTGGTGGAGGTGTCGTTACTGGTACTACAACATTTTCCGGAGCAACATCCATTACTGTGGGAGGCGGAGGATCAAGCGTATCCGGCCTGTCCGTACAGGGCAATAAAGGAGGTAATTCTCAATTAGCTTCTACCATCGCTTATGGTGGCGGTGGCGGTGGTACTAATAATACAATTGCTCCAGATGGTGGCAGTGCGACAATCGGTTCTGGTGGCGGTGGCGGTGCGCAAGGAACAGGGGCAACCACAACTTCCGCGCAGGGAACAAGTGGTGGTAATGGCGCGGCGAGTGGATCATATGGAGCAGGCGGTGGTGGAGGTAGAAATGCCGCAGGTGCAAATGGCACGGCTTCTGTTGGAGGCAATGGTGGCGCAGGTCTGACCTCAACTATTAGTGGCGGTAGTCTTGTATATGGTTCAGGTGGCGGTGGCGGTGTATTTAGTGGTTCTTCGGTTGGCACCGGTGGTACTGGAGCGGGTAATGGTGGTACTACTGCTGCGGGAACTAACGGTACCGATGGTCGTGGAGGTGGCGCAGGAGGTAGCGGTGGCAATTCTACCACTGCCAGCGCGGGAGGAGGTTCTGGTGTCGTGATAGTTCGTTACCTTACGAGCGCGACGACGACAGTAAATATTAGTAACGCAAACCAAATCTCACTCCTCCGCGTAACCGACTCAAGCTCTAGCGCCTCAACCACTCTCGCTATCTTTGAAAATTCGTTTGGTATGAGCTGTGTGATTGAAGGACAAACTGCATCACTCGCATGTTCATCTGATGCATCGCTCAAGAAAAATGTTGGCATTATTGACGGCGAAGATGCGCTCGCAGCAATACTTACGCTCGATCCGGTAAAATTTGACTGGATACTGAACGGGCCGAGCGAAGATGACTATGTGATGGATGAAAACGGCGAGTATATTCTTGATGAAAACGGCGAACGAATAATAAAAGAAGGCGCGTATTCCGGCTTCATTGCCCAAGATGTGGAGCAAATCGAGCTGCTCAAAGGACTTGTAACTGATGTGGGCGGCAAGAAAGCTCTCGCATACGACCGCTTCGCGCCATTCATTATCCGCGCTTTCCAGCAGTTTGTACACAAAGTGGATAGCTTCCTCGTGACACTTGAAAGCGGATGGAAGCGACTTGTTTCCGACGAACTCTGTCTTGTTGATAAGACAAAAGACCCAGCCGAGCTCGTCTGTGTGACGGCGGAGAAGTTGCGAAGTATTGGTGGTTCGTCTCCGCACGTGCCCGCCGAAGCCTTAGCGGAGGAGGGTGAAGAGGGAGTGGTAATAGAACAGGAAACACAGACACGGACAGAAATACAAGTGGAAACAGTGACTGAAGAAGTAACACCGGAAGAAGATACGGCTCCCGTCACCGATAATCCAATAGTGGAAGAACCGGCAGAAGAAACTCCGGTAGTAGAGGAAGAGACGACCGATCCCGTTGAAGTAGTGCCGGATCCGGTGGTGGATTCGACCCCTTCGACTGACTCAGGGCAAGCAAGCTCACCACAAGTCGAGGCACCTGCAGAGCCAGGGCCTACGCCCGCAGTCGAGCCAGCAGTTTCAGACCCTACTCCTTCGGAGACTAATTAACTAATCAGCAAGGCATCATGAACCCCGTTAGAAATCGCGAACGCATGACACATAACTCTATGTTCTCAATTATTCAAAACAAAAATAGTCAACATGTCGCGCCTGCTCAGTTAGCCGTTTCGCGTTCTATTTCTAACGGGGTGAAAAACAAACTAGAAAGCAATGCCAATGTCTGCACTGACTGTAATCACGAGCACAAACTAGATAACGGTTGCTGTAAGTGTGGTTGCGCAAAAGTCACAGAGAAAAAATAATTATTAAAAAAATACTCACGACCCCATTAGAGATACAGACACGCTGCGGGCCCTCGCGATCTCTAACGGGGCAAGTACCCAAGTCATGGAAACAATACAACGATACAATTCATCAATACGGCGGATAGCAATGCGGTTCGGCGGCGTGCGGAGGCTCGTTATTATTACGCTCATAATGGTGGTGGCAATTATCGGATACATTGTCCTCAACTCCAAAACACCAGAAGAAAAAGTAGCCGCAGAGCTTGCATCTGCGGTCGCGGCGGTCGGGAAACTGATTATTCTTCCTACGGATGATGAACCGGTTTTAGCGAGTGTGACTGATGCCGAGGCGCTTATAAAACAGCAAGCGTTCTTTACCGGCTCAGTAAACGGCGATCAGTTATTGCTCTATCCAAAGAATCAGAAGGCGGTCATTTATTCGCCATCACGCAATATTATTGTGAACGTCGGACCTATCCAAAATACTCCTGATGGCGGGCAAGCACCGAGTGCTGGGCCACAGACAAAGGTCGAACAACCAAAAAAAGAAACAACGCTTTCTGTTGAAGTGCGCAACGGAACCGGAAAGCCAGGGTTAGGGGCAGAAGTTGCGGAGAGGATTGTTGCTGATTCACGATATACAGTAGTGGCTGTTTCTGATGCAAAGAGTAATGATTATTCTAAAACGATTTTGTATGTAAAAGATGGCGATTCCGAAAAAATCGCCCTAGCAAATGCTCTTGCCCCTCTCATTGGCGCAAGTGTTGTTTCGGAAATGCCAAAGGGAGAGAAGATCATTGCCGCCGACTCCCTTGTGATCGTGGGCGGCAATTAATTTCTATGAAAAAATTCCTATTCACATTTACACTATTAGCACTCTCACTTGTTTCGGGGGTTGCATATGCCTCGGAGACAAACGGCACTATTCTAACTCCAACAGCAAACGACGGCTATGCGTGGAGCAATCAGGCCGGATGGGTGAATTTTGGTGCGACCAACAGCAATATCCAAATTACCGACTCCGGTATTACTGGCTATGCGTGGAGCAATAACTATGGCTGGATCAATATGTCGCCCACCAATGGCGGCGTCTCGGTGGCCGCAAATGGTGCCCTTTCGGGCTACGCCTGGGGACAAAGTCTGGGTTGGATAAATTTCTCTGGTGTCTCAATAAACTCTTCCGGCAAGTTTGTCGGCTTGGCAAGTGGAACTATTATCGGCACGTTTACATTTGATTGCGGTAACTGCTCGGTTGCGACCGACTATCGCCCGATAAATTTCAGAACAACGATCACTACGACTACGGAGAGCGTGGGTACCGGAAGAAGCGGTGAGAGAAGCAGAGTCATACAAGAGATCCAACCAATCGAAAGTCCTCCGTCTTTAGTCTCTCCAACGTCGATATCTCAGCCGGCGGCGCAATTAGTGACGGAAGAAACCGCGCCCGCGCAACTTTTTGATATCCGACTTCTCCTCGACCGCTCAAATGTCGCGCGCATCATCGACCTTGTCGCCCGCGTGACCTTTGAGAGCTTTGGCCGTGTACCGACACCGGTTGAAATAACCTTCTCCATTTTGGGCACAGATGGGCAAGAATTGTGGAAAAGCGTGGATACAACCACAGTGCAAACCGAAGCGGTCTTTGTGAAGCGTTTTTCTGATGCGCCAGAACTCTCCCTAGGGTCATATACCCTACGTCTCTCTACTCTTTACAACACTGATGTAACGGATGTCTTTGAAGCGCCGTTCACCATTTCTTCCGTCGTCGTTCAATCTTATTGGTTAGCGTGGCTTATTGGTTCTCTTATCTTTGCTATTCTTATTATCTTTTTCATTCTTTGGAAGAGGTGGCGCAAGGATATGGAGGAGAATAATGATAATAGAATAACCGGTTTTTAAATGTTTTCCAAACATATCAGTCTTATTTTAAGCACTCTTCTCGGCCTGGCGCTCCTTACGGTGTTGGTTTTGTCGTTCACGGTCTTCGGAGAGCTTAAGGAACAACGGCTCCAAACCGCCTCTTTGCTTACGGCGGTCAATCAGCGGGTGGGAGTTCTTTCCGCGGCGGCGGCTGATTTTTTGAAAAATACGAGCCAAGATATGTTGTTTTTACAATCGCTTTTAGCCGAGGAAGGGTCGGGTGCGGCTTGGAGCGAGGCCGGGCTTAAGAAGTTTATGGAAAAGAACGCGGACTATGAGGAGTTTTATATTTTCAATCAAGCGGGAGAGTGCTTGTTTGAAGTAAGGCAGGGTCCTTTTGTTTCCGAATCATCTTGCGGAAAATTGGAAGCTCAAATTACGAAAGCGCTCGGGGCGGCGGACCAGTTGCGCGTGGGAGAATTATTCGTCTCGCCTCTGCTTTTTTATAAAAATACGCCGTCGCTTATTTATGCCATGGTTTTAGCAGATGGGCGAAAGGTTATCGCCATCGTGTCGGCCAATCCTTTTTTAGAAGAAGTCAGGCGTCTTTCCCGCGAGGATGAAGCAGTCTTTTTAGTTGACGAAGAGGGGGCATACCTGGCCCACGAAAATCGCTTGAAGGAGAAATTCTCCGGCGGGGCGGATAACTTTTACCTGGATTTTCAAGAAGTCCCGAAAAGTGTTTTACGAGACAATGATATTTCCAGTTTTGACGGAGAGCAAAGAATTTTTTCTTTTTGGAGAATCCAGCCCGTGGAGAGCGACTTCGCGCTTTATCAAGGAATGCGGCGCGCCGAGGTTCTCGGTTGGGAGAACGGGCAATGGATACTCGTCGCCGTGTCGATCAAACGAGAATAAAAAATGTTTAAACCACAACTTTTGCTCATTTTCTGTCTAACACTTCTTTTTATCAGTCTCTACTTGGTCGGTTTTTCGTATCTGATCGGAAGCGATTATCGTCAATTTACGGCCCGGGGAGATATTATCAATATGCTGAGTTTCGCTTTCGTAAGTACCGCATGGATTGTCGCGCTTGTATGGATGAAAAAGGGGAGTGGACGAACGCTTCTTGTTTTCGCGCTTGGCACCCTTTCTGTCATTATGGTACTCGTTGTTTCCCTCAATCGGTATCTCGCCGTGTATCCGACAAGTGGCGCTGAAAACCTGTTTCTCTATGTGGCTATTTTGGATTTTATTGCGGCAGTGAGTCTCACCATCGGGGTAGGTCGCGCCTTCGAAGATATCTTTAAAAAACAACATAGTCTGCATATATGATTGAAGGAATTACGTTACAACTCATACTCCGCATCTCGGCAGCCATCCTTATGTTGTGGTTTGTAAGTCTGTCTATACGCCGTACTCGGATTATGTGGCCGTTTTTACCACTATTCATCTATTTTTTAGCGTTATGCACGACTGCTTCGGCTGAATTTTACGAAGTTTTTAACACCGACTTGCAGGCATTGTCTGATGCCGTGTTTTTGATTTTTTATATATGGATGTTAGCCGTGCTCATTAGGATTATAAAAAGAACACAATGATTCTCTCTCAATATCTTATCCTCGCATCAGAATTTGTTCAGCATATTACCATGATCGTGCTTGTCGGGTTTATGGTGACTGAATGTGTCGCGTGCTACGCGAGTCTTGTGAGCTCGCGTGCCGGCCTCTTTGATGTCGAGGAGGAGGCGCGTTTTCGTAAGCAAAAACGAGAGCATCTTTTGCTTCTTGTCGCTGTTATTTTGGCAACCCTATGGTTTATTGTTGAATTTTTTGTCAATGAAAATCCGTGGTATCATCTGTTTCTTCATACTCCGGTCATCACGGCTATCCTGGTCATGCTCTGGCCATTAGCGAGAGAGGGGAATGCCATTAGCAAGCGCATTTTTACGATTCTTTTTGTTGCCGCCGTAACCCACATGAGTCTTGATGTATTGAGTTTCTTTGACTATCATTTATTGTGGGATCATATTGCTCGAGCCGTTCTAAAAACGGTACAAGCTCTCGCGCTCTACTTTTTTGTGTTGACGCACGCCATACTTAATTCAAAAATTAAAAGTCAAAAATAAAAATGACAGGTCAAAATTCAAAAATTAACAAAACAATTTTACATTTTACATTATTATTTTCCATTTTGATTTTTACATTTTACATTTTTATTCCCCGGGCGTACGCCCTCAACATTGCCGCCCGCATTTCCGATCAATCGACTGAAATCATCGGCGGCGACCGGCTGTATTTTGAAGTAGAGATAAAATATCCGGAAAACCCGCGCCGCAAAGACTTGCGCATTGAATATCAGATTATTGAAAACGGTGAACTCATCGCGAGTGAAAAAGTTCTGCGCGCCGTCGAAACCCAGGCATCCTTTCTGGATTACATCGTCGTGCCGCAGAGCACCAAGAGCGGAATAAAAGAGCTCAATGTCATCATCACGGACTATGAGGATTTACACAAGGAGGTGTCAGCCACCTTCAAGGTCTTGAAAGGCCGAAATCAAACCGACACCTACTTCTTTATTCTACTTGGCTCGATCCTCTTGGTGGCTGCATTAGTTATTATTCAGATCAGGGCGACGAGAAGGCGCGCCTGAACGTTTTGTAGTATAATTTGTGGTAACGAAGCTCTCGAAGCTCATACCGATACGGCATGAGCTTTATGTTTTATAAAACACTCTCAAATACAAAAACATATCTTGCCCTCGCTATCGTTCTCGGGGCGGCTGCTGCACTGACCGTTGGCTTTTACACATACCACGGCGCGCGGGCGGTGGAAGAGCGTTCACTCATAGAACGAGCGGAGATTGTAGCGCTTTCACTCGACGCGCGAGAACTTACGTTTCTTGCCGGTACTCTGTCAGACCTCGAGAATCCTTTTTATCAGAGCTTGAAAGGAAGGCTTCGAAAAGTGAAAGAGGTGAACGAGGATGTTTCGTATATTTACCTTGCCGGGAAACGTGAAGGTGAGCTTTTCTTTTATGTTGATGCCGGAGCTATTGGAAGCGATGAGTCGCCGCCCGGACAGACATATGAAGAAGCGAGTGACGTGTTTAAAGAAGTCTTTGTGACCGCACTGCCACGTTTTGAGGGGCCACTTCGCGACCGCTGGGGCAATTGGATATCGGCGTTTGTGCCCATAACCGACCCCAAATCTGGAAAAGTCATTGCTGTTCTCGGTATGGATGTAAGCGCTCTTGAATATCAAAAACGCGTTGCCTTGACTATGGCGACCCCGATCTTTCTTATCGCCATGTTGTTCTCGCTGTTTTTGGTGGAGTACATAAGATACAAGAAAGGCCGAGAGATACTCGCGCTCAAGGCGGAATTTCTTTCTATTGCTTCGCATGATCTACGCGCGCCTTTGACTGGCGTTCTGTGGGCGATCCAAGCGCTTAAGCTTGATAGACAATCGAAGATTGACCCGAGTGTTCGAGAGACCATTGATAAAATTGAGCTTACCCTGAAGCGGGCCTTGGAGAGCGTCCAGGGGATACTCGACTCCTCGCGATGGAATACATCACTTGAAGATAATCGCGTGTCTGCTACGGATGCCACAAAGGTAGTGAGGGAAGTTATTGAAACATTGGATTTTACCGCGCACGAGCGGAGTGTGACCGTGGCGCTCGCGAATGATTTCCCAAAAATTCTTTCCATCAGAGCTTCTGCCGACAGTTTGCGTCATGTCTTTGCTAATGTCATTTCAAACGCCATTAAATATTCTCGCGTCGGTGGCACAGTGCGTATTGGATTTTCTGAAGAAGATGGCGTAGCTGTTATAAGCGTGGAAGATCATGGTAGCGGTATTCCCGAACGAGATCAGAGGAAAATTTTTATTGAATACTTCCGTGGTTCAAATACTTCCGCCAATCAAAGAGGCACAGGGTTGGGTTTGTACTTTACCAAGCGGCTGGTCGAGGAATTCGACGGAAGAATCTGGTTTGCCTCAGAGGAAAACAAAGGAACAAAGTTTTATATAGAAATTCCCCTTGTATAATTTCTCCACAAACATAAAGGGGAACCCTTTATACCAGACAATCCATACCAAAACGCCCACTTTGATCTAGAGGCCAAACAGCTTATAGATTTTGAAAGAGTTGAGTTAAAAACTTATTAAATCAAGGGTTCCCCTTTATGTTGGCTCTTCGTTATATGTTCCCAAAAGATCATCAAAATCTTTCATGGTGTCTAAGTCAAAATCGCCCGTAGATAAAATAATGGATTCAGGACGCTTGCGCGCAAG
>Ga0209210_1001876_pt1 | contig 16538 bp, 18 predicted proteins | sample RifGroA1_FD_183991 | JGI IMG/M metagenome (GOLD analysis project Ga0209210, IMG submission 183991) | Contaminated groundwater microbial communities from Rifle, Colorado, USA - Rifle Groundwater A1 (SPAdes) (version 2) | ecosystem: Environmental > Aquatic > Deep subsurface > Groundwater >...
AAATTCCAATTGCGGATGGTGTATTAAAACCATATGCCGAAGCAAAGATATAAAATACCGCAGTTACAAAAAACGCAAAAAACAGCATAATAAGCCACGTCTTAATGCGGTTGCTGGATACTTGTGTATAGGCTGTCATGTGAAGAAATTATACATTATCCTCCTCATCAGAAGTAATAATGATTTATGGTCCATCAGATGTTAAAATAAATAAATCATTAGAATGAGAGCTTTTTTAAAAGAAATAAAGTTTGAATCAAAAAAGCATACTTATTTTCTAGATATCACCAAGAATATTAACAAAGCGATCAGAAAGGTTTCAGTCAAGCAAGGTTTTGTTTTTGTAAATGCAAGACATACCACTTTGGGTATTGTTATTAACGAAATAGCAGAACCTAACTTACTGGAGGATATTTTAAATCATACCCTCCATTCAATTCCTGAAGATAAAAGGTCCACCAGGGTTTCCAGCAATTATAAAAGGCCAACAACCGATTATCATCACCGATGTCAAGATAACCCATATTGTGATGAGATGGATGAAGATTATAATGCTGCAGCTCATATTAGAGCTTTAACATTTTCGCATCCAAGCGTAGTTGTACCAATCCTAAACGGTAAATTGGAACTTGGTAAATACCAACAAGTGGCTGCTTTTGAGTTTGATGGAAGAGACGGTTCCGGCAAAAATCCGGTAAGAAACAGAACTATTCAGGTCTGGATCTGCCCTGCTGAAAGCATAAAACGGATTGATTAGTTTTCACAAAGCTATTAGTTTTCCCTGAAAATCAGAAAGGTTTTTGTAGCCTTTTTTAGCAATGAAGCCTTTTAGCTCTTCTTGAACGTCCCCAAAAATCCCTGGCCCTTTTTGCAGAAATGCAGTTCCTATCTGAACGGCTGACGCTCCGGCCAAAATAAACTCGAAAGCATCAATGCCGAAGTATACCCCTCCAACACCAATTATTTGAATTTTACTGTCCAATAATTCGTAGAATCTCCTAACGTTGGCAAGAGCTGTGTACTTAATGTAGCGGCCGCCTATGCCACCGAACCCACCCTTCGGTTTGATAACTGTTTTTTCTTTGTAAGGGTCGATAACAAGGCCATTCCCCACCGAATTTATGCAAGTTACAAATTTTACAGGGTATTTATTGATAACTTTGGCAATTTGATCATAATGCACAAGATCAAAATATGCAGGCAGCTTTACACCCCAGGGTTTCCTGCAGATCCTGGAAACCGCATCGAGCAATCGATCCATTTCTTGAAAATCGTAGCCAACAATCGGCTTACCGATGGTATTCGGAGACCCGGGATTAAATTCAATTAAATCAACAGAGGAGTCATTAAAAGCTTTGAAAATTACAATATTATCCTCTAGAGTCATTCCCGAAATGCTGGCAACGACCGGTTTTTTGTACTTTTCCTTTAAAATTTTTGAGAATTTTATGTATGCCTTATAGCCTAAATTCGGCAGGCCCATCGAATTTATCGAACCGAATTCAAGATCTGCATATCTTGGTTCAGGATTTCCTTTGCGCTGTTCTAATGTGCAAGATTTCATAGTAATTGCAGAAGATTTGGATTTGCCGATTATTTCAAGTTCTTTAAGCGTAACGTCAGCCGGACCTGCAGTATTAAAAACGCAGGTTCCAAACTTTACACCGGCAATTTCTGTGGAGATATCGGTCATTTCACTCAAACCCCATTTTCTTTGCCCAGTTTGCTGGATCTATTGCCCAATCTAAAATTTTTTCTACTTGCTCTTTTTTAAGATAGCCATTTCTATTGGCAACATTTGCTGCTGTTTCAAGATTGCAAAGTGCCTGAAAGTTTATTTTATTTTTTTTGAAATTCTCTTTCGAATCGGCAAGGTCATAGGTAAAAATTGCCAGAAGATCATCTGCTTTTGCCCCAAGTTTCCTAAGAGCATTTACTGTCAAAGTCGCGGATTGACCTGTTGAAACAAGATCTTCGATAACGACTGCTCTTTGTCCGCGTTTGATTCTTCCCTCAACTTGATTTTCCAACCCGTGACCTTTTTTTGAAGTCCTTACATAAACTAGCGGGATTTTAAGCTTTAGGGCCACAAATGCTGCATGAGGAATACCGGCTGTTGCAACGGCTGCTATAACATCGACTTTTTTAATTCTTTTTATTTTTTCAGTAAAGAAATCGGCTATTTTTTCTCTTTTTGCAACATCAGAAATTAAAAGTCTATTGTCGGAATAAACAGGACTTAATATACCTGAAGTAAATTTAAATGGCCTGCTAGTCCTAAAGATTATAGCTCCAGATTCAAAAAGCAATGTCGCAACTTTTTGGGCTGTCTTACCTGTACTTGTTGATTTCATCTTTTAGTTTTTGAGCCGCAAGTTTCGGATCCTGAGCATAGATTATGCTTCGTGAAGCGCTAATAATCAAACCCCTGCCATCTTTTCTAAGCCCGTTTTTTAAAATGTTTTGCAAATCTCCACTTTGTGAACCCACGCCGGGAACCAGAAATGTCATCTCGGGTGTAACTTCCCTGATCTTTTTCATTTCGTTTGGGAAGGTTGCTCCCACGACCATAAGAAGATTTCTATATTTTTTATCCCAATCTACAACTTTTTCGGCAACTTTTATGTAAAGCGGTTCACCATCTGATTTTAAATCCTGAAAATCGGCTGCTGACGGATTTGACGTACGACAGAGAACAACTATTCCTTTGTCCACTCTTTTTAAAAAAGGCTCTAGAGAATCTTCTCCTAAATAAGGATTGATTGTCACAGCATCAGCTTTTAAAAAATCGAATACTTCTTTGACGTACATTTCGCTGGTGTGACCAATATCTCCTCTTTTTGCGTCAAGAATAACAGGAATTTGACTGAAATTTTCGTGAATGTAATCGATAGTTTTTTTTAAGTCCTCAAGACCTTTCAAGCCTGCAGCCGCATAGAATGCTATCTGAGGTTTGAAGGCGCAAACTAAATTTGCCGTTTGATCAATAATCCATTTATTAAATCGGAATTGATCTTTAAAGGTGTCTCCTTTGAGGGTAGAGTCAGGGTCAAGACCGATACAGAGCAAACTGTTACTTTTGGAGATTACTTTATCTAATTTGTCTTTGAAATCCACTAGAGTTCGCCAACTAGACTATCTGCGATAAGCTCAGACACAGAAACTATTTCTACCTTTTTGCTCTTTTTGGTGATGTTTATGCTGTCTGAAACAAATACTTTGTCAATTTCGCTTTTTTCAATTTTCTCAAGCGCGTCTGAAGCAAAAACCCCGTGAGTCGCACAAACAATTACTTTTTTGGCACCTTTTTGCTTTAGTGCTTTTGCACTCCCAATTATTGTGCCGCCTGTGGAAATAATATCATCTATGATGACTGCACAATCACCGACTACTTCTCCGGTCATAGAAAGAACTTCAAGACCATCCCGCAGGTGCGTGTGCCTGTGCTTTTCAATGATGGCAAGCGGCGCATTCAAAAGCGAGGCAAAATTTCTGGCGCGTCTGACTCCGCCTACATCAGGAGCAACAACAATCGGGCTTTTGTATTTTTCTTTTGCAAGCCTTGCTGCCAAAACTTCAAGCGCCGAAAGATAAATCACAGGCACATCAAAAAAGCCAACAATAGCATCCGCATGCAGATCAAGACAAACTACTTTGTTGACCCCGCTTCTTACGATTAAATCGGCAATAACCTTTGCAGAAATCGGTTCGCCTTTCCGGCTCTGTTTTTCTTTTCGGCTATATCCAAAATATGGAACAACGGCAGTAATTCTGTGTGCCCCGCTTCTTGTTAAGGCATCAGCAATCAAAGCAAGTTCAATAATGTGTCGGTTTACGGGAGCTGCGTTGGACTGCAGAATAAAAACGTCGCAGTTATTGACATCATCCTGAACCCAGACATCAACCTCGCCGTCTGAGAATACCCCCAAATCAATTTTCCCGAGAGGAATTTTCGATTTCTCAGAAATTTTTTGCGCAAGCAAAAGGTTCGAGGAACCGGCAAAAATTTTAGGTGAATTCATTCGGTTAAAATTTAACCTTTATTTCTTCTTTTGCAGCCTCGTCTGCTTCAAAAAAATCTTCTTTCTGGAAGTTAAAAAGTCTGGCAATTAATATGCTTGGGAAAACCTGAATTTTTGTATTGTATTCCATGACATTCGAATTATAAAACTGCCGTGATGCAGCAATTTTGGTTTCGGTATCGGATAATTCCTCCTGCAATTCTTTGAAATTATCCGAAGCCTTAAGATCCGGATAATCTTCGGCAACAGCAAATAAGGTCTTCAGCGCACCGGTAAGCATATTTTCCGCAGCCGCTGCTTGTCTTGGGTTTTTGGCAGAAAGCATGGCAGATCTTGCTTTGGTTACATTTTCGAAAACCGACTTTTCGTGTTTGGCATAGCCTTTAACCGTTTCAATTAAATTTGGAATCAAAGAAGATCTTCTTTTGAGCTGTACCTCAATCCCTGACCAGGCCTCCTTTATCCGGACTCTTAGCGTAACGAGAGCGTTATAAAGAGCGAAGATATAAATTAAAACTATTAAAACTATCCCTCCGAAAATAATAGTAGGCGTCATGATTGTCTAATCATACATTAAACAATTTTCTGAATTCAACCCAAGACAGTGTATTTGCAATATCTCCCTTTTGCGCCCAGCCACGTCTTGCGCCTGCTACACCAAAGCGCATGTTATCCATCTGAGTAATATCGTGTGAATCTGTATTGATTATAAATTTGACTCCGTATTCAAGTGCAGCTCTTGCCAAAGTATCGGTAAGATCCATCCTGTTGGGATGAGCATTGATTTCCAGCATAGTCCTTGTCTTCCTACATTCCCTAAAAATAAGCGGCCAATCGGCTTCGTAGGATTCGCGCGCGTTAAGAAGTCTACCGGTCGGATGCGAGATTACTTGCACATATGGTGAGCGAATCGCAACAAGCAATCTTTGGGTAATTGCCGATTTACCTTGAGAATGACTGGAATGGATGCCGGCAATTGCACCATTAAGCAGTTTAAGACCTTCTTTTGGGACGGAAAGCTGTCCGTTTGTTAAAATGTCAATTTCGAGTAAATTAAGTATTCCGATATTTTTAATTGAGGATTTTAATTGTTCTATCTTCTTTGACCTTTTTTCTATAAGCTTGATCATTTGATATTTTGAATGTGTCGAATAACCGGGAGAATGATCCGAAAGCCCCACATATTCATATTCTAACGATTTTGCTTTGTTTACTATATCTTCAAAAGAATCTTTACCTAAATCATGACTTGGCTCAATCGGATAGTTTGAGTGTAAATGGATATCACCTTTGATATCGCCTAACTCAACGACTTTAGGTAATTTATGCTTCAGCGCCGCTTCAATTTCTCCGGTGTCTTCTCTCATTTCGGGAACAATCCAATCCATTCCCAAAAAATTGTAAAATTCTTCTTCCGTTTTAAATTCATGAAGTCTCCCTTTGTATCTGATTCCATAATCTGAAACCGACGTCTTATTTTTTATGGCAAATTCGCGAAGCTTGATGTTGTGATTTTTTGAACCTGTAAAATGCTGCAGTAGGGAACCAAATGATTTTGGAGGATTTATCAAAAGGTCAATCTGCATGCCGTTTTTTAAAATAACAGAACCTTTACGCTCTCCGGCCTCCAAAACTTTAGAAACCTCACCAAAAGCTGCGAAGTGTTTAATAACCGCCTGTGGGCTTTTGGACGCAACGGCAATGTCGATATCGCCGACCGTGGGATTCATTCTGCGAAGAGACCCCAGTGGTTCTGCGATTTCAACCTCTTTTAACGTTTTCAGGCTGTTAAGAATCCTTTCAGCAACCGGAAAGGATTCAGACAATAAATACCTTGTGGGTTCTTTAAACTTGTTTGCACTTTCAAGAATTTCCTGCTCGCTTTTTTGGCCAAAACCAGGAATTTTTCTGATTTTTTTTGATTTGGCCTTTTGGGCAAGGTCTTTAAGGCTTTTTAATTTGAGGCTTGTTGCAAGCTTGTAGGCAGTTTTAGGACCCATTCCCCGTAGCTTCAAGAGTTCAAAAACAATCTGCGGTATATCTTTGGTTACAGCCTCAAAATGTTTGACTTTGCCGGTTGTGAAAAGCTCATTAAGATGCTTCCTAATGTTTTCACCCAAACCTGGTAATGTATCAAGTTTTCCTTCTTCCCAAAGGTCTTTTATCTCACTTGTTGCGTGCTCGATACTCGAGGCTGCATTTTGGTAGGCTATTATTTTGAAACGATTTTCGTCACTAATCGTATAGGCCGCTGCAACATCATTTAAAATTTTTGCGATTTTTTTGTTGGAAAAATAGTAATTTTTCATTGGTTTTTGCCGTTTTTATGTTTGACAGGTTCAAAGTGCAGGTGTAAACTTCTTTTGCTGTATTTTAACAAATCGCAAGGTCGCGTAGTGTAGTTGGCCCAACACGTCACCCTGTCACGGTGAAGATCGCCGGTTCGAATCCGGTCGCGACCGCAAATACACAATCATCTTTTCTGAAAAATCCCCTGCCTGGAAGGAGGTTTGTTATGCCAAGAGGTCGTCCTAAAAAAAATTTTCTGAATTTTAAAGTTAACTGGCAGGACTCATACGGAACATTCGTTTTAATCGCCATCGTAGTAATTGTTCTTGGACTTCTGGTTGCCAATTTCTTTTCAAACAGAGGAAAAGAAATTGACTCAGGTGAGAAAGTCGAGCAAACTGCAGAAGAAGCAACAAAACCTACAGCGGGCACAGAATACACCATCAGGGAAAGCGATTCTCTTTCAAAAATTTCACAAGAGGTTTACGGTTCACAGAATTATTGGCCCACAATTGCACAAATTAACAAAATAGCAAATCCGAATAGAATTCTTGTCGGCAGCAAGCTTCAGCTTCCGCCAAAAGAAGAGGTTGAACAAGCTAAGACAGCCGTTGCTCAAACAACTTATAAGGTCGAACAGGGGGATACTTTTTTCACTATCGCCGAGAAAGTTTACGAAGATGGGTCTAAGTGGAGAATTCTGCATCAGTCAAACGGAAACCGATATTTGCCGAACGGAAATCCGTTAGTTTTTTCAGATAGCACGATTACAGTCCCTCGATAGGTTTGCACAAAACTGCTAAACTGTTACCGCATGTTTCTTGCGGGTGTAGTTTAGTGGAACCCGCCAAAATTTAATGCGGGGTTAGTACAATGGTAGTATACTTGCTTCCCAAGCAAGAGACGCGAGTTCGATTCTCGTATCCCGCTCATTTTAAAATTCCATTTGAATAAAAAATCCCAAAAGGTCTAAAATGATTCGGTTGCCGATGTAGCTCAACGGTAGAGCAATCCCTTCGTAAGGGAGAGGTTGGAGGTTCAATTCCTCTCATCGGCTCAAGGCAATGTCGGGCAGGTAAAGCGAAGATCCCGAGTTCGACTCTCGGAGGTGGCTCAAGAATTGTATGAGGCAACGTTATAGAATAAACAGGCTTGCAAAAAAAGAGGAAGCGGCCACGGTCAAGAGGATATTTGCGCTTTCTGCAATTAGCGCGCTTTTGGCGCTTTTTATGTTCACTTGGGGTATACCGCTTCTGGGAAAATTCGCAGATTTTTTGGAGCTTATTTCCGGCTCCCAAAAACAATCTCAATCACAAAATGGCCAAATCATTACCGCACCCAATCTTGACCCTATTCCTGCAGCCACAAATAGTGCCTTAATTGACATCAAGGGATTTGTCTCAGACGGCAACGGCGTCGAACTTTATCTCAACAATAATCCCGTTTCAAAAGTAGAAATCACCTCGGGAAATTTTTCTTTTGAAGATATAAAACTTCAAGATGGAGAAAATACGATTGGCGCAAAAACATTATCGGACACAGGACAAGAAAGCGAATTTTCAAAAATACTAACTATTAAACTGGATACGGAATCACCCAGTCTCGAGGTTGAAAATCCCCAGGAAAAGCAGTCATTTTCCGGCAACAACAGAATTAAAGTATCCGGTAAAACCGATCAGGATTCGCAAGTGTATGCCAATGGGTTTTTAGCAAATATCAACTTCGAGGGCCAATTTGAAATCTTGATACCGGTTGCAGAAGGAGACTCACAGGTTGAGATTCGCGCAATTGACGAGGCTGGCAATGTGACAACGGAAAAAAGGAACATCCACTTCAGCAAATAGATTCCCACCGAGTCTGACTCGGTGGTCCTCTCTTTCTTCGCTTCGCGGTATCAAACTGAAACTTCACCCACGGTAGAAGTCCCGGTCCTCGCTCACTCGAAATAGTCAGCGCAGATTATCCTCTCGGCTTACTATCCCTACAAAAAACCAAAATAAGAGCATTATCTGCGGGAAAAATAGCGAGTTCACGAATTGCGAATGAACGACCAAACCAATAAATGAAGCCAAAGCTCCAAGCGCAATAAAACTCCTCTTTGAGGATTTTGCGACAGTTGTATAGATTGAAATAAAAATCCACATAAATGCACCCAAACCAAAAACTCCTGTGGTTGCAGCTACCAAAAGTAAACTGGAATCGCTCCCTGCACCAGAATGGCCTCCGAGACTTTGGTTGTTTTCGAAAAATCCATATCTGGCCTGAGAATAACGGTAGGTATTAAAACCAACACCTATCAAAAAATGGTCTTTAAAAACCAGCAGTGCTTTTTGCCAGCTTTCGATCCTTGCTTTGGTAGTCTCATCAAATGTTATTGCTCCTGCGACTCTTTCTCTTGCCTGAGGAATAAAAATGAATGATAAGAAAAAAATTAATATGGCAAGAGACGTTATTTTAAACGATTTTAAAATACCTATAACTGCAAGTGCGCATAAAAAAGCAAGGTAAGAACTTCGGGAAAATGTGAGAAAAACAGCAACGGAGCTAGATAAAAAAATTAAAAGCAGGCTCAAATTTTTTCTATACAAATACTTGCTAAACGAAAAAGAGGCCAAAAACACAAAGACAATCCCTATAAAATTTGGGTCCAAAAAAGACGAGACGATTCTAGTCTGATGAGGGTCCCAACCGTAAGGGGTCAAAAATAAGAGATTTGGAACAAAAAGTAATTGAACTAAACCTAAAAAAACAAGAATTGTGCCTGTCGCAAAAAAAATATTTATCCACTTCTCAATTCTTTCTCTTTTGACAACGTTTAAGGTAATTATCATGACTGAAAAATAAAGCAAGAATCTGATTAGAAAAAAACTGGAAATTAAGATCTCTTTTGCCGAGAATTGATTCAAGGCAAATACAGTTGAGGATGCGGCAAATAAAGAAAAAATAGCAACTGGCAACATTAATTTTTTAGGTATTATTATGGCAATCTTGTTGAAAAAGAAGTAAAACAAAAAGACAATAGCCAAAATTAATACAAAAATGTCAGAGGCCGTAAACCACCCTTCTTGCCCGAATATGGGAATTCTTACTAGCTGACCTAGGATTGCCGAAGCGATTGCTGCTACAAGGAGGAGTTCTAATTGCTCCATCTGACGAGAATTAATCTTATATGTGCACGCATCTGGACTCGAACCAGAGACCTTCGCAGTGTGATTGCGACGCTCTAACCAGCTGAGCTATGCGTGCAAAAAAATATTTACAGCTGTACTTGATGAGTAATTTTAACATAAAATAATAAACACAATGCCCAATAAAGAAACGTTTTTTGGTGTTTTAAGGGAAGTACTTCACACGGCACTCATATCGCTTGCGATTTTTTTCTTTGTTTATATTCTTATAGTTCAGCCGCATCGGGTAAAGGGGGAATCGATGGTGCCGAATTTCGCAGATGGTGAGCTTTTGCTGACTGAGAAGGTAACTTACCGCTTTCAAGACGTAAAACGGGGCGATGTTGTTGTTTTCGAAGCGCCGACAGCAAGAAAAGTTGATTTTATAAAAAGGATTATAGGACTTCCGGGTGATCCAGTAGAGATTCAAAACGGATCCGTATTTATAAACGGCAAAGATCTAGTCGAGCCTTACGAAACCCAGGCAACTGACGGAAATTTAAAAATAACGGTAGGGGAAAATCAATACTTTGTTTTGGGGGATAACCGAATGGCCTCTTCGGATTCCAGAAGTTTCGGTCCGATAGAAAAAGGTACAATTAAAGGCAGGGCCTGGCTGGTTTACTGGCCAATTTCCAGGTGGCGAATCATTTCAAGAGTTAACTACGCCGTCTCTAATTCGCTTTAAGATACCAAACGTTTCTTCAACCTTTCCCTTGGCAACGACTTGAATCTTTCCCTCAACACGCGACTGGCTAATTTTAACTTTCACTTTAGCCTGCCCGTTATTTAATTTTTCGGCGATCTCTTCCTGGAATTTTTCCAACTCGTCACTTTGAAGTTTTTGGGCGGGGACTTGCTGTTTAGGGGCGATGTTTTCCCTTGCTTTAAGTTTCCGGGCAAGCTCTTCCGCTCCCCTTACAGACAGGTTTCTTTGTAAAACTTCCCTGTATGCCTCCACAATAAGATGAGGGTCATCCAGCGAGGCTAAAGCCCTCACGTGACCTTCTGAAGTTGCGCCGGAGGCCAATGCGTCTTTAAGAGCATCTGGAACAGAAAGAAGTCTAAAAGTATTTGAAACATAAGGTGCGCTTTTGCCTATTTTTACGGCAATTTCGCTTGTGGAAAGACCAAATTCCTCCATCAGGCGCTTGAAAGCCTGGGCTCTCTCCAGAGGGTTGAGGTCTATCCTTTGGACATTTTCGATAATGGCCATTTCAAGCATACCCTGAGGCGTGGTTTCCTTGATGAAAACGGGAACTTTTGAAATACCGGCTATCTTTGCGGCCCTCCATCGCCGCTCTCCTGCTATGATTTGGTAACCGGCGGGGGTTTTGGCAACAACCAGAGGCTCTAAGACCCCATGTTCGCGGATGGAATCTACAATTTCCACCAAAGAATCAGGGGTAATTAAACCACGTGGCTGAAGCGGGTTGGGCTGGAGCATATCAATGTCAATTTCAAAAACTTGATTATCGTCCACTTTACTTACACTACTTCGACTAATTTTTTACCGTATTTTTTGCGAAAGCTGATTTTACCTTCTTGGATTGCAAAAATCGTATGGTCCCGGCCCAGCATAGTACCCTGGCCAGAGTGATATTTGGTACCCTTCTGCCTAACAATTATATTACCGGCAAAAGCATTCTCTCCGCCGTACATTTTCACACCTAATCTTTTCCCTTGACTGTCGCGATTTTTTGCGGTGGCTCCACCGCCCTTTTTATGTGCCATTTTAATTAATTTCTAATTCATAATTTGAAATTTAAAATGAAGTTTAAATCTTAAAAAATTAAATTATTAAAATTGATTTCAAATCTAAAATTTCAAATTTAAAATTAATCTCGTATCGGATTCTAACGTGGTTTTCACAAGCTGTCAAGGACTATTTGTTTACGGTAAAGATCGGTTTGATACACTAAATTGAGATTTTTCCTATGAGGATTTTAGTTTTTATGTGTCTGTGGCCGCGTGTTCTGGTGTAGCGGGATTTTGACTTGAATTTTACGACCCTTATTTTCTTACCCTTAAAATTGTCAACAACTTTAGCATTAACTTTAGCGTTTGCGATATTCGGCTTACCAAGAATCAAACCTTTCGAATCGCAAAAAAGCAGTACTTCACTCAACACGACAGACTCTTTGGGCACCTCGAGTTTTTCAACACTTATTAAATCGCCCTCGGCAACCTTATATTGTTTTCCGCCTGTTTTAACAATTGCCCACTTATCCATAGGATGGAATTCTATCACCGATTTTTAAAAGCATCAAGCTCGGCTCTTCTGCTAGAAAAAACAATACCGAGCAAAAACAGCGTAGTTATCAGAGAAGACCCTCCGTAAGAAACTAAAGGTAAAGTGATTCCCGTAACCGGTACAAGCCCCAAATTCATACCTACATTAATTAATATTTGGATGCAGAAAAAAGAAACCGCGCCTGCTACTATTAATTGGGCAAGACGGCTCCCCGTATAGGCAAAACTCAGCACCCTAAGTATTAAAAATGTATATAAAATGAGCAGGAGGCCAGCCCCCGCAAGGCCTAAGCTTTCTGAAATTGATGAAAAAATAAAATCGCTTTCCGCCTCAGGTAGAAATTTGAGCTGTGATTGCGTTCCCTTCCCCAAACCTTTACCCAGCAATTGGCCCGAGCCAATGGCGATTTTTGACTGGATTATTTGATAACCGGTGCCTAAACGGTCTTGGGCGGGATTAATGTATGTTTCAATCCTTGCTTTTTGGTATGGTTCTAAAAATTGAAAAAATATTACGCCTAAGACTACTGTCAATATACTTATGACTAGAAACTGCTTTGCCCTAAACCCGCTTGCAAATGTGATACCCACCCAAATTGCCAAAATGGGCAAAGCGTTACCGATATCCGGCTGAATAAAAATCAAAAATGCGAAAGGTGCAATAATCAAAAAACTTAAAAGGATATTTCTTACAGAAGCCGCACTGCGTGAAGAAAAAAATACGGCCAATATTAAAACTGCAGCAACTTTAGCAATCTCGGAGGGCTGAATTCTGAATATTCCTAAATCCAGCCAGCGCACAGAACCCCGCACAGGTTCCGCAATTATAAGAATAGCAATCAATAACAAAAGCGTGAAAATGTAAAAAGGCTTTGCTAAATCTTTCCACAGCTGTAAATGGAAATTAGAAACCAAACAAAAAATAGTAAGGCCTATAATCCAGAAAATTAATTGATTGTAAAACAAGGATTTATTTATCGAAAAAATGACCGATAGAGAAATCGCTCCGATTGCCAGGATAAAAAACAATCCCTTAAAATCCAATCCTCTCGTCATTATCCAGCTCTTTTTATGGTAAGTTTCTCTCCTTTTACGAGTTCTTCTGCCAATGTCTGTTTTTTGATCTCTTGTTCAAATTCTTTAGGCCAGGTAGGCAAAGTAACCGTGACTTTTTCTGCAAGGTCGCATCCGGCTTCTTTTCTGGCAATTTGAATCTGGCGAATAAGTTCGCGAGCTTGACCTGCTTGAATATCTTGGTTTTTTTGTGATTTATCCCCGATTATCATTATTTCTTTTGATTTACCCTTATAGACTAATTTGTAGACGTTTGTTTCGTCCAAAACCATTTGTACTAGTTTGTCATTAAGTTTTTCCGGCCCTTGATAACTTAATAATTTAAATGGAATTCTTACTTTTACGCTCGCTTCTTTTCTATACGCATGAATTTTTGAAGCAATTTTCATAGCTTCTAACATAGGTCTTTCTATAGGATTCTCTCCCCATTCTTTTGGTAATCTCGGCCAGTCTGCAAGATGGACTGATACCTCACTTGTTAAATTTCTGTAAATTTCCTCACTGGTAAAAGGGACTATGGGCGCGAGAGCTTTTGAATATTCTTTCAGAATTATCCATAAGGTTTGATAACAATCATCTCTGTCATTTTTATCCTTTGCTGTTAGCCCTACCCTTTCTCTAGATCTTCTTACATACCACAAAGAGAGATCTTGCATAAGAAGAGCAAATTGGCCAATGATTTCTGGGGTATCAAATTTATCATAGCCTTTCTGCACCATATTCCGTATATTTCCTTCCAATCTTGAAAGTATCCATTCATCTAAGATATTTTTTGGCAAGAAGGATTTATTTGAAGGAGACCAACTGTCTATATTTGCGTAAGTTATAAAAAAGTTATAAATATTCCACAAAATTAACAATAAGCCCCGAACCTGCTCTCTGTATTTTTCTTCCGAAATCAAAATATCCTCGCCGCGCATTACTGGTGATCTGAGAAGATAAAGCCTGAGGGCGTCACCTCCGTACTTCTGAAGCATTTCTTTGGGGTCGGGATAATTATTATAATTTTTGCTCATTTTTCGTCCATCTGTACCCAAAATCACACCTGACACCAAAACGTTTTTAAAGGCCTCTTTTTCGTATATCGCCGTTGCGATTACATGGAGAACATAAAACCAAGCGCGGATTTGTCCAGTATATTCGGTGATAAAATCAGGCGGGAAAAACTCTTTTAGATCTAAATTTTTTTTAAAAGGAAAATGTCTTTCCGCGTAGGGAGCGGAACCTGCTTCTATCCAACTATCCAAAACCTCCGGCACTCTCTTTGCCACCTTCCCGCATTTTGGACATTTAATGGTAACTTTATCTATTCCCGGTTTGTGCAAGTCGTTAATTTTTTGGCCGGATAACTCTTCCAGGTTTTTTATTGATCCAGGCACAATTTTCTCACCACATTCACATTCCCATACTGGAACAGGAGAACCCCAATACCTGCTTCGGGAAATACACCAATCCGGAGCGTTTTCCAGACTTTTTAAGTACCTTCCATATTTAAAGTGAGCAGGATACCAATTAACTTTCTTATTCGTCTCTTTCAGCTTTTCTTTGAGAGATTGAACATCAACATACCAGGCATTTTGGGGTGCATAATAAAGCCGAGTGTTACATCTCCAACAAGTCGGAACCGTATGGGTATACTGATCCTCACTGTACATCAATCCGCGACTTTGTAAATCTTGATTTACCAATTGATTGGTATCAAGATAATACTGGCCTTCCCATGGAACACCCTTTTTGAGAATCCCCTCTTCATCTACATGCAAGACTATCTGAATATTCTCCTTTTGCATTACTGCTAAATCGTCCTCCCCATAAGCTGCAATCGTCACGATACCCGTGCCTTCTTCGGAAGTGACAAAATCACCAGGAATTACGACGAATGCTTTTTTGCCGGAATCAGCCTTGTAGAAATCATAGTGGGAGACGAATTTATTGCCGACGAGTTTAACACCGGTGAACTCTTCGAGGATTTTGTATTTCGGATGTTTTTTCAAAATTTTTAAAGTTGCCTTTGCCAATATGTATTTTTCGCTACCTTGCGCAACTTTCACATATTTCAGCTTTGGATTAACTGCCAATGCCGGAGTTGCGATTTTGTTCCAAGGGGTTGTGGACCAGGCGAGAAAATATGTATCTCGTTCGCCTTGAAACCGATATTTATAAATATTTGCAGGCTCTGTTACTTCTTTGTAATTATCAGCATCCATGGCAACTTCAAAATTTGAAATTGGTGTTGCGCAGTGAGGACAATAAAGAGAAACACGAAGACCTTTATAGATATACCCCTTTTCGTACATTTGCTTAAAAACCCACATTACCGACTCCATATAAGGCATATCCATAGTCCTATAGGCATTTTTGAAATCAACCCATCTGCCAACATGGTCCACATACCATTCCCATTCGGAAGAAACCTGATTAACATAAAGCTTGCATTCATCAATAAATTTTTTGACACCGACTTTTTCTTCTATGTCTTTTTTTCTTTTGATTCCCAGTTTTTCCTCAACCTTGTTTTCTGCCGGTAAACCATGACAATCCCAACCCCATACCCGTCTTACGTAAAATCCGTTCATAGTCTTGTATCGGGGAAAAACGTCTTTAGGAATACTCGAAAGAAGACTTCCATAATGGGGGAGGCCTGTTATGAAAGGCGGACCATCTAAAAAATTCCACTTTTTGCCATCTTTGTTCCTTTCGAGAGACTTTTCAAAAATTCTCTCTTTTTGCCAGTACGTTAGAACCTCCTCTTCAATTTCCGGAAAGTTCGGATGCGGATCAACTGGTTTAAATTTACCTTTGATCATATTGAAAACAATTAAAGCAGAAGGTGAATGTTAGTTCAAGGAAAAATCAGGTTTGATACAGAGTTGGTCCTTGTTTTAGGATTGGTGCAAGGAAAACTGGTCGAGCGGTGAATCGAAGTAGCAGTTTCTTCTGGGCGGTTCTTCGCGTGGCCTCATGTGATCTTCTCTTACAGCAACTGCATAATCCGCAAGAGCCTTTTCTATTCTGGCAAGTGTTTCTGGATCATCAATTTCAAATCCAATCGCTCCTTGCCTCTCATAAGTTCTGCAGACAATCGGCGCACATTTAAAAGACCCGCTTTTTATCCGGCCCTCATCTATTGATATGCGACGTTCTTTAACCACGCCCTAATTTTACACCCTACAGCAAATTTTCTATCTTGCTGGTAAAATCACAGCTAATATGAATCGTGAAGAATTTGAGAATTTGGTTGAAGAATCACTGGAAAAACTCCCCGCCTTTTTCAAGAAAAAATTAGACAATGTCGAGGTCACCGTTGACAATTGGCCGAGAGAAAACATGGCAAAAGGAAGATTGTTATTAGGGTTATATCATGGTGTTCCAAAAACCGTCTGGGGCCGCAATCTTGCTCCAATTTTACCCGACAAAATCAGCATATACATGGGTCCGATTCTCTGGATTGCAAGAAGCGATAAAAAAAGAGTTCAGGAATTGGTAATTGATACTGTAACGCATGAAATTGCCCATCATTTTGGAATCTCTGACAAGCGCCTTGATGATTTGAGAAATAAATCCGGTTGATTACAACAAGGACAGTTCTTTTTTTGTACTTTTCAAGGCTAAAATCTTAATCAAGATCTGTCCTTGATTAACTCAATACACTTTCTCGCCCTCGAGATAAACTGAAACTGTTGCGCTTTCGGAAACTTTAATTTCCCCCGAAAAGTCCTTTTGTGCAATTTGC
>Ga0209210_1001877_pt1 | contig 16530 bp, 8 predicted proteins | sample RifGroA1_FD_183991 | JGI IMG/M metagenome (GOLD analysis project Ga0209210, IMG submission 183991) | Contaminated groundwater microbial communities from Rifle, Colorado, USA - Rifle Groundwater A1 (SPAdes) (version 2) | ecosystem: Environmental > Aquatic > Deep subsurface > Groundwater >...
AAGACTTTCACTTTCTATGGTCAATCATTCCAGATCATTCCACTAAAAAAAGACAATCCCATGTTAGACTCCTACAACCCCCCCTCACCAATTAAGCACCCGATTCCCAAAATATTTAAAAACGATTAACTAAAATAACTTATATATTTAAAAGGTAAAGTTCAAACTTACACTAATTTGAATCGGTTAATATTTTGTGCTTAATTGGTGTGGGGGTTTAGGCTATTTCGTTTTCGCTCTCCGCTACTTGCGAAATCTCATTTGATTTATTTTCCTCGCCTTACTTAGATGTTTCAGTTCAGACGGTTCCCTGCACCATCGCTATACGATCCGCATTTTATCCATAAAGATAGAATTGTCACGATGGAACTAACAAATTACAATTTACAATTTTCAATTAAAATTAAATGTTTTGAAAATTATTTGTAAATTGGATTTTAAAAATTGAAAATTCCAAAAAACTATTATGAACAAAATGCGAACCGTTTTTACAATGGGCTTCCTGGGTGTAATCCCAGGAGGATTTCTCCATTCGGACACCGACGGATCACAGGATCGTGGCTCCTACCCGTCGATTATCGCAGCCTTGCGCGTCCTTCATCGGTAAGCAAAACCAAGTCATTCACTGTCTGCGTTAGTATAAAGACATATACCTTGCACATAGCTCAAGAAACTCAAAAGTTAAAAGTAACAAGTCAAAAGCACAAGTTAAAATTAAAAGTAAGTTAAATTACCAATTATTAAAAATTACGTAACTTTTTACTTTTGAAATTTAATTTTGAATTTTGGCTTTTGAACTTTGAATTTCTTATGCTATGCACAAGGATTTTGGCCTTTCTCCCTAAATTGTTAAGGTGCAAAATTGCTCACAATTTTGCGCCGTACCCTCCAACAAGCGCTCTTTGGGGCGTGAACGAATAGTTCCCAAAAGCCTCAAAGAAAGCTGTGGAGGGAAAGTGCACTGCTTCATTAGAAACAGATTTCCTTTCAGCGTAAATTGTAAATTTCCTTAATCATTTAGTCGCTGTTGACAAGTGACTCGTGGTTCGACTGATGATCACCACCAATCACCGGACAACAAGGACCAAATAAAATTGTTATATTGTCAAATTGCTAAATTGTTAAAAAGTTTACCCCGTTAGATGCCGAAGGCTATCTAACCGGGGTGGACCGTGCCGGGTTCGAACCGGCGACCTCTACATTGCAAATGTAGCGCTCTACCAACTGAGCCAACGGCCCAGAGTTCATTTCCACAAAATTTAAGCGTTCAGTCCAGTACCGATCAAGTCGGCGACATGTCCAAAAACTTCAGGCTCTGTAATTTAAAGTGCATCCTCCCACTCTTACTTCTCGCCTTCCCGTTCTGTTCGAAAACGGCACGAAGTGCGAGTTTTGGAGGATTATTGCATTATTATTTTAAAATGTGCAATAAAAAAACCAGCCCTTGGGCTGGTTACCTGATAATAAAAAACCTAAGGAAGCATCATGTCCCAGTATCTGGGCCAAGATTCTTTTTTGATTTTTTAAAAATTGTTCTCATCAAGTAAATTACCCAAGTAGCACTTTCCGAAAATTGGAAAGTGTAGCGGTATTATATAAAAATAGTAGCCGTTCCGTCAACTAACAAAACCCAGTTTATTAAGGGATGTTAAATGTAAGCAGATTAATTCCGAAGAATGATTGCAAAAGTGTCATTATCGCCCACGCACCAAATACTATTAATAGTCCAATCACCCCAGCTGTAATTGCACTTTGACCTTTTTGTTGATTTTGCTGGTTTCCCCCGCTTAAAATTACGGCAAGGCCACCACCGATGATCACAAAAAATAAAATTACTGCCGTAACGATTAAAACAAAGCTAATGGCAATTGAAATAAAGCTTTGAAAAGTGATGTTATTTAAATTGGAAAAACTAGCGCTGGGGTTAATATTCAAAACATCCTGTGCAAGTAACATAAATTTATAATTTATACTTTTTTCTTGTTGGTATCAGAAATTTGTGGGCTGGGAAGGAATAGGAAATGTAATTTCATATCACTTAGCTTGCTTTATTTCTCATCTAAAGATTCGAAAGTCGCAAGATGTGTGATCGAACCTTCTACTTCTTCTTTTTGACAAGACGCAGTCTTGTCTTAACAATCTATTATTATGACAAAAATTGTGTACTTTGTGGGCGAGCAAGGGATCGAACCTTGGACCTCCTTCTTATCAGGAAGGCGCTCTACCACTGAGCCACTCGCCCTCATATACAATTTTTGACATGTCCGAACTTTGCTCGGTCATCAAATAAGCGTTCTACCAGTGAACTACCGGCCCAGCTCAAATAAAATATACTATGTCAAACTTTGTTTGCCATCAGGAAAGCGTTCTTAGGCATGCCTCCAACTCGATTGGAAGGTGAACTAGCCGCCTAAAACGAAAACTTGTCCCGCATAAACGACACTTCAAGGCGAGGATGAAAACCTCGCGAAGAGCGAGTTCTGTGCGGGAACAACCTCAAATTTACCATAAATCACTTTTTTAAACAATAATCTACAGTTTTTAAACACTTAATTATACCGAGATTTAAAATATAAGAAAGTTTCCCCAAACTCTTATATCTGAGATTTTACCCACCGTGTTTGGAATATTTAACGAAACTGAGCGAATACTTTTAACGCAAATTGATGTTTGCACCACGAAAAGTGTTTTGAGTGGCAAGTTCTATTTGCATAGTATGAGCGAATGGAAGTTAAACATGAGAAACACATGTGGTGTCTTTTCTTTCAACTATTTCTTTAGACAAGTAAAGAAATAGTTAATAATCTTGAAGGAGCTAGAATGTAAACATGTCTCAAAGGAGCTGGAAATTCTAGAAAAAGATTATTGTATAATGAAACTATGCTCAAGCATTTTATTTTAAAAGTTCCGCGCGATTCACAGCTTACACCGGAGGCAACGCAGACCTTTGTTTCCGCACTGACACAAATTAACCCAACGCCACCATTGGGAAAACTTTTAGGGCAAAAACAAAAGGCACTCGCGCTGGAAATTGTTTTGAAAAATCAACAGATTACTTTTCAGGTTGTTTGCGAGGAGGAATTTGAAAACTTTGCCAAAACCCAAATTCTTTCCAACTACCCACTTTGCGTTATCGAAAATGCAACCGACCCTGCTCCGGCGGATTTGAAAAATATTCTGAAGGTAAACCTTCGCTATGGAAATTTTTATCCAATACAAACCTACTCTTCATTTCACGAGGTCGACCCGCTTGCGTCTTTTTTATCGATCATGTCAAAAACAACACCTCAAGACATTGTAATTATCCAATACGCTCTAGAGACAGTTTTATCCTCTTGGCAAGCAAAAGGTAAAGCCTATGCACAAAAAGGTACGAAAAACGCTAACGGTTCTTATTCCGCAAGACCGGATGCAAATATCATTAATGAAAAAATAAATTACCCTGGATTTGCCATCTCAATTAGAGTTGTATCCAATCAGAATAAAACCCAAAAAGAACTCGCGTCTGTTTATGATATTTTTTCCCGCCCCGATGGAAACGGGTTTAAAACAAGTCGTCCGCCAATTCTTTTTGAAAAGAAAGAAATTGAAGCTTTTCGCCACCGAACTGTCACCGACAAACAAATCTTAAATATTACCGAACTGGCAACACTTTGGCATCTTCCCAACGAAAAAGTGAAGGTCCCTCTGATCTCTTGGGGTGTAAGCGTTCTTTCCGAACCGCCCGAAAACCTTCCTGTTGCCATAGCTCTTAGCGACGAAGAAAAAGAATCTGTAAATTTCTTTGCAAAGACGATGTTTAAAAACGAGGAGGCTACATTTGGAATTAAAAGCCATGATCGATTGCGTCACATTTGGACGGTTGGGAAAACCGGAACCGGAAAAAGCACGATGATTGCAAATATGGCGATCGACGATATTAAGAAAGGCAGAGGTATTGCGATCATTGATCCACATGGCGACCTCTGCGACGACATTCTCGAATACATTCCATCAAACCGGATTAACGATACTGTTTATTTCAACCCCGCAGACCGTGATTACCCCATTGCGATTAATCCTCTTGAGGTGACAAATAAGGAAGAGGCAGAACTTGTTGTTTCCGGGTTGATGAGTATTTTTACCAAAGTCTGGGCAAACGTTTGGTCAGCGCGAATGGAATATATTTTGCGCAACTCTTTCATGACTCTGGCCGAAATTCCCGGAGCTACCTTAGAAGATGTCTTGAAAATTCTTGCCAATCAAAGTTTCCGCAACAAAGTTTTGGCGCAAGTGAAAGATAGTGCACTTATAAACTTTTGGAAAGATGAGTTTGAAAAAATGCCAGAAAACTTGCAGAAAGAAGCAATCGCACCAATCCAAAATAAAGTCGGTCAATTTGTCACCTCCCCTTTGATGCGAAGAATTCTTTCAAATCCAAAATCGGCAATTTCAATCGACGAGATTATGAACAGCGGAAAAATATTTTTAGCAAATCTTTCCCAAGGACGGCTTGGTGAAGACAACTCCGCGCTTTTAGGAGCAACCCTGATTACAAAATTCCAGGTTGCTGCAATGCGACGGGTCGACACCCCCAAAGATCTGCGTCGACCGTTTTATTTATTTGTCGATGAGTTTCAAAATTTCGCAACCGAGAGCTTTATCAGAATTTTGTCGGAGGCGAGAAAGTACGGTCTGGCACTGACACTGGCAAACCAGTACATGGCACAAATTCCAATTCACATCCAAAAAGCAATTTTGGGAAACGCCGGAACTCTGATTACTTTCACAATCGGTGCGGAGGATGCTAATATCGTTCATCGGGAATTTGCAGAAGTCTTTACACAAAACGACCTGGTTAACTTACAAAACTACCAGATCGCCATCAAAATGATGGTCGACGCCCATTCAACCAGACCGTTCTTGGCAAAGACCCTCCCGATTCCGGCCAATCGCAATCAAAACCGCTCCAAAGTCATCACTGTCTCCCGCGAACGCTGGGGCAAGAAGTTATAATTTAACGGTACGTCATTATCCTATAATAACGGTACATTTCCAGCTTCATCCTTCGTGAAAAGAGTGTGAAAATATAAAATTGTCTGCAATTCCGATCTTAAACGCATTAAAAATTTCACTAAGCTTTTGTGAACGAATACTTATATTTGTTTGCATTAGTTCGACATCTTGAAAGTGTTTTCAAGAGGAGTTATGCAAACAAAATATGAATGAAGACAAGCTAGTAGAAATTTTTACTTGCGGCTCCTTTCTTTTTGTCATTTCTTTGGAGAAGCAAAGAAATGAACTTTCAATGCTTGGACAAGTAAAGAAATAAGGTGGATTATAGTAATTGCATTAACATAAATAATATAGTAGAAAATGCTCTATTCTAGACATTATTACCCCCTATTTTTACCTTATTCAACTTTGTGTTTACATCACTAAACACTTGACAATTATCACTCCCTATGTTATAGTGCCAACATCCTGTAGTAATACAGGATCGATGCTTTAGAGAGGCAAGTTAGAAGTAAGCTGTAAGTATTAAGCCGTAAGATTTAATTTGTAGGACTTAAATTCTTATCTCCTACCTCTTTATCTCTTACTTCTTAAACATCTTAACTTTACGTCTGACGAAAGTTGTTCAAAAATTTTTGAATAACTTACCGGTAGGTTAAATAATTATCGGGCAGCACCCGATAAAGATTAAACCGCGGACTTTCTAAAGCCGCGGTTTTTTTGTTGTTCTTTAGCAGGTTTACAAATTGTACAACAACCCTACAACAATTTTGGCACGAGGCGTGTTCAAACAGAACCAAAAACCCGAGTGCGAAAATGTGGAGGGTAGTTTTACAGCTCTTTAATATATTTTTTGAATTTTAAGTTGAAGTTTTTGCGTTTTGACCTTTGAGTTTTGAATTACTGAGGTAAGTGATTAGTAATCGGTGCCCAGTTAGAAGCCTAACCTCTTCCCAACTGGACATCTATTACTGGTCGCTTGACCAGTTTTGCTTTGGAGAGCATTTCTCAAGGCAAAGGTGGAATAAGAGCTAGAAAATAAGAAGTAAGTAGTTAGGTAAGAAATAACAATTGCGTTATTAACTTACAACTAACTACTTAAATCCAATTTGCTCTTTAACAAATTGCTGAATAAAAAAAGGAAATACCCTATTGGATAATTTCATATCCAACGGGGTGAAAGGGGTTGTATATACTATATATATTTATTATAGGTTTCTCCTTTTCAAACTAACCCCAATTGGTAGAGGGAATAAAGTTAGCAACTCTGTTGCTGGCTTTCACCCTTTACCAAAGGGGCTTAAGTCCAAGGTAGTTTTTTTTCTTATTTCAGTTTGGCGCTTGCGTCAGACTGTGTTTTTTTTGGAGCTGAAATATGCGATATCGTCAATTGAAGACTATTTGTCTTTGTTGATACCAAAGATATCAAAATATTTTACCAGCCGTAATTCAAAAATCCTTAAAAAGATTTCGAGGTTGGCTAAACTTCAAAACAAATAAAAAGAAAAGCTGAAGTTTATATGAAACTTATATAAACAAAGCCGTATGCCGCAAGGTATATGAAACATTCCAATGACTTCCTAAAATTTCAGTTCTTCTGCTTTGCAGAAACTTCTCTTTCGGGAGATTTAATGACTGAAACAAAGGCATCTGAAGAGATGATAAAAAAACTGGGAAGCGGTTAGCCCTTCAACTTTTTTAGGAGCGATCCTGAAGAAAGCGAAAAAATAACAAGTCATGTCGTGAGATATGGCGAAACTAAAAATACGAGGGTAATCCTTCATTGAGAAGGCAATCCTGGTCTTGCGGAAAAAGACTACGAAGCGAAGGCTTTGTAACTCGAAAGAGTCAAAAATGTTCATCTTGCGCTAAGCGCACCAGCTCCGATCACGCGTGAGTTCAGGATTTCCACAACCCGTGGATCTCAAACCTCAATGCGCCAGTAAGAGAAATGGCCGTCTTTTTGCAAGAGTACTTAAAAAAGTACGCAAGTAACATTGCGCGTTGCGAAATCTCAAGTTGGAGATTTCAATTGGAAGCTTCTTCTAGGGAAGTCGAGGCTTTGGCATTATGTCCAAAGATAGACGAGCACTGGATTAGGTGGAAAAAAGAAATTGAAAATGCGAATTTTTAAGACAAACTCTGCGAAAGCGGAAAATTGTATTAACCAATCCTGAAACGTTTGTTTTGGAGTAATCCAAAGCATGAATCCCGAGTTAATCGAGGGAAAGTTTAAGGAAAGGAATTATGATTTCGTTAGGGAATAAAATCCTGAGCGAAGTTGAAAAGGAGAAAAGATGGAAGGCCAAGGTTTGTTTAGTGGTTTGACCACAGGACAAATTGTCAAAATTGTTCTGACTGGTGTCGTCCTTGCACTGGTGTTTGTGTATGCAATTGTGCCAGGTGCAAATTTTGTCTTTGTGCAAGCAGCACAAACTTTACCCTAGGAGGTAAGTGATGGACGGAATGTCTGTGTTAGACGGTGTCAAAAATTGGCGCCAATATGTCGGACCAGCCCTCAAAAGCTTGGTCAAAAAGGCAAAGATTGCCTTGGTCGTCGCAGTGGTCGCGATGTTTGTTATCGCAATCGCTGTCCAATTGATTCCGGAAACTGTTGCACTTGCCAATGGGGGCAATAAAAATGACAAGATAACAACTTGCCATGCAACAGGGTCTAAATCAAATCCATATGTAAAGATTGAAGCCAATAAAAATGGCGACGTAGACGGGCACGACGGTCATTCGGGAGATATAATTCCCCCATTCGATTACAATGACCATGGTGTTGTGAAACACTACGGAGGAAAGAACTGGAATACTGAAGGTAAAGCTATTTACAATAATAGCTGCAAATTACCTGTAAAAAGTTCTCCTACTCCTGTGGTGAACACACCTGTTCCAACCGGAACGCCTGTGGTTAATACCGCAACGTCTGTTCCAACTGGGACCTCTGTTCCAACCGGAACGCCTGTGGTTAATACCGCAACGTCTGTTCCAACTGGGACCTCTGTTCCAACCGGAACGCCTGTGGTTAATACCGCAACGTCTGTTCCAACTGGGACCAACACGCCTGTGCCAACGGCAATGTCAACGGAACAGCCAAAAGCTGCTCCTGACCTTAGCCAAGTTTGCCCAACCTTGCCACCTTGCGATATTTGTACCGAGCTGCAAAAGTTAAACGCGAACATTTTGCGGATAGCTGATAATCAAGATCAACAAGTCCAGATTCAATCTGAACGCAACAAACTGATCGATGATCAAAATGCATTGCTTGGCCAAATCCTTGCAACTTTGCAGGGCAAAACAAACGGAGGATCTTCAGATCCCAGCAACCAGAATACCGGACTTTCGTTGGCGTCTAATGCCAATGGTAATAATCCACTTTCTGGAAACAGCGATTCATCGCTGATAGGTTTTCTTGTAGGTGTTATTGTTTGCATGGGAGGAGTTCTCTTTTTTGTCTTTACCGGTAAAATCATTGTTCCTCAACGGAACACCGCTCCTTCCCAAAACTTCAGCCAACAAGGCATGCACAAAATTTGACCTAAGGGTCAGATTCGGCCGGCGGCTGAAAAAATTGTAAACCCCAAACCGACCCAAAAGTCGGTGAACGGATCCAGATCGCCTCCGGGTGATTTGGAAGTAACAATTTAATAGTTTCTAACCACACGCGGGATCCTCCCCCATCTTCCCTTTTTCCTGAAGGAATCAAATGATCAAGTCCTAAAAAAACTTGGTTGACTAAAAATGACGCAATTGAATTTTAATTGCCAAATTTCGGTCTGCTTCAGATTCGTCTGAACATTTTGATTTTTATCCATGGCTTTGACTATGGAAAATACATCTTCAAAATCCAAGGCTAGACTTTGGAAATGATTATGTACCTGACGGAAGAAGTTGGGAGTGTGGAGTGGGAGGACCCGCGTCGGGTTTTTCTTTATCTTTGTGTCAGCATCGGCTGAATTAAACAACCTGATAACGGTTGGCAAAGAAAAGAAATAGTTTGTTAGCTTCTGGCTGACAAATGAATAATGATATTCAGCAAGACTTTTGCTCAAGAAAGAACTTTGGAACCTTCGGGTTTCAGATAACTCTTTCTGAGTGAAAGAAAATCCTACGTCGCCCTTTGGGCTATGAAGGATAAATAAAGGTATTGTGTGAAATTAAGGGCAACCTTAATTTTAGATTTCTGAAATTTTTCAGAATAAAAACACAAAAACCTTCTCTACATTTTTTGATTTGTCCCCAAAGACAATACCAAAAAATCCCAAAAGGAGTTTGATCCAAAAGATCAAAGGTGGAGAAAAAGCGAAAAGACTTGTGCAATTGTGCATAGGTCTTTGAAGTCAAGTGCCGTATGGTACTTGACGGGGGTTTGAGCGGAAAGCGAAAAAAATAAATGCATCCGATTAGTCGGAACTTTATTTTTAAATCCTGAAATTATTTCAGGAAAAACGCACGTCCAATCTCAAATTCCTTTCGGGTAGCTTGGAGCTTTCAGCTTCAATCTTCCTTCTCAAAATTTTAATTTTTACCTACGGGTAACTTTAAAATAATGAAAAATTTGATCTTCGGATCAAAAAAGAGACCCTCCTACGCGTAAAGCTACGGAAGGGCAAAGAAAAAACGTTTATTTCATCGGCTATTCTTGCCGGTAGCAATTTTTGCAATTTGCTATTTGGCGGGTTTCGCCAAATGGGATAAGCGAAGGGGCTTACTTATGGTTCGTCAATCAAGGCAGAGTGCCAATGCAGGTGCTCAAGTTTAATACCCCGGGCTTTAAGCTCGGAAAAACATTAAACCAAAAACCTTGAACTGACAAAGCGAAAGCTTGTTTATTTTTAAATTTGGTCGGGACTTTGTGCCTGATCGTAATCATTTATCTCCGAAAGGAGACAAATCATACAAACAATTTAAAATCAAAACAACAACACGCAATACCAAAGTAAGCCCCCAACAAATATCAGAACCTAAATAGAGTAAGATGTAGGAAGTAAGTTGTAAGTAAATGTTTGGATTTTGATAATTGTTGATAAGTTAGAGGTGGGATTTCGGAAGTAAGAAGTAGGAATACAAAAATCAAAACTTAAAAGTCAAAGTTCAAAACTACAACTTAAAAGTTAAAGGGTTGCACTTTAACAAGTGCGCATTATAAATTTAAATTTGACGAACAAAGTAGTCTCATCAAATTTTTTGCTCTTGAGCAAGTTGAGCGAATACTTTAAGAAGTCCGAATAGTTCGACGCGAGCTTGACGAAGCGGAGTTTGAGAGACATGTTATGAGCGAAACGAAAGAAAGTTCAAAAAATTTAAATTAGGCTCGTTCTTTTTCCAATTTCTTAGAGAAGTAAGAAATTGGAAACATATTACTTGGACAAGTAAAGATTGAACATATTAAACGAGTAATAAAGTAAATATTGTAAAAGGTTCTTTTACAATTAAAATTTGATAAATATCCAGAAGCGTGGGGGTAAGCTAACCCTTCGTAGCGTAAAGCTATGAAGGGTGAAGAATTTACTCTCTAAAGCAAATTGCGACAGGCTCGGCTTAGGAAAATTAAGACGAGTTTTCCGCACCGCTTACCTCCACACTTTTGGACATTTTCCACACTACGAATTCAAACACATACAAAATTTAACTTCTGTTTTGCTTCTTACAACTTCAACGGAGACTCAACAACTCTTACAAGATTTCACATTACCTGAAGAACTGCAAAGCTTTGCCAATTTATCTTAATCTCTGTCCAGGTTTATGCCAACCATTTTGTATCCTTACTTTTCTTTCCTTTTCCCTTCTCGCACGCTCACGACACCTTTCCTGATCCGTTTTACTTATCCCATTTTTCGGCTTTGCAAAAGATGCCTCACCAGCTGTTATTAAATTTTCTCTGCTCATTTTTTAGATTTTACGATAGTAACAAAATATGCTTTGGATTTCAAACTTAATTTTTTGAAACAAAAAATCCCGCCTCATCGGCGGGATTACAATTCAATCAAGGTTAACTACAAGGTAAAAAGGTGAAAGAGTAAAAGTGTAATAGATTTTGATTTATCTATTTCCACTTTTCTACTCTCCCGCTCTTATACTCTGTTTAATAACTCCTCAAGATCTGACCGGAAAGTTTCACCCCGATTAAATCGGGGCTACATATCCCGTTTTGTTAACCTCAAACGGCGATCTTAAAAAGGTGGGTGTAACTCGCGCCCTGCGCGAGAAACTCAAAAGTTAAAACTTAGATGTCAAAAGTATAACTTAAAAATTAAAAGTAAAGGTCATCAAATATAAAAGATTACGCAACTTTTTACTTTTGAATTTAAATTTTGATTTTTGACTTTTGAACTTTGAATTTCTTGTGCAAGGCACAAGTTGTATTTCCCCCGACTAAAGTCGGGGTCACACTCCTTAGAAAGGAGGTGATCCATCCGCACCTTCCAGTACGGATACCTTGTTACGACTTAATTCTAGTTGCTGGTTTCACCTTGCCCCGCCTGTTTGTCGGCAAAGACATTCGATTTTTCAACAACGGAAGCCGGCTCCGTTTGATAATTTTATATCTCACGGAGGAGGCGTTTCGTATCACTTTGTTGAAAATTCAAAAAGCTTTTGTAAACAAACAGGCGGGATTCGGGTGCCCCCAACTCCTCTAACTTGACGGGCGGTGTGTACAAGACCCGAGAACGTATTCACCGCGGCATTACTGATCCGCGATTACTACCAATTCCGCGTTCATGAGGGCGGGTTTCAGCCCTCAATCCCCACTGAGAAGCCGTTTCTGGGATTAGCTCCGTGTTACCACTTGGCAACCCTTTGTCGGCTCCATTGTAGCATGTGTGTCGCCCTGGACATAAGGGCCATGCTGACTTGACGTCGTCCCCACTTCCCAATAAGACAAAACTTAAAAAGTCCCCTATGAATATTCAACATAGGGCAGGGGTTGCGCTCGTTACCCCACTGAAGGGAACACCCCACGGCACGAGCTGACGACAGCCATGCAACACCTGTGCTACCATCCAACTTACGAAGGATCTCTCTGTATTTCTACAAAAATAAAACGGTAGCATGTCAAGCCCAGGTAAGGTTTTTCGGTTCGTCTCGAATTGAACCACATGCTCCACTGGTTGTGCGGGTCCCCGTCAATTCCTTTGAGTTTTAAACTTGCGTTCGTACTCCCCAGGCGGCTCGCTTAACGCGTTAGCTTACGCTCCCCACCGAGTAAACTCGGACAGAGGGCTAGCGAGCATAGTTTACGGCTAGGACTACAGGGGTCTCTAATCCCTTTCGCTCCCCTAGCTTTCGTTCCTCAGCGTCAATCAACTCCCAGCTACCTGCCTTCGCCCTTGGTGTTCCTATCGATATCAACGGATTTCACCCCTACACCGATAGTTCCGGTAGCCCCTAAATGATTCAAATAAAATAGTATCACTCCCCTTCCCCCGGTTAAGCCGTGGTCTTTGAAAAGTGACTTATTTCATCGCCTACGAAACGCTTTACGCCCAATAAATCCGGATAACGCTTGCACCCTCCGTATTACCGCTGCTGCTGGCACGGAGTTAGCCGGTGCTTATTCTCCAAGACTTCTCAGCCTTGGCAAAAGAGGTTTACAACAAATCTGCCTTCATCCCTCACGCGGCGTCGCGACGTCAGACTTTCGTCCATTGCGTACGATTCCCAGTTGCTGCCACCCGTAGGTGTATGGGCCGTGTCTCAGTCCCATTCTGGGGGAACATGCTCTCACATCCCCTACCCGTCGTAGCCTTGGTAAGCCATTACCCTACCAACTAGCTGATGGGCCGCAAGCCTTTCCCTCGGCGGACAGTTAAGTCCTTTTCTCCTGCATAGCAGGAAAAATACCTAATTTCTAATTTCTAATTTCTAATCAAACCCCAATTCTTAAATTCCCAATGAACAAAAATTAAAATACTGCTTTCATTGGTGTTTGGTTGTTGATTAGTTATTAGGTTAATTAGGTCAATTAGAAATTCTTCATGCTACGCATGAGGTCATGCGGTATTAGCCCCGCTTTCGCGGAGGTATTCCACACCATGGTGTAAGTACTTACGTATTACTCAGCCGTTCGCGACTGTCCGCAGGACAGAACAAACCAACAATTAACAAAAAACAAGTAACAATTAACGCATTCTAAGTTTCTTAGAAAATCCACCTAGTTGATCAGCAATTTGTTTTGCTGAATCCAACAATTTCACTTTTTCGCTCGGACTAATGAGTTTTTCATCATAAGCCACATCAACAGCTGCTGCTGATTCATTTATTGAGCCAAGTGAATTATTGAGATAACGGTTGAATTCCTTGTCGGAATCTTTTCCTGCTCCTTCTGCAATATTTAATACGACAGACAAAGCACTTCTTCTTAGTTGATCTCCAAGCTCCCAGTATTGTTTTGTAAAATCTTTAGTAATAATTACAACCTTTTGATAAAACAATTTTGCGTCTTTATAAACCTTAAACTCTAAAAACCGAAAAGTTTTCTTCATATGTTTAAAGTTTAACCGTTACTGGTTACTAGTTACAAGCTGACATGTTCGGTCCTACGGACCGTCCCACTTGCATGCTTAAAGCACGCCGCTAGCGTTCATCCTGGGCCAGGATCAAACCCTCAAAAAAGTGATCAGAATTAAAACTAATGTTTTAATAGATCGGTTTATTCCCGGCCAGATCTTGAGTGCCGATCTAAAATCGGCAATCCTATATCATCCTTCCCGCACAAAAAAGAAAAATGTCTTTTTAAAGAAGATGATATTTAAAAATAACCTTGATTGAATTGTTAAAGTGCAAAGTAAATTTGTTAAGATGAGAACCATCCTCCGTGACTTACTTTTCGCCTTAGTTCATTTGAACTGCGGCTCAAATTGCGTTCACTTGAGGACGCTTTTAAAAAGGCATCCCTTTAAAAGCGAAAACCGCCGGATGGCGGTTTGAAACTTCGGCTTTCAAAGCCCATCTGTGGTTTTCAAGTAATCATTTGAAATAGCCGAGTAAAACTCGGTGTGCAAGTATTATAGCATACAATATTCTTGCTACAATAGTATGTTTCAAGGTTCTCCTATGACAAAAGAATTCTGACATTCCAGGTCGTCAAGATGTTGTTTGCGAATCTTTACCGACCTCACCGACCTCAACACGGCCTGGCTTCCAATCTTTCGCCCAACCATTTACCTTACCTTCAGCATCAAGAATAATCGGACAATTATTTTCATTCCCGTCGCAACCGGGACAAAACTTAGCCCTCAATTTTTCTAATTCAGAGGGGACAAATTCTCGTCTCCGACTTGCAGCTATTTTGGTAACACGTTCTAAAAGTCCACAATCTTTCCCTTCCTCGGCAGTCATAATTCTCACCTCCCGTAAGGCATTGTGATTATCAAATTGCCTTTTTAAAAACAAACGCAAACTCACTTTCGCGATTACTTCCCCTCTGTTTCTTAAACTAAGAAACTTTTGGGAATTATTGAAAGCAACACATGGATTTTCCTCAATTATCGTGTGCGTTTTCAAGACTTTAATTTTTGCTAATATAAGCGGATAATGGATAGTTGGGGCTAAAAATTAGAAATTGTCTTTCGACCGCAGCTTTATTTATAATCTCCACCGCTTCCAAATTTTGACACTAATGTTTATAATAGTGTGTTTCCAACTTGTTATATCATGACTAGAGAAAGATTAAACGGTTCACAAAATTCCGAGATCCAGACAAAAGAAGGAGTAACCTGGGGTGATTTACTAGGGTTAACTGAAAAACCAAGCACCATAGAAAACAAAAGAGACCTCAACGGAGTCATCTTTGAAGGATTTAGTAATAAACAGGAAAGCTGGATAAAAAAGCAGGTCGAAGGCATCGGACTTCCCACAGATAATATTAAAACAGTCACTTATGCGGAAAATTCTCCGAGAGAAACAACAACACTCGGTTCTGCTAATCTTCTAATCGGAGAATACCGTCTCTATAAATCACTCACCAACCCGAAACTGCCAGAACGCGCTCAGGAAGGAACGATGATCCACGAGCTATTGCACATGTGCGACCCTTTCAGTCACGTCCACCCAAAAGATTTTAAGGACGTTTATGCAACACACGAAGACCGAGAACACGCAAGAAGGCATGCGGAAGCTGTTGCTAAACAATCGGCCGAAACACACGTCTTTCTCAATGGTTACCACAAAGCGCTTTTTAAGTCTTTCGAAAATGGCGACATCGACAAAGAAAGGTTTCTCATGGAAACTCACGCAATCATGGGTGAACTTCGTTTTACCAATCCCAAACATTTAGAGCAAGTTGAAAGTTCGCAACAAAAAAAACTGCAAAAGTTAGGAAAAGAAAACGAGTTTGTCCAAATCATGTCGCATGAAGGTGATGGTAAGCCGGTTGGAATTGACAGAACTTTAGTTTCACTTATAAAAGACGTCCTTAATCAGGAACAACTTGATGGCCACATTAATATGGTCAGTAATTCATTTTCTAAACAAAGATCACCCTTAAGATAAAATGGCATACTGCAAATAAAGAAGAGTAACAGACGAAATGGTTGTCATATTTTCGAAAGGCATGTGGGTACAATGCCACGCGCAAAACTGCAGAATTCTTGAGAGGTACCAACAAGAACAACCTATTTGCTTTTTCCCGGACTCAACACACTTGGACTGCTCCATCGCAATTGAAGAACAAAATAAAGTTGATGCCGCACAACAAGCTCGCACTTGAAATTTGTTCGTTCTCGAAATAAAAGTAATTCAATCCCCACACACCTTAGTCATACCCAAATGAATTTCAACGTATTGACGTTACTGAAAATATGTAAGAAAATTCTTTTATGTCAGACAGTTCAGACAGAATCGAGGTAACAACGCCGGTTTCCGGCCAAATGAATGAAGGTATTAAAATCGAAAACCTTGAAGTTGGTGAAAAGCCGCTTTTAAATTTTGATGCGAGACTAACTGACGGTTCACCAGTTAACATAAGCATTAATACAGGCAGGCAAGACCGAGAAAATTCTCCATACATGAAACACCGAGAAAGTTCCAACAGATTTAATCAGGAAGTCAGAAGGATGATCGATCCAGAAGAAACTATTAATTCAAATTTGCAAGTTAATATGGAAAAACCACCTCGACCCGGAGAAGTGTTGCACTTCAACTACAACGGTGCCGAGTATTTCTACAAGGTTCGGGAAGAAGCAAAATCATATGAACCAACTTTTCGCGACAGCTTAGGATTGGAACCCGTTTTTTTACAACCCGTACCTAAAAATGAAATACCACAGTTATCAAAAGAAGAAATTGTTGATTTTAATACTCAGCTTGTCGAAGCGCCACCAATTGTTCAGAAAAACATGGAAATGTTGGCTGCCCGAAAAGTGCTTAACATATTCCCCGCAAAGAAGTAGCCCCACGGCAGCTGTAATCATCAACAATCACTTAGTTTACTCAACGTTTTGGGAGAAGAGTTGTTGCAATAATAACTCCTTATAGCTTAAAACAAACTACTATCCCGCTCCGCCGCCGCCCCCACCGCCGCCCCCA
>Ga0209210_1001878_pt1 | contig 16510 bp, 19 predicted proteins | sample RifGroA1_FD_183991 | JGI IMG/M metagenome (GOLD analysis project Ga0209210, IMG submission 183991) | Contaminated groundwater microbial communities from Rifle, Colorado, USA - Rifle Groundwater A1 (SPAdes) (version 2) | ecosystem: Environmental > Aquatic > Deep subsurface > Groundwater >...
CCGGACCGCAAGTATTCTTCACGAAAAAAGGCAGGAATATTTTGACTTCATTAACGCTAATATATCCCGTTACGCGAAAGAGTTAAACGGAACCGATTTCACATATGACCTTATATACACAAAAAGCGAATTATCCAACGAGAGACTTCAGCAATACATAGACAGGGAAATAGCAGCAAGAACGACTTTGCTTGGTCCGCACAGAGATGACTTTAGAGTTGTACTAAGCAAATACGATATTGCAACGTTCGGATCCAGGGGACAACAAAGATCAACGTTGTTGGCGCTTAAACTCTGCGAATTAGACTTCATCACGCAAAAAACGGGCCAACGGCCGATTCTGCTTCTGGACGATATATTCTCGGAACTTGACGAAAAACACAGAAAGGCAGTTACGGAAATTGTGGGCATGCAGCAAACCATCATCACAAGCGCCGATGCTATGAAGACGCTGCCCGGAACTGCAAATACAATGAAGGTGATTAAACTCTAGTTCTATACACTTTGCGGGAATTGTGCGACTATTATTTGTGTTCGTACCGGAATATACAATCACCGCCGCCACACTTGCATCAATTGCGTCCATAGAATATGCCCGTTCGATAATAGAAAATACGGTTGTTCTTCCCGTATGGCAAAAACAACTCGCCAAAGACTCTTTGATAAAAGCAACAAAGAGTGCGCTGGAAATATACGGTTATAACACGAGCACAGAACTAATAAAAAAGTTCGTAAACGGTATAGAAAAGAAAACGGACACAGAAGTTAAAAACTACATAAATGTCCGCAGCTACATTAATCAAAAGTCAAAATCAAAAGAAATAGACGAACAAAACTTAAAGGAATTACACGCAAAAGTTGCCAATGGCATTTTGCCCGCATCAAAATGTAAAACATACAGAAGTAAAAAGACCGAAAGCCAAATTCAACCGGAAGAGATTTTAGCTAAAACAACAGAACTCATGGATTGGTATAACGGGTTGGACGCTCAGGAAACTCACATAGTAATCACAGCCGGAATACTAAAAGCACAACTTGAGCTAATTGAGCCGTTTGAGTTGACAAACAAACTTGTATCAAACTTGGCGGTTTATTTGATCTTATCATCGCGGGGGTACGACATGCGTGGGTATTTATGTCTTGAGGAATATTACATTCAAAGCAGGAATCGCTACGATGTGGCAATTATGTCAATTACAGACACGGGCGGTGATATAACCAAATGGCTGGAATATTTTACAGAGGGATTTGCACACGAGGTGTCAAAGATAAAAGAAAATATTGTGCTTCTGGCAAAAGACACCAAACTCGCAAAAGTATCCGGACGCAGTCAACTCACGGAACGCCAGGAAAAAATAATTGAATTTCTCCAAGACTATGGACTACTAACAAACAGCGGTTTCCAAAGGCTGTTCCCGGACATATCCGAGGATTCAGTCTTGCGCGATTTAAAAACTTTGGCCGACTCCGGCATTGTAGTTAAAAAAGGACAAACCAAGTCGGCTAGGTACGAGCTTAAATAGGATTGTCCTTGGTATAATGCTTACGTGCAATTTAAAAGATTCTCGCAATACCTCCAAAGGCTGGAAGAAACTACAAAAAGGCTTGAAATCACAGGTATACTTACCGAACTCATAAAAGAACTCACATCTGAAGAAACGGACAAGGCAATTTACCTCTCCTTGGGTTACTTGAGAGCCCCATACGAAACGCAAATATTCGGCATGGCGGACAAAATGGTTATGACGGCGCTCGAACAAACCTTTGGCGTAAAAAGACCCACCATTGAAGGCGTTTATAAAAAGGAGGGAGATTTGGGCGATGTCGCCTACACGCTGGCAGTCAATTCCCATAACGGGATTTTGAGTATAACGGAGGTATACGACAAACTGCTCGAAATTGCCAAAAGTACAGGCAGCGGGTCGCAAGAAAGGAAAATTGCAAAGTTGGCCGAGCTGCTAAAACACCTGGGTGATGTATCGTCAAAGTATGTGATTCGAATGGTCCTTGGGACAACCCGCCTTGGTTTCACAGAGCTAACGGTGATAGACGCGCTTTCAAATTTTCTGGCGGGCGACAAGTCGCTAAAGAGCAGCATTGAATCAAAACACAACGCACGCCCCGACGTGGCGTACATCGCCAAAAAAATAAAACAATACGGCGCCAAGGGCATTGAGAAAATAGACATTGAATTGGGCATTCCAATTAGGCCGCAATTAGCACAAAGGGCGGCCGATACAAATGAGATTCTTGAAAGAATGACAGAGACGTGGGTTGAATACAAATTCGACGGCACGCGCGTTCAACTGCACATGGACAAAAACCGGCCGGCGCAGGAACCTTTAGAACAACAACCGCTTTTGGAAAACGGGGTGCCGGACTTTTTCGTCAAAACGTACACGCGAAATCTCAACGAAACTACGCACCAATTCCCGGACATCATTGAAGCGGCAAAAACTCAAATAAACGCGGAATCGGTAATACTTGACGGTGAGGCAATTGGTTATGACAAAATAACCGGCCGGTTTCTGCCGCTTCAGGAAACAATTCAGAGAAAAAGAAAACACGACGTGCTGGAGCTGTCAAAGCAGATACCGTTGAAATATGTGGTGTTTGACCTTATTTACCACAACGGAAAATCGCTCATAAATACTCCGCTGGCGGAGAGACGCAAATTTTTGGACGATATAATAAAGCCCGGAAGCGTGCTGGAAATTGCACCGCACATACTTACCAAAGACGAAAAGGAACTGGCACACTTTTTCAAAAAAGCAAAAAGCGAGAGTTTTGAAGGTATAGTGGCAAAAAACCCGGCTTCGGGTTACGAGGCCGGCGCGCGCGCTTACTCTTGGATAAAGCTAAAACGCGAGGAAAGCGAAAACTTGGATGATACGGTGGATTGCGTGGTCTTGGGTTATTACTTTGGCAAAGGCGCGCGCGCCGTCTTTGGTATCGGCGGTTTTTTGGTTGGTGTATACGACTCAAAAGAAGACGTATTTAAAACCGTCTCAAAAATAGGTACGGGCCTGAAAGATGACGAATGGGTATACCTAAGAAAAGAGTGCAACAAAATAAAAGTAAAACAGCCGCCAAAAAATGTTGTGGTCGCTAAGGCACTTTATCCGAACGTCTGGACACAGCCAAAAATAGTTGTGGCAGCAAGAGCCGACGAGATAACAACCTCATCCGTACATACGGCCGGCCACGCACTGCGCAACCCGCGCCTAATGGCCTTCCGCACCGACAAAGCGGCGCGGGACGCAACAACCCTTGACGAACTAAACAAGTTGTACAAATTACAAAAACATGTGGTACCATTAGACCATGCATGAAAACGAAAAACCCGTAAACACAAAACCGTATAATCTTGCGCCAAACGTAGAAGCGGCGCTGGCATACTTGCTTACCCCAATAACGGGCGTCATAGTTTTGCTGGCGGAAAAAGACAACAAGTTTGTACGATTTCACGCAATGCAATCCATACTCTTTGGCGTAGTGGTTTTTGCAGCGTCTTTTATAGCCAGCGTCCTCACCATTGTGCTAATAGGCATCATTTTGATCCCGGTGGTTACCATTGCTTCCGTTGTGTTGTGGCTACTCCTAATGTGGAAAGCCTACAACAACGTTGAATACGAATTGCCAATACTGGGCAAGATCGCACACAATCAAGTCAACAAGTGAAAAGCATCGCCGAAATTATAAAAGCCAGACAGCTTGTATCTGATCCCAGAAACAAATATGAATATCAGGCATACGGCAATCGCCTGGCCGAAGAGTTTGGTGACCAGCAACACAGGGCTCTATACATAAAGCTTGCAAAAAAAGAATCCCGCAGTTTGCTCGAAGCAGCCAGAGAATTTGTTTTGGGCGCTGAAAAAGTAAAACCCAAAGGCAAGCTTTTCATGTGGAAACTTACCCAATTGAAAAAGGAAAACCAAAATGTAGAATTAACACAATGAGGACAAAAATCATTTCAATATACAAAATACCCCTTCTCCTTTCGCTAACACTCACAATAGTTCTGCTCGCGCTTAAACTCCAAGCCAATGCCCTGGCTTTTGCATACATAATTCTTGGCGGTTTTGCCGGAACCTTTCTTTTGGACTTGGACTACATTGTCTACGCATACTTTCTCGAACCGACGGCAGACTTCTCAAAAACGATAAAGGGGTTTTTGAGCCATTTTGACCCGGCAAACGCTCTGGCCTTTTCCCACTTCAACAAGCACAACATAGAAGAGAAAACGCTAAACAGCGTATTGTTCCAGATAGTGTTGGGGGCTGCCGCGATTTTGGTTTGCATATCAAGCGCCAATCTACTCGCCAAAGCATTTTTACTATCGGCGTTTGTAAACTCCGCGTATAGGCTTTCGGAATTTTATTTTGACGATAAAACGAGCGATTGGTTTTGGATGCTAAAGGCAAAACCCGACAAAAAAGCCTTGGGTCTGTACGTAGCCGGGCTTGTTGCAGTTCTAATTTTTAGCCTGCGCTTCTTTTAAATGTACGGCATCATCATCTCCGCAGCGGTGTTGCTGGCGATTTTATTCGCGCAATACGTTGTACACAAAGAAAACAAAGATGATCAATTGTTGTGGGGAGCAACTTTTTGGGCGCTCCTCGCCGGAATTGTTGGGGCGCGCATTTATCACGTGATTGACTTTTGGGATCTGTACTCGGAGAATCTTTGGCTTATTCCTCAAACCTGGCTTGGCGGAATGGGAATTTACGGCGGGCTACTAGCCGGAAGTGTGACCTTTGCGGCGTATGTGCGTTTAAAAAAACAAAAAGTACTTGAGTGGCTGGATATTGCCGGATACGCGCTTCCGTTGGCGCAAGCGGTTGGGCGCTGGGGCAACTATTTCAACAAGGAACTTTTGCCATACTCGGTGTATGAATCGGCGGCGGATGCGCTACTTTTCATCGCCTTGTATTTTGTGTGGCCGCACAAGCGCAAGTTGCACTCCGGGTCGATTTTTCTAATTTACGCTCTGGGCTACGGAATGATCAGATTTCTTCTGGAGATTTTTAGACAAGATAGCTGGAGCATAGCCGGCATAAATGTAGCCCAGGCAATTTCGGTATCGGCGATTGCATCATCGCTGGTTGCGTTATTCATCATCAACCGAAAACACAACAAAAAAATTGCCGAAACACTGTGCGTATTTGGAATCGGGCTGTCGCTTTATTTAACATACGTCAAGCTGTCGGCAAACCCAACCGCCTGTGTATTCCTGGAATGCGAGAAAGTTTCGCAAAGCCCGTACGCGCAATTTCTTGGCATCCCCGTGGCACTTTTGGGCGTAATTTATTATCTCGCGCTGTTTCTGCTCATCACCAAAAACCTGCAGAAGTACATGATTGGCTGGTTGGCGTGGGGCATAGCTTTTTCGACATATTTAACATATCTTGAGCTATTTGTGATAAAAGCCGTTTGTGGATGGTGTGTGGTAAGCTTTGTTAATATTGTACTAATATCGCTATGCTATACCTTGCTGCCGACCACGCCGGATTTGAACTTAAAAACAAAATTAAAAAACACCTTGAGGAAAGCGGGATTGAAGTTGTAGACGTTGGCCCCTTTGTCTTTGACCCAACCGACGATTATCCGGATTATGTTATACCGGCAATGAACAGGCTGCTGGGCGACCCCGCAGGGGGCGCCATTCTTGTTTGCAGAAACGGCGTGGGAGTTAGCATGTTGGCAAATAAGTTTGATGGTGTGCGCGCCGCACTTTCTTGGTCCGCGGCACACGCCGCGTCTTCACGAACCGACGACAACACCAACGTACTCACCCTACCGGCAGACTACATAACCGAGGATGTGGCCAAAGATGTGGTTGGCGCGTGGCTGAGCACAGACTTTAGCAACGAGGAGCGTCACAAGCGGAGGTTGCAGAAAGGGACCAGCCTTCCTCGGGTTGGTCCTGCTGGAGGATCGTCCCTATGATAATTCCGGCGATTTTGGAAAAGGATATAGAAAAGATAAGGGAGAGGGTGGCCGCGTTGGCCAACGCGGCCACCCTCATTCAAATCGACGTACTGGAATCCGCCTTCACGGATATTGAAAAACTGGACGCGTTAAAAACATCGACGCAGTTTGAAATCCACCTAATGGTCAAAAACCCGCTTGATTTCCTCAACAACAAAGTAGAAAAGGCCACAAGAATAATTGCACACGTAGAGTCGCAAAATGTAACTGAGTTTATAAAGAAGGCAAAAGGCTTGGGATACCAAGTTGGCCTTGCAATCAACCCGGAGACTCCGCTGGAGGCGCTTTCCCCATACATGGGAAAAGTAGACTTTGTGCAGTTTATGACCGTAATTCCGGGGGCACAGGGCAGAGAGTTTCAAATCAATGTGTTGGACAAAATTGGCGTATTTAGAACGTGCGTGCCAAAAGTGCCAATACAAGTGGACGGCGGGGTAGACGAGACTTTACTGCCAAGAGTACTGCAGGCGGGCGCAACAAATGTTGTAATAGGCTCGCAAATATACCAATCGCCAAAAGACAGCCTTGAACACTTTAAGGAGGAGGAGGCGCATATAAATGCAGATTTGACGGCGCGAAAGAGTGCGAGAAAAATCAGAAGCGTGGCTTTTTTGGGCGGCGCAGAAATAACCGGCGATAATCCCATTTGGGCTACTGTTTTTGAAACCGCCAAACTCCTGGCCCAAAACGGTTACGAAATAATAAACGGCGGAGGGCCGGGCGTAATGGAGGCAGCCACTAAAGGCGCACACGCAGGGGGCGGAAAGGTTCTTGCCGTCACCTACCACACAAGCTATAAACACAAAAACTACGAAGGCGTGTACTCGGGAAACGACTTTGACAAAGAGGTTGTCACGCTGGACTATTTTGACAGAACAAAGGTAATGCTCCAAAACAGCGACCTGCACATTATTTTCAAGGGCGGCACGGGAACAATAAGCGAGTTTGGAATGTCGTGGGCGAGCTCAAGAATCCACGAAGGGCACCATAAACCCATAATTTTGTTTGGCACTTTTTGGAACCATATCATCGGCGAATTCAAAAAACACATGCTCTTGCGCACCGGCGAGGCGAGCTTGCTGAAAATAGCTAGCGGTCCACAGGAAGTTTTGGATTATGTAAAGGGTCTTTCCTAAGTAAAAAAGGTTCGGCGATGGTAGAACGCGGGTGCTAATTTGCATCCTACCATCGCCGATTGGCCTAGCCGCCTGGCGTGGCGTGAGGAGGACCGCCGAAGAGCAATGCGACGACCGCGTTCACAATCTGCAGCCATCGCGGGGGGTTGGCAGGCTCACTCGGTTTGGGTGCGAACAGCGAATTCGGGTCGGCCGACTGCAGACCGGATCCGGGCTTGGGACTGGTTGCGGACGGCGGCACTGGCGACATAGTCGACTCCAACGGTAACACTTTCACGTTCATGTCTCAAATCTCCTTAGCGAGTATCCTATCATAAAATCCGCCAGACGTCTACTCGGAATAGACACACCCTCATTGAATATAGCTATGCGCGTTGGTATAAACACAGTGTTGGGGGCCCGTCCTCGGTAGGAAAGCCAGAATCGACATCTTGGCTTTGCGGGTTCAACCCCCGTCGGGTCCACCAACAAAGTGCTTGACCAAGAGGTAGCAAACATGTAAAATTGCGGCGTCGATTCTGGCATACTACCAGAGGAAGAGCTAGAGCAAAAAGGTCCGCAAAAGCGGGCTTTTTTGTTTCTGATATACTTGCCTTAATGCCCGGTGATAAAGTTGCTGAACTTGAAAAAACGGCTTTGGATTTGCGCAAACTGGTGATTGAAATGCTGGCCGAGGCGGGTTCGGGGCATTCCGCCGGGCCGCTTGGCATGGCCGACGTGTTTGCGGCGCTATACTTTAATATCCTCAACGTTGACCCAAAAAATCCAAAAGACCCAAACAGGGACAGGCTTGTACTTTCCAACGGACACATCTGTCCAATCCTTTACGCCGCGCTTGCCTACAAAGGCTTCTTTCCGGTTGCGGAGCTCAAAACGCTAAGAAAAATCAACAGCCGGCTGCAGGGGCATCCGCACAATTTGGCACTTCCCGGGGTTGAAAACTCCGGCGGGCCGCTTGGGCAGGGGTTGAGCGTGGCGGTTGGGATGGCGTTGGCCCAGTCCTCCTCCCCCCACCGCGTCTACGTCCTTGGCAGCGACGCAGAACTGCAAGAAGGCCAGGCGTGGGAAGCGGCAATGTTCGCCGGCAACAATCGCCTAAACAACATCACATGGATTATTGATCGAAATAACATCCAAATTGACGGATTCACGGAAAACGTCATGCCGCTTGAGCCGGTTCGAAATAAGCTTGAGGCCTTCAATTGGCACGTAATAGAAATAGACGGTCACAACACGGAGGAAATCATAAACGCCTGCAACATGGCCAAAACAATATTTGAGCGGCCAACGGTAATAGTTGCTCATACAATCGCCGGAAATGGTGTAGAATTTATGAAGAATAAATTTGAATGGCACGGCAAGCCGCCCAGCAAAGCCCAGGCGCGAGAAGCGCTCGCCCAGCTTAGGTCGCTTGAGCATGACGCAAGGAGCAAAAATGAACAATAAAGGCCAGATAGTCTACATGAATTTAATTCCGGTTGCAGTAATAGTTTTGCTCATTTTGGGCGCCGGCTACCTAATGACCAAGGGCGATTTAAACATTCCGTTTCTGAAAAATGCCGATGAAATTGAACTGCGCCGCATAGAAGGCTTCCCCACCGTTTTGCCCGCATCCACGCAGGTTGACAAGCAAAGGTGGGTCATAAAAACCCAGGCGGAGTTGGATGATTTCTTAAAAACGGTTGATCCGTCCGGCCTGGCCAAAGTTGCGGAGAGTATAAACTTTGACAAAGAATACCTGCTTGCGGTTTCAAACGAAACCAGGCCACAAGGCGGCCACGAGATAAAAATCAGGCGAGTCTACAAAAACAGCAAAGACAACACACTGCGGGCTTCAGTGCACGAACAGCGCCCCGGCGACGGTTGCATCCTCGAACAGTACCTTAATACAGCAGTAGACATAGTCGCCATCAGCAAAAATGATAAGGAAATTGGCTTTGAAGTTATAAAGGACATAAAGAACTGTGAAGAAAGCCGGGAGTGATAAACGAAGCTGCCCACCTACATCCGGACATATTTACACTCAACGTTAAGCAAGCCGCCACGCGCGACGGCTTTGGCGCCGGCGTAGTAATGGCCGGCGAAGAAGACGCCAACGTGTTTGTGCTGTGCGCCGACCTCACCGAATCCACCAGAGTCCAAGCCTTCAAAGACAAGTTTCCCGGCAGATTTGTAGAAACCGGAGTCGCGGAGCAAAACATGGCGGGCATTGCCGCCGGCCTTGCTTTGGAGGGAAAAGTTCCCTTCATGGCGTCTTATGCGGTTTTTAGCCCGGGCAGAAATTGGGATCAAATTAGAGTTTCCATTTGTTACTCGCGCGCCAATGTAAAAATAGTGGGCGCGCACGCGGGCCTTTCGGTTGGACCGGACGGAGCAACACACCAGGCTCTGGAGGACATTGCCATCACACGCGTTTTGCCCAACTTAACGGTTATTAGCCCGTGCGACAGCGAGGAGGCAAAAAAGGCAACTATTGCCGCGGCCAAGCACGTTGGCCCTGTATACCTGCGACTGTCGCGCGAGCCAACTGCAATAATTACATCGCCAAAAACGCCCTTTGAGATTGGCAAGGCGCAGATGTTTGTAGAGGGTAAAGATATTACACTTGTGGCAACCGGGCCAATTTTGTCCGAGGCGCTGAAAGCGGCGATGGAGCTGGAAACCAACCACAACATAACTTGCAATGTGATAAACGTTGCAACGCTAAAACCTTTGGATGAAGCGACTATACTGGACTCCGCCAAAAAAACCGGAAAGGTAGTTACAGTTGAAGAACACCAAGTTGCCGGCGGTTTGGGCGGCGCCGTTGCCGAACTGCTTAGCGAGAAATGCCCGCTTCCCGTAATGAGAATTGGCGTGAACGATACTTTTGGCGAATCGGGACATCCTTTGCTGTTGTGGGAAAAATACGGCCTGTCGGCCAAGCACATTGTGAGCAGGGTTGTCGCATTGTATGATGATAAAGGTTGATGGGAATGCGGCACATGCTTTTTTCAGGAACGTCCCGCCTTCGGCGGGACTCGCGGGTCGCTTCGCTAAGTGGAAATCCACGACTCCTTCAAAAAGCATGTGCCGCATTCCCCATCAGCTAATATGACATACGACCTGCTCACAATCGGCGACGTTTCCATTGACGAATACATAAAAGTAGACGACGCCCAAGTAGTTTGCGACGTAGACAAACAAAACTGCAAAATCTGCTTTGACTACTCTGGTAAAATCCCCGTTGAAAAATACGAGGCGGGCATTGCCGGAAACTCAAACAACGTAGCAATCGGTTGCGCAAAACTGGGCCTTTCGTGCGGCGTTTACACCGAAATGGGCAATGACGCCAACGCGGACAAATTCATCGCCGAATACAAAAGGCTGGGAATAAACGCCAACTGGTGCGTAAAAAATACCGGACGTGCTACCAACGTTCACCAAACAATTGTGTATCAGGGTGAGCGCACAATTCTCACCTACCACGAAGACTTTGTGTACAAAGTTAAAGACTGGGACGACCCCAAGTGGATTTACTACTCATCGTTACCAAAAAACTTTGAGGCGTTCCAGGCCAAATTGGTTGATTACATCAAACAAAACCCGCAAATAGGCGTTGGCTTCAACCCGGGCACGTATCACTTTAAAGCGGGGGTTGAAAAGTTGCGGGATATTCTGGCCGTTACACACATTTTGTTTGTGAACAAAGAAGAGGCCGCAAGGTTGGGCGCAACCGGAAACACGCGTGCAACCCACCTGGCGCTGCAAAAGCTTGGGCCAAAGCTTACGGTTGTAACAAACGGCGAAAACGGCTCCAGCGCGTACGACGGCGGGAACCTTGTTGAGCTTGGGATTTTGGGCGGCGAGGTTGTGGACAAGACAGGCGCCGGAGACGCACACTCGGCCGGATTTTTGGCCGCTCTGCACTACGGCAAATCTTTGCTCGAAGCGTTGAAGTGGGGAACCATAAACGCAAACGGGGTTGTTGGGAGTATTGGGTCTGTAACCGGATTAAAGACAAAAGAGGAGATGGAGGGCGCGGCGAAGGTGGCAAGGTTTAGTTAGAATTGCTGCGCCGCGAAACGAGAAAGGATTTCGTTTCGCGGCGCCTCGGCGCGGCTTCGGGTTAGTGTTCCTTTGGGCGTTTCCCGTTGATCATGATGTACCAGATTGTTCTCATCGCATCGCCCTGTTGGACGAGACTAGCGCGCTGCACAATGACTGCGTTCGACAATCCGCCGCCATACTGCTTTATGGCGGTAACCTGTTCAAGTGGCAGCCCGTTGCTGGCCGCCAACGCAGCAGAGCTGGCAATCGATCCGCGAATGTCCCTCACTGTCTCCCACGTCAACTGTGCCATGGCTTCCTCCTTATATCCTTGTGTTATGGGTTTTTGCAAAACCAATATACCACACTATGTTAAAATCAAATCACAATGAAAGTCTTGGTAACGCGAGAAATTCCGCGAGCGGGTATTGAATTACTCAAAAAGCGCCCGGCGCTTGAACTGGACATTAGAAAGGGACCTCCTCTTTCGGACAAAGATTTGAAAAAAGCCGCGGTTGGGACCTCGGCCATTTTGTGCGTCATTCCGGATAAAATCACAAAAGAAGTGATGCAAGCCGCCGGCCCAACCCTTAAACTCGTCTCAACCTACTCGGTGGGTTACGACCACATAGACACAAAAGCGGCTTCCGAGCTTGGCATATACGTCACAAACACCCCCGGCGATTTGGCGCAGTCGGTGGCTGAACACTCAATGGCGCTTCTCATGGCCGTTGCAAGAAAAATCGTTGAGGCGGACAAGTTTATGACCGAAAAAAGGTACAAGTACTGGGATCCTATGATTTTCATCGGGCCGGTGCTGGAGGGCAAAACCATTGGAATCATAGGCTTTGGCCGAATTGGGCAAAAGCTGGCCAAAATCGCAAAAGGCGGGTTTAACATGCGCGTCTTGTATCACGATATAAACCGCGACGACAAGGCAGAACTGGAAACGGGCGCCATGTATGTTGGCCTGGACGATTTGCTCGAAAAGTCCGATTTTATCTCGCTGCACGTGCCGCTCATGCCATCAACAAATCACATTATTGGCGAGCGCGAGCTCAAGAAAATGAAACCGAACGCCTATTTAATTAACACCTCGCGCGGGCCGGTGGTGGACGAAGACGCGCTGGCAAAGGCGTTGAAAGAAAATTGGATTGAAGGCGCGGGCATTGACGTTTACGAAAACGAGCCGAATGTTTACCCGTTGCTTCGAAAAATTCCAAACGCAATTTTGACCCCGCACATTGGGAGCGCCACCAGAGAGGCGCGCATTGAGATGGCGCGCATGGCGGCCGAAAGCATTATTGAAGTGCTCGTGGACAAAAAATCGCCGACGTACTTGGTTAACAAAGATATTAAATCGCCGCGCGTATGAACCTAATCAAGCGAAATTTACCCGTAATAATAATTGGCCTTGCAACCTTGGCTATTTTGGTTGTGATCATTTTTGCCTCGCAAAGGCAGAAGACCCAAGCGCCGCAGTTGCAGACGGTTGAGGAGTCTCAGCTCGTTGCGGAGCATACGTATATTAGAGGGGCGCAAAACGGGCCAATTACCATTGTTGAGTTTTCAGACTTTCAGTGCCCGTTTTGCGCCCAAGTCAACCCATACCTCAAAGACGTCCTGGCAAAATACCCAACGCAAGTTAGGCTCGCCTACCGCCACTTTCCTCTCCCGCAACACCAATACGCCAAAGCCGCCGCGGAGGCCTCGCAGATTGCGGGTGAGCAGGGAAAGTTTTGGGAGTACACGGACCTTCTTTTTGAAAATCAGGAAAATATGAAGAAGGAAGACTTGTTGAGATACGCAAAGGCTGTGGGCCTTGACGAGGAAAAATTCAAAACCCAACTGGAAAGCGGCAGTTTTTCATCTGTGGTGGCAAAGGACTTGAACGCCGGCAGGAGCCTTGGCGTTAACTCAACACCAACTTTTTACGTAAACGGCCAAAAACTCGCGCTCAACTCTTTTGCCGATTTGGAAAATAAAATCGCCGAATTGGTTGGCCAGCTTCCAAAAGATGAACTGCCGAATACAGAACTTATTCCCGCGCCGGACACTTCCGAAGCCACGCCGCCCGAAACGCTCAACTCATTGCAAGTTGACCAAACATACGGCATTCTGGAAATTGCATATACTAACGATGGTTTTGTCCCGGATGACACCACGGCATACTTGGGCCAAAAGATAAGGTGGACCAACAATACGGACAAACAAATAAGACTGGTTCAAACGGTGAACAGATTCCCGGAACTGGAAGGCGGAATAACAATTGCCCCGGGCAAAACTTTTGAGTTCAGGCCCAACAAAGACCGGTTGTGGGGTTATAGGGAAGAGTTTAGCGGAAACACAGCCACCATTTTTATTGACACGCCGCTGGACATTGAGGAGTTTTAAATCTTGAAGGCCGACGGGCAGATTTTGTTCAACACGCATTCTCCGCAGTTGGGCTTGCGCGCGGTGCAAACGTAGCGCCCGTGCAAAACCATGGCGCCGGAAATATTTCGCCAATACTCCTTTGGCACGAGTTCCATTAGCTCTTTTTCTATTTTCACCGCGTCTTGCTGCGTGGTTAGTCCAAGGCGGTTGGAGACCCTGGTAACGTGCGTGTCCACAACAATACCGTCGGCAATGCCCCACAGTTCCTGCATAATCACGTTGGCGCTCTTTCTGGCGACTCCCGGGATTTTTATTAAGTCGGCGATGGTTTTGGGCAACTTCCCCCCAAAGTCGGCGATTATAACTTGCGCGGCTTTAATCAACCTCTCCGCCTTGCCCAAGTGAAAATTGACCCCGCGAATGTCTTGTTGCAGTTGGGGCAAATCCGCGTTGGCAAAGGCTCCCCAGCCTGTATATTTTTTGAAAAGGGTTTGGGTGATTTGATTGACTTTTTTGTCCGTAGTTTGCGCAGACAAGACCACGGCAGTAAAAAGTTCGCGCTCGTTTGAATGGTTGAGTTCGGTTTTCGGCAACGGATGTTGTTGTTTAAGAAGTTTGGCAACTTCAACGGCCAGTTCGCGCTTATCCATGGAGGTAATTATACAGGGATTGCTTCGGGGCTCGTTGCGGCACAAACGGTTGGGGTTGTTTCTTCCAGCCACGCTCCGTTTGCGGTCAAAGTCGAGCCTCTTCGTCATTCCCATTGTCCTACCGTCATTCCTGCGAAGGCAGGAATCCAATTAGAAAATCTCGTTGTATAGGTCTTTCCATTGCGGATTTTTGGTATTTATCAAGCTCATTTTCCAGTATCTTTTCCACTTCTTAAGCCGCTTCTCTCTCAATATTGCCTGTTTTATATCATCGAAACATTCATAATAAACCAGTAGATGAGTTTTGTACTCTTTGGTAAATCCTTCGATTATATTGTTTTTATGCTCCCACACCCTTCTCGCTAGATCAGCCGTTACGCCTATGTACAACGTGCCATTTCTTTTACTTGCCATGACATATATATAACAATGCACATTCGCATTATATCAATTTTCGTAGTTATGTTTTGAATTGGATCCCTGCCTTCGCAGGGATGACAGAGAGAGACGAGAGAGGAAAGCGCTCGCAATGACGGTAGAGACAGACGTTGTTGCACACTACCGCAATGACGATACGTCTTTCCGTCATCACGATTCCGCCTTAGGCGGACGTGGTGATCTCAACTGGGCTACTCTATCCAGCATATTTTTGTCGCTCCGCTCCAGGTGGAGAGGCTGAAATGCCGGGCGAAAACATTTCAGCCTCTTTGGAGCCGGGAAAACAAGCGTCAGCCGGCGGGTTCGGCGGAGGGCGTCAAGGGCTCGAGGATGTAAACCGGAACGTCGTAGACGACGTCGCCCGGATTTCGGTCGATCGCCATGTCCGCATAGGGCGTACCTCTGCGAACAATCATGGAGTTGATTGTGCCCGTATCCCCAGCCTCAAGTCCCAATTTTTCACCCAGGCGTTTATAGGGCAACGCTCCTCCATCGTATACTACACGTACTCGGTCCCCAACGTTCAGAATCCTTATTGAGCTGGCCACAGTGGCCTCCTTTCAGTTTCTCTCCAAGATTTGTTACGCGGATTATACACCCTTATAGGGCGCCGTTCCCGAGCCCAATTAGAGTGGTAGATTCAACGACGTGTTAATTGGATCCCCGCCGGAGTTTATCCCCGCGAAGGCGGGGACGGGGATGACGGGGAGAAACAAAGATGGCGTGGGAGGATTTTTCGCAATGACGGGAGGATTGGGTCGAATCGGGTCAAACCCGATCTGACCTAAAAAAGCGGGGGTTGGTCGGCGCTAACGGCGGAGGGAGCCTTTTTCTCGTCAACCTCAAATCCCAGCCGTCTAATCAAAGACTTAAAGTTATACCTCTTCAACACTTCAACCACCGCGGCCTTGTTAAAGGCGCGGTACGCGCATTCGTCCAAAGAAACGCCAAAAGGTGCGTTGGTGATGATGGTGGCCAAGTGTTTGCTCATAACGGCTTCTTCGGCGTTGTTGGCCAACTTTTCCCTAACGGAGGCGGAAACAATACCGGCAATGTTTTTGTAGATTTCTTCAACCGAGCCGTACGCTTGCACAAGCTCGCGCGCGGTCTTGTCGCCAATGCCGTGGACGCCGGGAATGTTGTCGCTGGCATCGCCCTTTAGCGCTTTGTAGTCAACAACTTGGCCGGGCGCAATTCCAAGGCGGGAAACAACCTCTTGCTCGCCAATCCACTCGGCGGTACCGGCGGTGGTTGGAACCATTACGGTAACGTGTTCGTTGATCAGCTGCCACAAATCTCTGTCGTTTGACGCAATTATCACACTGCAGGTTTTTGACGCAAACTTCTTTGCGAGCGTGCCAATTACGTCATCGGCTTCGTAACCCTCTACAACGATTTTTTTCACGCCAAAGGCGTCCAGCACTTCAAAGACCTTGGGGATCTGCGAGACGAGATTGGGGTCTATTTCGGCTCTATGGGCTTTGTAGCCGGTAAAATCGCCCACGCGGAAAGTTGGCTTTTCGCCGTCCAGCGCGGCCACAGCGTAGTCCGGCTTGATGGAGTCGAAGATGTTGATGAGCATGGATGTGACACCGTAGACGGCGTTGGTCGGTTCGCCGTTTGAGTCGCGAAACGAGCCCGGAAGCGCGTGAAACGCCCTATGCAGAAAATTGAATGTGTCTATTAGTAAGAGCTTTTTCATGCTATAGAGGGGTGGGGGAAGCGCGTTAGCGGGTGACGAGCAATGGGCGCCCAGTAAGCGCGCAGCCGAGTTGTCACCAGTCAGCTAAACGGCGAGCACTGCGCTGGGCATATTGCGCGGCAGGCCCTGCTAACGCGCTTCCCTCACCCTTGCAAGATCATCAGGTACTCATCGCCCGTCAACGTCTC
>Ga0209210_1001879_pt1 | contig 16506 bp, 21 predicted proteins | sample RifGroA1_FD_183991 | JGI IMG/M metagenome (GOLD analysis project Ga0209210, IMG submission 183991) | Contaminated groundwater microbial communities from Rifle, Colorado, USA - Rifle Groundwater A1 (SPAdes) (version 2) | ecosystem: Environmental > Aquatic > Deep subsurface > Groundwater >...
TAAACCAACTAATTGGATATATTCCTGGATTAAACTGCCCGCCAATTGTTCACAAGCTTCGAAACAAGCCTTACGCACTACTTCCTCGGAATTAGTGCGTATCATGGTCCGCATTTTGACTATTGAAGCGGCTACAAACCTTTTTGTTTTAGGATCAGTGTAGCCCTCCTTCCGGCTGGCTAACTTTTTATGAATAAGCGACTCTAACTGGTCGATTTTCTTTTTAAGCGCCAGTAATTGCACCGGAGTTTGGTAGCAGTCAAAAAATTTTAGCCAGTGAGTTAGGCGCTGCCTAGTTTTAGCATCAGCCTCAGGGAGGAGCGCCCTAATCTGGGCTGGATACTCTGGACTAGCGCCCATAAAAGAAGCCCAAAACAACTCCTCATAGTTTTTGTGGAGTTTGAGATACTGGCTATTTAATTGATCGAGCAATTTAATGGCCTTATTCATTCCTGCATTTCTACCACTTTCTGGCGCGCATTAAAACCCCGGATGATTCTAAAGAGTGATTTAGGCTTATCTAAATATTCCGCCAGCGCCTCAATCACCGCCGCGTTAGCCCGCCCCTCGATTGGTAAGCCCTTCACCCGCACCACAAAATGCGTGGAGTCAATCGCCTTCACCTCGGTCATCCGAGCATTGGGTTTTACCTGGACAAAGAGCTTCACGAAGCTATTTTCAAGAACTCTTCCAAAATCCCCTCGTACTTCTCTCTGGTAAAATGCCCCTTATCATTCTCAACCAAAACTTCAGCCGATAATTTTTCTATAAAGACACTCTTATTTTCTTCAGTGCAATCATACGGATCATCACTGGACAAAAGTACGTGCAATTTAGTGATAGAGTTTTTCACTTTTTCAAAGTTGATGGGTGTCGTCAGCCAAGGTTCGGCAATCCTGGCAACTTCTTTGTCCTCTAAATTATCTAACTTAAACCATCCGGCCACGAATAAAGCACCGCCGATTTTTACGTCATTAGAGCTTTCCAGGTAACGCATGGCCGTTTGACAGCCAATACTATGCCCAATAAAATAAGTTTTATCATCTGGAACTGAAATTATGTTTTTTAAATGCTCAACCCATTTTTCTATTACAGGCTCCGCGGTGTCGGGCATTTCTGGCACTACCACTAAGAAACCTTTGGCCTCTAGTTCCTGCTTAAGCCATGGATACCAATTTGTACCCGGCGTTCCATCCCAATTATGGATAATATAAACTTTTTCCCCCATTTTTATTTCGTTAAATTATTCCGCTCTAAATCTTCTCTAATCTCTTTACCTAGTGGCCGCGGCTCGAGACGATCAAACTCTTTCATACCCTTCTTATAATAAGCCTCCGCTCGGATCTTTTCTCCAGAAAAAACTAACGGCAACCAAGTCCGGTCGGCTTTCCACATTTCTTCGTAAGGCATGTCATTTAATTTGTATAACTTAGGTGGACCCATCTCCTTGGTCTCTTTTGGCTCCCCCTCCCACTCTTTCGCAAAAAACACATGACATTCAAAAACTTGCTCCTGATCATCAAAAAAATCTATTATCGCTACTTCCTCGATCTTTTCTGTTTTTACCCCAGACTCTTCTTCTAGTTCTCTTACGGCGGCCTGTTTAATTGTCTCGCCCGCCCCCACCTTGCCCCCATAGCCATTTAAATAACCCGCACCAAAGCCCCCTTCTTTCTTAAGAGCCAAGTAAACACTGCCGTCTTTCACCAAAAAAGTTATGGTTGAAACTTTCATTCCACTTCAGGATCCACCCCCACCACACGGTTGACCCCCGATTCTTTTGGGCTTTTTTCCATGATTCTATCCTAACCGATTTTATGTAAACAAAAAGAGGCTGGCTAGGCCTCTTATAACTTCCTCCCATAGCCGATTTAATTAAAGAACAAAAACTAGGGCACTGCGATTTACAGCTTAGTGAGTACACTCGATCCAAGCGATGTTAAATGCCCAACGTCCACAATTCTTCCCGTTACCTGATGATCCACCAACCGCCGGTAAGATTCGCACTCCTGATAAAGCTCTTCATGCGTACCCTGGCCAACGACCCTTCCCTTGTCGAAGACGATTACCCTGTCCACGTTACGGATGGTACTAAAACGATGGGCAATAATAATGGTCGTCCGACCCTTAGACGCCTCCTCGATTGATTCTCTAATCAGCGCCTCATTCTGGCTATCCAGATTACTTGTCGCCTCATCGAAAATCAGAATGTCCGGTTCCTTGATTAAGGCCCGCGCAATTCCAACTCGCTGACATTCTCCGCCAGAAAGTTTGATACCGCGCTCACCGATAACGGTGTCGTAGCCCTTTTCCAAGCGGGGAAAAAAGCGCTTGATCGATGACATCTCGGAAATACGGTCTAATTCGGCATCGGTAACCAGCGCCGCTCGTCCGTTTAAGCCATATGTAATGTTGTAACGTAACGTATTGTCAAACAGCGAAACTTGCTGATCCACCAAGCCAACCGACTGCCGATACTTTTCCAGATCCAAAACCCGCAGGTCGTTGCCATCGACTACAATCTGGCCAACCTCCGGATCCTGGTATCGTAACAAGGCATGTACTATCGTCGATTTACCGGCCCCCGATTCACCGACTAATGCCACCGTTTGGCCGGATTCGATCGTAAAACTAACGTCATCGAGCGCCGGACCGATTTCCGGACGTAGGTCGCTTTCTTTTGCCTCCTTTTCATCCGTATCTCTCCTTTTGTAACGAAAGGTAACGTGTTTGAATTCGATCCGACCTTGAAATTTTTCCGGCCGAACTGGATTCGGCAATACTTTGACATCTGACTCAATGCTCAGCATGTCGAAGTATTTTTTAACCGAAGCATAGAGTTGCATCATTTGCCGGTGCAGACTGCCTACCTGAGTGGCCTGCCCGATCACCTGATTAGCCCAGGCCAGATACATTACCAATTGCCCGACCGAGTGCTTCCCTTGGTAAACCAGAATCGCTCCAGTTAACAAAATCGAGAAACGGACCAGGTGAATTATCGTGCTACGGACCAGAGCAAACCGGTTGAAGCGGATGGCAATCTTACTGGCAAAGTCGTGGACCTTACCAAGATTCTCATCACACTCACGAGCGGCTCGCGTTTCTTGAGCGTTAGCTAAAACTACCTCCACGTTACGAATCACCTCACCATGGAATTTGGAGTCTTCATTGTGCATCTCCTCCAATTTCCGATAGTCAGCGCGAAAGCGCGAATTGATAAAGGTGACAAAGCTCACATAGATAGCCATACCGATCAGCATCACAGAACCAATGATCTGGTCGTGGTATAGCAAAACTCCGATTAGCAGACAGACCTCCACCATCACCGGTAGCACCGCATAGAGCGCTTGATACGCCAAAGTGGTCAATGAGTGCTGCCCCCGATTGATGACGCTCTGCTTGAGCCCAGAATTTTCGCTGATATGCTGCCCAATCGAAAATCCGAGCACCCGCTGCAGTGTAGAATGACTGATGTGTCGCCTGACACTGAAATCAATGTTCTTGATCTCGTATAGTTCGCGGCAGTGAGCGAATAGATTGTGAAGCAAAGCGACTAACAATGCGGCACCGATCAGCCAAGCAATATGATTAATGGGTTGGCGGCTAACCAAACCATCAACCACCCTGCCTTGAAGGTATGGGGTAATCAGTCCAAAGCCCGACGAAAAGGCAATGAACAAAAATACCACCGACATCTTCCAACGAAAGGGCCGGTACATCTCGTACAGCTTCTTGATGAAGTCTCTCAATATTGTGTCTCCTTTTCTGTGAGAATTTACCCTAGTTGTATAAGAGCATCCCTAATCTTTAATTATACCATAGTTTTGGGCTTTTTACAATAGAGAAAAGGCTTTAAAAATAAAGAGTTTTGCTGTATACTGCTCAAATGCGTATTCAGAAGTATATGTCCGAACAAGGCATCGCCTCACGGCGAGAGGCGGAGCGTTTGATCAAGGAGGGTTTAGTTATGCTTAATGGCAGGGTAATCCGCGAGATGGGCGTACAGATCGACCCAGCCAAAGACCAGGTAAAAATCCTGGCCAGCGCCAAAGCCAAACTACCACAAAAAACTTCGGTGGTGTTTTATAAACCGCGTGGTATCGCCTCTTCGCGCCTACGCAACGAGGGTAAAACCGTTTACGATCTATTACCGCAATTTATTAAATTAAATATTATCGGCCGCTTAGATAGGGCCAGTGAAGGATTACTGCTACTGTCTGATGATGGTGTGATTGCCAAAGCCGTTACCGGCGAGCAGCATTTAATGGAAAAAGAATATTTGGTTAAGGTGCGCGAGGAAACTAATGCTGGCAGATTAAAAAAGCTGGAGCCGGGGATAGTTTTGGATGACCCTTCGATAAGCTCAGGGCAAGCTAGGCCCACTCTTCCTTGTAAAACTAAATTCCTCGATCAACACACTTTTCTTATTACCCTGCGCGAGGGGCGTAAACATCAGATCCGCCGCATGTGCGCCTTTCTTAATCTGACTATCACTAACCTTAAACGCCTCCGCATCGGCCCCCTTAAACTAAGCAATCTCCAACCAGGCAAATTCCGCCTCTTAACTCCTCAAGAAGTCTCCGCCCTCAAAAAATAACTATTCTCATATTCTTAAGAATATGAGAATAGTTATTTCTGTGGCTTTAATCGCGAATTATTCTATCTCAAAAACTGTTTGGTAATTGCCACGGAAACCGCCACCCTCGGCGGTACCTTCTTCCACGTCACCCGTTTTGACTACTAGCTTATCTTCCTCCTCAAATACGCCGACCTCCTTGCCCCCACCGGCAAACCAGCAGATCACGCCAGTGGTTTCATTCTCGGCCAGAGTCCAACTAGAGCCAGCAATCTCAAAACAGCTACCCAGGTAAGTCCCAATCTCCCGCTCTACTCCAGCTACTTTCAGACTGACCTTGGTAAACGGCGCCGCAATCGACTCATCCGTCCCAGCGTCTTCCGTCACCCATTCTAAAGTTGGCGCCTTGGCCTCCTCTTTGTTCTTTTGCTGCCAAAAGAGCAGCCCCGCCATCACCACCAAGACTATCAGTGAAAAAATTATTACTTTGCTCATTTTTATTAATAACCCACTGGCGGCAAGACCTTAGCCCCCAGTAGACTTAAGTTAATTTCTTTTATCTTGCTTTCAATTTCTTTAGCATATGCGGCTAGTTTTTCCCGCTGGTCACTCGCTAACCCATTTTCAATGTATTCCAAAGTCTTAACAAAATCGTTTTTGAATTTAGTATTAATATCCTTCCAGGCAATGCCTTTTAATAAGCTGGCTAATTCGCTTCGTAATTCCAATACCCCAACCATAAACAAAAGAGCGATGGCCGGATAGCCCAAATACCCCTTCCAATAGGAACTATTGTCATTGGTCATAATTGCCTGCTTCTCCCCATCGTAGCTGACAGTGTAAAACTTATTACCGCTAGATGAATAAACCTTGGCGGTGTTGCCGTTTATCTCTATACGCCCATCCGCCACCGCTCCCAAGGCCTCATAAATTTTAATAATCGGCGGGTTGGCCCACTTCATATCCTAGTGAACGCTTAACAAAAGCCTGACTTTTTCCTGGGCATTAGAATACTCTTTTAGTAAAGAATCTCTTTCCGGCCCCTCAGGAAGATTTTGCACTTGAATAGTGTCTTGATCAAGCCAATCTAAAACTTCCTCCAGATAATCGGGGTCAGTGAAGCCAGCATCAACATAAAACATTGTTTTGCCGAGTTTGGAACGTAAAATCTCTTCCTCACTTTTATCTTTTACTCTAGCATCCTCTTGTTCCACCCAACGCAGAAATAAGTCAGTTGCAGCCTCAGCCTCGGCGCTTGGACTGCTGGGGTCACCATTATCTAAATCGTCTGGACTGACAGCCCCCTCTTGGACAAACTTTTTATGCGCCTCTATTACCTCTTCTCGAGTAATAACTGACGACTCCATTCTGTTACTTGGACCCTGTGGTGGTTTTTCGCTCATATTGTTTTTAGCTATTTACTATTTTAACCTATCTCCAATATTTACTGAATCCTTGGCCGGAGTAATTAATACCCAGCCTAAACCAGCGCTGTTCTTAAATCCTAAAGTTAGTACCTCAGAAGTAAAAGGGCCAATTTGCTTGGGAGCAAAGTTTACCACCCCACAAACTAACTTCCCTTCCAACTCTTCTTTGCTATGCGCCCCCACCGCCTGCACACTAGAACTTTTCACCCCAATTTCCGGCCCAAAATCTATTTTCAGTTTAAAGGCCGGATTACGCGCCTCGGGGAAATCTTCCACGGCAACTATTTTACCTACCCGAATATCTACTTTTTCAAAATCTTCAAAAGTTATAGTCATATTACTATTTAATCAAACAATCTTAAAAGTTTAAGTGGAATAATCTTATTATAGAAAAATCTAAGAAATCTGTAACCTGGCTGGTGGCTGAAGTGTTTACTTAAATAGTAATCCATGGATTTCTTGAAATGCTCAGAACGTTTAGCTACTGCGCCGCCATGATGAAACATTGTAATGGTTGGGTCATATATCACCCTACCGCCTTTTTGCCGCAATCGAAGGCACAATTCCTCTTCTTCCGCATATAAGAAAAAGTTTTCATCAAAGCCTCCAAGTTCATCAAACCATTGCTTATTAATCAGAGATACTGCTCCAGAAATCCAGGCCGCCTCAACTGCCCTAGCATGTTCGCGCCAATAACTTCCGCCGCAACTATTAGCCAGTCTCGCCCGCCAGCCATGCAGTTCACTATGATCCCACCACTGGGTTTTCCCTTTGTGAGTAACTAGTCTTGGACCTAAGACTTGCGCATCAAATTCGGTGATTGAGTTTACTAATCGTTTTACGGTATCGGCCTCAATAATCTTAGTGTCAGGATTTAACAGTAAAAGATATTCCGCTTCGCCCTTGCCCGCCAACAGATTATGCCCCGCTCCAAAACCCAAGTTTTTGTCATTTTGAAAGGTCTGGATATTGCTACCAGGAAAAGCCCCAGGAATATCAGACAAATCTTCCCCCGAAGCATTATCCAAAATGGCAATCGAATACCTATTAGCAAAACTTTTAAGGTCGACTACCAAAGAAGTCAGACAATCCAATAAATACGACTTGGTTTTGTAATTTACTATCTGAATCCGCAGCTTGTCCATACCAAAATCTTAGACTTTCGGGCGAAAGCTGTCAAAAAGAAAAGCCCCTTAAAGTGGGGGCAGGGCGATGGTTTCTTCGCTGACCAGTTCCCAGAGGGCCGGGCGGTTGATCACCCAGTCATCGGCTAGGTAGTTGGTTAATTCAATTGTTACCGCTGGATGGCCAGCCGTTTGATAAAACCATTTCGTGGCCGTGCCCGGGTAATCCCAGCCAGTGAAATACTGGTAACCGGTTTTGCCGGCGTACCACAGCGCCCAGCGTTTAGAAATTTGGTCTACCTCCGGATTGACCGATAAATAGTTTCAATCTACTTCCCTACTTTGATCTGATTGAGTAGCTGTTTGACTTGGCCGAGACTCGCGTCGTCATAGACTGACAACGCCGCCACATTTTTATTTAACTTTTTTAGCACCGCTAGTTTCTTTTTAACTTCCTCCGGCGGCAGCGTGTCACTTTTACTTAAAAACAAGTACTCCGCCCGGTTGGCTAGTTCTGGATTGTAACTTGCCAGCTCTTTTTTAATAACGGCGTAATCTCTGACTGGATCCTCACTCTCGGCTGAAATTAAATGAAAAAGAATTTTAGTCCGCTCAATATGCTTGAGAAACTTAATCCCCAAACCCTTGCCGCCCGAAGCACCCTCGATTAGTCCAGGAATATCGGCCAAGATTAATTCATAGTAAACACCTAGGTTCGGCTCGAGCGTAGTAAAAGGGTAGTTGGCCACTTTGACCTTGGCCGCGGTGAGAGCGTTCAGTAAACTAGATTTACCCGTATTAGGCAAGCCAATTAAGCCGACATCGGCAATCAACTTTAATTCGAGTTTGAGCGTAAACTCCTCACCTGGCTTGCCAGCCTGAAACTGCCGCGGAGTAGTGTTCAATGAAGAGCGAAAATGATAATTCCCTTTGCCGCCGTAGCCGCCCTTGGCGATTAAGATCTTCTCACCCGTCTTAATAATCTCTCTCGCTTCGCCGCTGGTGATGTCAGTAATCACTGTACCCACCGGAATTTTAATCTCGGCATCCTCTCCATCCGGACCATCGACAAAATTTCCCCGTCCATTACCGCCAGCTTTAGTTTCAACTGACTTTTTATTACGAAATTGTGATAGTACCCCCAAATCGGAGACACCGACAAAGTAAACGTCACCGCCTTTGCCGCCACTGCCACCGACTGGGCCGAGCGCCATTTTGATCTTATTAAAAGCGACGGCGCCCTTGCCGCCATCGCCCGCCTTGACGCGAATTGTCACCTCATCAATTAACATTAATTTCGATTAAAGCCCCATCTTTCGACATCGGATGTCGAAAGATGGGGGCGGGCCTAGAGTTACTCGACAAAAGTCAGCGCCTTACCACGCTTATTGGCCCGGCCAGTGCGACCGATGCGATGTACATAGTCCTCATAAGTAGCCGGTAAATCATAGTTAATTACATGACTAACATCAGCAATGTCTAAGCCACGCGCGGCTACGTCAGTCGCTACTAGTACCTGAATGTGACTGGCTTTAAACATCGCCAAAGCCCGCTGCCGATGGGATTGTTTTTTATTACCATGAATAGACTCAGCTTTAAAACCACGGCCCGCTAGGGTTTGCGAAAGTCGCTCCACCCCATGTTTAGTGCGACCGAAAATTAAGACCTTACTAAATTCGGCCTTATTCAGTAGCTCGTGTAATACCTCCAGTTTATCCTGACCGCGTTCCACCCGTACCACATCCTGATCCACATTTTGCGCTGTCTCACGGGTTTTAACCGAGATGCGAATCGGCGTGCGCAGGAATTCGGAAATTAAGCGCTCAATCTCGGTTGATAAAGTTGCCGAGAAAAATAGCGTATGCCGTTCACTAGGCATGCCCGCCATAATCGTACGAATATCGTTGATAAAACCCATGTCGAGCATGCGATCGGCTTCGTCTAAAACAATCGTTTTAAACTCGGCCAAGCGAATATAGCGGCGATTAATCAAATCCTTGAGTCGTCCGGGTGTACCAATCACAAACTGATTTTTGTAGCGCAATTGCGAGATCTGCCGGTTGATACTAGCCCCACCCACGCAACAGGCGGAATAAAAGCGCAAACCGCGGGTGAAAGCTTTTAATTCCTGATCGATCTGGTCAGCTAACTCACGGGTTGGCACTACCACTAATACCTGCTCCTCGGGATTACGTAAAAGCTTATCAATCAATGGAACGAGAAAAGCGGCCGTCTTACCGGTGCCGGTATTAGCAATACCAACTAAGTCCTTGCCTTCTAAAATGTGCGGAATGGCTCGATCCTGAATTGGAGTGGGAGTAATATATTTACGGCCAGCAATAATGGCCTGCAAACGCGCATCCACGCCAAAATCCGCGAACTGGTGTTCCGGTACAAATTCTTCTACCGTCTCGGTCACCACCGCCTTATTAATAAAGCGGGTGGGATCGATATAATCACCAAACCGATTACCGCGCCGCACGGGGCGACTTGGTCGAAAAGGTGGTCGACTGCGGCTACTGCCGCGCGGACCCCTAAAACTCCTGGTCATAGGCATATCTTCAACGTCTCGTGAGTTTTTAGATACAGCGCTACGCCGATACAGTCGCTAAGAGAGTTAATTTCCTTAAACGATAAAAACTGACAGAGATAATAAATTATGAATTAAGTGTATATTAAAAGGTCTATTTTGTCAAATCCGGATTACTTCTCAAACTTCTTCTGGCAATCAACGGCCAGTTTGATACACTCTCCTGGATCGTAGCCCAGATCATCACACCACCGAATAGTTGAAAAAATGACATTGCCCAGTTCCTTTTTTAGCCCATCGTCAGTATGAGTCGACTTGTCTTTTTCAGCATCTCTCTCCCAGCGGCAGATATCACCATAAACTTTTCCCAGCCTGACAATAATTTGGGAAAGAGATAACTTCTTATCACCCCAGATTTGCCTCGCTTCCTGCAAGAGATTTTTTATTTCCATTATTTTATTAAACCTAATTTTGCTTCACGTCGCCAGGATTTAATCTGGGCTTCGCGCTTTGAGGCCGCACTCCGATCTTTGCATTTCTCCGAATATACCAGCTTAACTGCTTTTCTGGCGCGCGTATAGGCCCCGCCCTTGCCCTGCTGGTGTTCCTTAAATCTCCGGGCTAGATCGGTGGTAATTCCAGTATACAAAGTCTTGTCTCCACACTGTATGATATAAACGTAATACATAGATAAAGCACTGGTGGTAGAAATTCAGTATTACTGCTTCCTGATCGCCACGGCGATGTTATAGGAAAGCGGCCCAAAGGGAATCCAATATTCAACTCCGGCCAGCCAGGCCAGTGGAAAAAGCAGCGCCCGCGCCGCCCTAACTCCTACGACACGGCGCAAGCTAGCACGCAGGTTATTATTTAACACCCCCAACACGAGACCCGACTTAAACACCCGTTCTACCTTAAAGTGCCCGTTAAAATTACTGCTGTTGAGTAGTTTTCTTAGACCTGCCAGCGAATAATGGCGGTGAAATCCCTCGGCAACTTTATTTTTAAAATCGGGATTATTCTTAATAACATAGTCATATATTTTTGAAAATAAGGCAGGAAATCTTTTCATTAAATAAAACTTGTAATTGGCCGGGTCAAGAAAGGCAAACCATCCTTTATGCGGAACGGTTATCACACAAATACCTCCCGGCTTTAAAATACGGTGAACCTCGTTAAGGGATTTAAGTTCATCGCGCGCGTGCTCCAGCACGTCGTTCATAGCGATAGCGTCAAAAAACTGATTTTCAAAAGGAGTAGATTCTATCGCGGAAACCAAGAAAGAAAATTGGGGAAAGCGCTTGGTCGCCTTTTTAATATAATCCGCATTGGTATCAATCCCGTAGGCGTGGGCGCTTTTGCGACTCAAGGAAAATACCCCATCACCCCACGCGCACCCCACATCAAGCACATTCTCCATTCCACCAGGAAGCCATGAGTAGGCCAAGGCCACCCTTCCGCCCAAATTTTTGTTGCTATGATCCGCGCTCATATTAGCTAAATAGTTTTCCCATCTTTACATTTCTCCGGATTATAAAAGGACCCACTGGGTCCTTTTATAATCGTGCGACTACTCGGCGCGTTTGATATCGACCGCGCGTGGTCCTTTTTCTGACTGCTCGACATCGAAGGAGACCTTATCACCTTCGTTTAGATCGTCCATATACTTCTTCTTGTCTTCAGGGGTTTCTCCTGGGTAGGCATCCTTGAAAGAAAACAAGTCGTTGCCACCTTCATCCGGAGTAATAAAGCGGAAATCCTTACCTTCGACCCGCTTTTTCATTGTACCAGTTGCCATAGTTGTTTTGTTAATATTTACTCTGCAAATTAAATATTGAGGAAGTTCGACTACTCTTCGCAAATAAGTGTTTTGCTTGTGACTACTATAGCACCAATTCTTGGAGACGTACAGACCTGGGCCGACTGGAAGCAAACCTAAGACCTCCTATACCCCGCCTATAAAATTGCTAATAAATCTTCCTTCCACCCTTTCTGTTCGTCCTTTGATAAAAACATTCCAGTTTGGTTTCTTAATTAATTCTAACCATTTTTGTTCGTCAAAATAATTGAACATAATATATGCTCCTAACAATCCGTAGTTATTCTAAAAGGGTTTTGGGCTAGATTCCTAATGGTCGCTTGATGCGCCTCAGTCGGGACTACCGTTAGCAAGGCACACTGGTATTGCATTAAATGGCATACCATCATTGATTAACGAAGCCAAGGCAATGCTACGGTGTAGACCGTCGATATGGTACAGCTTTTCGTTCTTCACCCCCAGAACAATATCATCAGTAAAGCCATTTTTTCTTATTTGTTCCTCCAAGTATTCGATGAGATTCACACACTCGCTATCGGTGGTATTTTTGCGCCCACTGTAAAATGAGAGTGCTTCCGCAACGACGGTACCATCTGGAATTAAAAACGGCGCTACCTTTTTCATGTGGTTATGCTCGGGCAGTATGATCTGCCAGAAACTTTCTTCAGACAATAATCCCCGAAGCCAAACTCCGCCATTTATTCTGTCAAACTCCCTAGCAAGATCTGTTGCCCACGTGTTCGTTTTCTTGGCCCACTCAGTCCCGCTTTTTTGTTTCTCGAGAATATCCAGGACATCTTTTAAAGAAATGACTCTCTCGTTCAGTAGTTTGATTTTCATTTAACTCTAAAGTTATTAGTATTTTTCTGCGTTATGCATTAATACATATCGATAAGTTTCTTTGATAAATCTTATTGGCTGGCCTTCCCCGGTTTAGAACCATTGATGTACAAGTATTATTAGGGTTTTTGAGGTCTTTTCCAAAGTGCTTTTGACCCGTCTCGGTCGGGAACACATTAGTTTATATTCTCCTCTTTTGCTCCGTTTGGACCAGTCCACTCTTTCTCAGAAAAATCAAAAGACCATGAGTTATCTAGTATAACTTGCGATTTTTCTTCGGGTGCAAACACTGGCCAATAACAATATTTTATACTAGCGTATACTTTGCCCTTTTGAGTAAAGTTAGGAACTTTACTAAACTTATTAAATTGTAGAAATGCAGGTGGAAGTGTAAGATCTTTGTCTCCATATACAAATAATGGTTTTTGTAGCCAGTAACCTCCTTGCAAAACTTCTGCTACTTTATTTCCGCTAACGTCCTTGCCAATTAAATTTATATCTACAGCAAAATAAATCGGGAACCTAGATTTATTTTGAATTATAAAATTTTCCCCTTTCATTTTGAACCAAGCATTTGGCATAACAGAATATCTAGTATACTTTTTTGTTTCTTTTGCTTGCCAAAAAATAGCAATGGCTGTTATCAATAAAATAAGAACGGAAATAGCTTCCCAACCAGGCCAGGTCCAAATGCTCCAGTTTAAAACGCTGACAAATTCCACTGATACAAATTCCGGTTCAAGGGCAAGAACCGATTGATAAAAAATTAAATAAGTAAATGTTATAAACATAACGCCCTGAAAAAAATAGTAAATAACCCAAGAATTCTTATGCTTGTCTCCGTACTTGCCATTACCCTTGTTTACTAAGAAAGCCAGTCTATCTTTATATGTTTGCCTTATGAAAGAAGATAGTACTCCCCAGATAAAAATTAATAAAGATTCTCGGATAAAAATGCCTTCATTGGCTAAGGAAAGTAAAATAAATGACCCTCCAAAGCCTATAATAGCTAACGGTGTAATTCCAATATATTTATCTATGTTTAGTATCTTCATATCACATAAGATTTACCCTACGCTCTCCAGTCTCCCGATACTTCAAGCTGATGGCTGGAGGGCCTGGATTCGAACCAGGATTGATAGATTCAGAGTCTATAGGCCTACCGTTAGCCGACCCTCCAAAATTCTTTTAACGCCCTATTCTAAACCAAAAACGACGGTTTTGCAACGCTAACTAGATTAATTTCACATTGTTCAATTATAGCGCGATCGCGCTATAATTGAACAATCGTTTTTTGCTACTGTTCTTGTTATCTACAAATGACCTAGACCTTCAGGTGTCGTCTGATCGCGATCAGACTACTACCGATGCCAAGCACCAGGCCAGCGCCGAGGATGGCAAGTAGGACCAAGTACCAGTGGCTAACAAAATAGCCAAACAGATTAAGCGCGGCGATGTCGGCATCTAAGCTAACCAACTTCCGCGTAATGAAGTAGACCAGCGGATAAAAGATTATCAGCGTAACCGCCGAGGCGAATAGGCCATACAATACCCCCGCCATCATGAAGGGGCCGCCAATGTGCCAGTTAGAGGCACCCACCAGCCGCATAATCTCAATCTCCCGCGCCTGGTTGTAAATCGCGAAGCGAATAGTATTAAACATCACCAGTACCGCCACGATGATCAAAAAGAGCGAGGTCAGCAACCCCCACCAACTCAAGCCGCGCGAGATAGCCTGAATGCGATTGATATAGACCTGGTTTTCTTGGTAGTTGATTTTATCTATTACCGCGCGCAGGTCATGCCCCTCCAAAAAATCAGCAATCTCTTTGAACTCGCCTCGTTCGGTGGCGCGAACATTTAATGAGGCGGCCAGAGGATTTTTACCTAACTCCTCTAACGAATCTAAGATCACCTGATTGTTTTTGTGCTTTTCCTTAAATTCCGCCAAGGCCTGATCGGGCGAAACATAGCCCACCTCTTTGACGGTGGGTAGTTTTTGTAAGTCGTTTTGAATTTTTAAAATCTGATCCTCCTTGGCATCGAGTTTGAAGTAGGCGGTAATGTCTACTTTGTCGTTAAAATAGTTCACCGTCTGGGCGGTGAAAAAATTCAACATTAACAAACCGGAAAAAACCAGCAAGGTTAAAGTCATCACGCCGGTAGCGCCAATACTCAAGACCGGATTGCGCTTAAAACTGATCCAGCCGGATTTTAAAATCCGACTAAAGGCGACACCAGTAGTTTCGGCTTGATGCGCGTGCGGCGAATCGACTGGCTCGGCAATAAAGTTGTCGTCAGACTTTGGGTGACGCTTATGCTCGTTCATAAAATAACTTTTGTAGTTTAGTAATTTTTTAAAAAATTATAAAATTTAATAATTAAAAATTCCCTTAGATAATGTACTTTCCGCCTTCGGCTTGGTCGCGTACTAATTTGCCCTGCTCCAGCGTCACCACACGGCGACCAATAGTATTAACGATTTCCCGATTATGAGTAGCCAAAATTACCGTCGTACCAATCTCATTGATCTTCCAAAGCAGTTTAATCACTTCGTAACTATTTACCATGTCTAAATTTCCAGTCGGCTCATCAGCGAGAATTATCTTGGGTCGGTGAATTAAAGCGCGGGCGATCGCTAGGCGCTGTTTCTCACCGCCCGACATCTCCTTGGGAAAATTCCGGTGTTTATCGCTTAGACCAACTATCGCCAATACCTGGGTGGTGTCTTCTTTGATCTCCTCCTCATGCACGCCCGACACTTCCAGCGCGAAGGCCACATTCTCAAAAGCGGTCTTGCTATCTAATAATTTAAAATCCTGAAAGATAGTGCCAATCTTGCGGCGCAAAAAAGGAATTTCTCGATTGGCCACATCCGCCAAATCCATGCCATCAATGATCACCTGGCCGGAGCTAGGCACTTCTTCCTTGATCAACATTTTAATTAAAGTAGACTTGCCCGCGCCCGCCGCGCCCACTAGCGAAACAAATTCGCCATCTTTAATTTCCAAACTAACATCATCTAGCGCGGTAAAGTCGTCTTTATATTTTTTTGTAACCTTTTTAAATGTAATCACGCAAACAGTTTATAGTTGATAGTTTGTAGTTTATAGTTCAGCCGATAAAAACTTATCCAGGTCGCCATCTAGCACTTTTTCTGGCTGGCTGGACTTTACGCCAGTGCGGTGGTCCTTCACCATCTGATAGGGATGCAGCACATAGGAACGAATCTGACTCCCCCACTCAATCGAGCCGGATTTCAGTTCGGGCTTTAATTGTGACAACTCTTCTATTTTAGCTTGCTCCATGCGTTGTGCCAAGCGCGTTGCCAACAATTGCAGCGCTTTTTCTTTGTTCTGTCCTTGTGAACGTTCCGATTGTACTGCAACAGCAATCCCACTGGGCTTATGCGTCACTCGGACCGCGGTTTCTAACTTATTCACATTTTGTCCACCGGGCCCCGAGGAACGGAAGGTATCGAACTCTAAATCGTTCGGATTGAGCTTTAGACTCTCCGCTACCAGTTCGGGCATTATCTCCACTAAAGCAAACGAGGTATGGCGCAGTTGCTTGGCAGAATAAGGGGAGATGCGCACCAGACGATGCACTCCCGACTCGCCTTTCAAGGTGTCATAAACCCCTGTGCCCATAATTTCGCCGGTGGCTGACTTGGTGCCGCTTTGCTCGCCTAAGGATTGATGCAAAACCGAAAAGCGCCAGCCCTTATTTTGAGCTAGCCTCTGGTACATGCGCAGCAGCATACTAGTCCAATCCTGCGCATCCACGCCTCCGGCCCCGGCGTAAAAAGAGATTACGGCCTTATTGCGGTCGTATTGCAGCACTTATTGAGCTTAGCTTTTTAGCTAATTTTTTTCAACCGCTAAATTACTGGCCAAAAACGCTGTAAATTAGTCCGCGCAGACCAAACCAGAGATCGGAGGAGGGAGTGGCTTCCGGTGCTACTGAACTGGGCGAACTCACCGGCGTGGGAGTAGGCGAGGGATCTATGGCTCCCGTTGTAATCTCCTCCCAGGTTTTAGAATTTTCCGGAGCGGTAATATTTTTGGGTGTATTGTAACCAGAAAGATTTAAATTAAATTTCGTATTAATGGCAATCGTTTCGGGCAGATTCGGATCGTCAATCTTGGCCGCATCAAAGTTTATCTCTAGCGCCAACCGATGAATTAAAT